>JGI24702J35022_10000705_pt1 | contig 20443 bp, 14 predicted proteins | sample TergutTh196P4_FD_35022 | JGI IMG/M metagenome (IMG submission 35022)
GNTACGGGCGCGACGTCGACAATCACAAGCAATACGGCGAACATTTTCTCAGCCGCTGTCCCATATTATGACGCGGCGACGTTTAGACTGTCAACACGCCCATTCCAGACAGGCTTTAACGCTAACACTTATATGGGCGTAGGTATTTCTTTCGATCAGATCGATTTCGTCGGCGGACAAATACAAATTGGCACAAGTAACGGCTCTCCGAACGGTACGCCGCTCATGTACCGCAACCGCGTTACCGGTCTTGCCACAGTGAGCAACAGTACAGGTAAAGACATTAACGCGGCAATCAAGCTTGAACTGTACAACGCTAAAGGCGAGCTTGTATGGGCGAAGACCGGTCCGTCGCGTAAAATTGGAGATGGTTGCCTTGCCCCGTGGGAATACAAGGAAGAATTACCGGATATCGTAGTTGGATATAAGATAACGGCTACCCTGATCGACACTGATACAGGTTTGCCGTTCGATCCCGAAGTCTGCCCAAGCTACACTAGATACGCCGCTGCTCCTGAGCCGAACGGCGTTAAGCTGGAGTACGCGGGTTTTGAGCGTACGCTTAAGACGGCTAACGAAAATCCTGGCACAGCGACAGCAACCGTGTCGTCTAAGGATATAGGGCTTGTTGGATCGAATCCTGTTACTATCACCGGCACAGTCTACAATGACACTGCCAGCGTCCTGGACGCGGTTCTCTTAACAGCTCTGTATAACGCGGACGGTAGCCTTGCGGACTATCAATTCAGCGAGCCGGTCTCCGTATTACCGGAAGACAATATTTCATTCACCGACACATACTTCCTGCCCTTGGAGGTTTCCGGACGGTATGTCAGGTCATTCCTGCTCAATCACGACACTCTTGAGGAGATCGCGGATAATAGCGCTTCATTGCCGGCAGGTTCCGGCACTGGTAATCCCTCGGCAGTCGGTGTTGTTGCCGACGGCGGGATAGTCATGCAAAGAAGCGACGCTGCTGGCGTGGCATTGATTAGGAACGATTCGAACACAATTGCCACCCCATTTGTCATTTTTGCTCATTACAATGAGAATGGCGCGCTCGTAAATCTAATATCCTCGGACGCTGTAAGTATAGCGCCTGGCGCTTTCGGTACGATCTCAACACCGAAATATAACTTAGCCGCTGGAACAGCCGGGGGTAAAGTAAAGGCTTTCTTGTGGGATTCCGTGACGTATATACCTTTAACGAGCGCCGCGGATCAAAGGATCAACAGCGCGCCCCCAGCCAACAAGTCAGCCCTTAGCACACTTGTAGTACAGGCGGAAGCGTTGAACTTAAGCGATTACTCATTGGCTACAGGCGAGGCTGTGGCAAAAGCGCTCGCTGCGGCAAAACTCCTGCTTGACGATCCTGACGCCGTTCAAGCGGAAGTCAACGACGCCGAGGCAGCGCTGGCGGCGGCTATTGCCGGCTTGAACGCTTCGCCTAGGACGCTGCTTGGTTATAGCATTAATTCAGCGAAAGAAACGGATTTTAGCAAATATAACCTGCTAAGCGGCGACTACTTGAACACAGCCATTGCAGCGGCTGAGGCCGTTTACAGTGACGCAGATTCTTCTGAAGACGCCTGCAGCACGTCTATCGCTTCACTCAGCGCTGCTATAGCCGCTCTCGTCGCGGCGCCTGGCGGACACATCAAAGTGGGGAACTCCTCACCTTACGGAACGAACCTTCCATATATCGAAGCGGATATATACGGTGGCGGAAACCCGTACAGCGGTACGCTTGTCCAATATCTAAGGCTATTTGACGGCGTCCCGTCTACGTTTATGGATTGCGCGACCGCAACGGAAGGATTCGGCGGCATAAACATGGGCAACGGCAACGCGATAGTGCTCAGCAAGGTCAGGGTGTACCCAAGGCAGGGTACATACTCAAACAGGATCAATACCTGCACGATCAGAGGGTCGAATGGGGTTACCGGCGGCGGAACCGGCGGCGATACTCTCATTTCGTTTACCAATCTTGTCCCATCCAACGACAGCTCTGGGAACTGGTATGAGAGGGAATGCGATGTTACCGACGCGTACCAATATATCTGGTTCCAGTCCGGATCCAACTCTTTTGGCAACGCCGGTGAGATCGAATTCTATACATTCGTCAATGTCGCGGACAAATCACTGCTTAATGACAGAATCGCGTTTGCTGACGGATGGCTACTCGAGCATCCTGGCAACACACCGGCTTTGACCGTGTTGCAAAATGCTTTGAGCGCAGCGAAAATCGTCGCGGCTAACGCGGATGCGACGCAAGTAGAGATCAACGACGCAACCGCATCGCTTAAATCTGCGATTGCTTTATCAGTTACCAGCGCGTGACGTGTTGTTGAGTAATGGCGGTATAAGTCACGCCAATGTGCGCTAATGTGTGAAGTTTATCATAAGCGTGGGAGACATCGTACACGCTTATGATAAACTTATGGAGGTGTTTTTTTGAAGAAGGATTTGAAAAAGATCAAACTGACTGTTATAGCAACGTTATTATCGCTTATAACGCTTTTTTTGTCGGCTTGTTCTCCAGCCAAACAGCGGGCGACGGAAGGTGATAACGGCTCTGTTTCAACGTCGGGCGTTGGTGAAGGCGCCAATACTGGCGATTTAGCGGGAATAGGCGGGGCAGCGAACTCGAACGCTTCAACCCCGGCTTACGTGAGCGGAGCGTTAAATTTGCGGGATTTTAACTTCTATGATAGCAATTCGGATATAATTAATGTAGACGAAGAGGCTGTCATAGGCGGCGTGAAACTTAGCGAGGGGTGGAGTACCGCTAGGGGCTTTAAGACGGGCGACGGATTGCAAAGGTTTTATGAGCTGTATGGCGGACTAACCAGCACTATCACTGTTGTCGGTAATGACTCTGAGATTTCTTATTACCCCAGAGTGGATATCACGGGTACTATAACCGAAATCTCAAGGGAGAATAGCAGGAACGTGAGTTTCATGTTCATTTTTGAAGGCTATACGCTCACGTTTGATTATTCAACTGCGAACGGTAGCTTTGAGGTTACCTCCCGGAGCGTGTTGGACAACAGCAGATTCCAGGCCATAGACTTCCTGCTTGCCGCTGCCCAGTACACTATGTTTGGGTCTTATACGGATCTTTGGCCGGATATTGACAATTTGCCATGGGCGGAAGACAGTATTAACGCCTTTATTTATCTCAACCTGCGAAATGATTTGTTGAATCAGAACGAAAGGGTTTACATGTATGAAAAGGCGGAGGTCTTTGGAGATGAGTACGGGATACCCCTCGAATCCGGCGATTTTCTCAAATACTATGAAGCTTTAGACAGCAGTGGCAAAGAGATGTTTGACACGGTAGGGAAAAAGATATGGTCTTGGGTTCAGGCTAACGTTGAGTCAGAAATGGAAATCCTGTATGAACAATATGATCAGTATAGTGAGGATTACATTGATTGGCTAAATGAATGAAACATGGGAATACCATTGCAGGTTGTTTATCGGTAATCGATTTAGCACTCGTTAGTAAGCGACGCCCCATACAATAGACGTGTCTGACGGCGCGCCGCATATGGGGCAAGCGTCGCCAATGCGCTCTTGCTCGAACGGTATGCACCGGGAGGTAACCCCGGCTTCCTCTTTCATTCTAACTTCGCACTCGTGTTTTCCACACCACATTGTCTTCACAAACCCGCCGTGCTGCGATAAAATATTTTTCGCTTCTTCAAATGTCACGGCGGAGCGAGTGTTATGCGTGAGATTTTCTTTCGCCCGGTTATAAAGGCTCTTTTGGATATCCCCCAGCAACTCTGGTACTCGCGATTCAAGCTTATCAAGCGTGATGGGTTGTCTTTCCCCATTGTCGCGCCTTGCCGCTACGCACTGATCGTTTTCGATATCCTTTGGTCCAATCTCAATACGCAACGGTATGCCTTTCATTTCATATTCAGCAAATTTCCATCCTGGTCTTTGGTCGGAGAAGTCAGCCTTTGCGCGTATTCCGGTTGCTTTCAGGCGCGATACAAGCTCCGCGGCTTTTTCATTTATCCCGGGTTTATGGGTAGCTATGGGAATCACCATCACCTGAGTAGGAGCAATGCGCGGGGGGAGGCTCAAACCATTGTTGTCGCCGTGCGTCATTATTATTCCGCCTATTATACGCGTCGATAGTCCCCACGATGTTTGATGTGGGTAGCAGAGCTTGTTTTCTTGATCGGAAAACTGTATATCGAACGCCCGGGCGAAACCGTCGCCGAAGTAATGCGATGTTCCGCTCTGCAGAGCTTTTTTGTCGTGCATCATGCACTCGACCGTGTAAGTCGCCAGCGCTCCGGCGAATTTTTCTTTATCCGTCTTTATCCCTTTTACGACTGGCATTGCAAGGTAGTCCTCGCATAAATCCGCATACACGTTGAGCATTTGCTGCGTTTCCAGCTCTGCTTCCTCGGCTGTCGCGTGTAGGGTATGCCCCTCCTGCCACAAGAATTCCCTGCCGCGTAGAAATGGGCGGGTTGATTTTTCCCACCTCAACACGCTGCACCATTGATTATATAACATCGGCAAATCGCGCCATGAGCGCACGACATGTGCCCAGTGGTCGCAAAACAGCGTTTCGGACGTAGGCCGGACGCAGAGCCTTTCAGCCAGCTCTTCAGCCCCGCCATGAGTGACCCAGGCAACTTCAGGAGCGAAGCCTGCGACATGGTCTTTTTCTTTTTGTAGAAGGCTTTCCGGAATGAGCAGCGGCATCGAGACATTTTCGTGGCCTAATTCTTTAAATCTAGTGTCGAGGACTGCCTGGATATTTTCCCAGAGCGCGCACGCATACGGTCTCAGAATGAAAAAACCTTTTACGCCCGAGTAATCTATTAGCCCGGCTTTTGTTACGATGTCAGTGAACCATTGACCGAAGTCTTCGTCCATATCCGTGATCTGTTCTACGTTTCTTTCGTTAACCATGTCGATCCAGCCTTCCTTTGTTAACCTGATTTAGCATAGTATACACAAAAGGACGTTATTTGACAATAGGAACACAGGTTCCTTGTGTTCCAAAAATATGATGGACATTCATCAAAAAAACTGTTATCATCAAACAAGCAGTAGGCAGAGCACAGCCTGTCTGTAACGACTGGATGGTGGATGGAATATGCAGCAAATCATTTCGACGCTGCGGGGATACCTTGAGCAAGTGCAGGACAAAACAACACCGGCGGTGATTTTCCCTATCGTCGCTATACTTTATATAATACTTTTTTTCCGTTACTACAGAAAAATATCCATGCCGCTAGCAGGGACATCCGAGTGGATCGATCAACGGATGGACAATACCAAGCTGACATTAATCACGACCCGTTACCCGATGAAAAAAGAAGACGTCGCGCCAATTATAGTAATAACAGCAGCTTTTTCGTTCCTTGCCTTTTTTAGGCTTGGAAATACGACCGCACCGCAGAGCTTTTTCCGATTTTCCGCAGATACGCCAACGATTGTTATCGAGCTTAGTGATCCGCAGGAAATAAAAACAATAATGTTCTATTCAGGCTTGGGGTCAGGACACTACAAACTTGAGTTTTCAGAGGATGGCGTTACCTGGAGAGAACAAAAAAACCCGCTGACGCAAAACCCAGACGACACGCCGACCCATGCCATGGATCAGTCCAATTCGCATCTTTTCAAGTGGCGATACGCAGTTTTGAACGATGATAACCCTGTCGTAAATTATATCCGGCTGACAGCTTCGCACGTGGATATGGAATTGGGTGAGCTGGCTCTTTATGGTTTTAACGGCGCTCTTATCCAACATTATCAAATTATATGTCCGGACGCGCCGCAACTGTTTGACGAGCAGGGACTGATACCCGAAAGGCCGACGTACATGAACAGTATGTATTTCGACGAAATATTTCATGGCAGGGCTGGATTTGAATACCTGCGCAACGTATACCCTTATGAGACGACCCATCCGCCACTGGGCAAAGGGATAATATCAGCTTCTATTTTTTTGTTCGGTATGACTCCGTTCGGATGGCGGTTCATCGGAGCGGCGTTTGGCACCGTGATGCTGACCGTGTTATACATTTTAATTAAGAACATGTTTGGCAAAACGAGCGTCGCTGTTTGCGGGACACTACTTCTTGGCTTCGATTGCATGAGGTTCACGCAGACTCGCATAGCGACAATTGACACATATGGAGTATTTTTTATACTTTTGGCATATTTCTTCATGTACCGGCATATAACGTCGGATGCAGGCGCTCCGTTTCGGAAAAGCATTTTGCCCCTTGCCCTGTCAGGGTTGGCGTTTGGCGTCGGTTGCGCGTCGAAATGGATCGTTATCTACTCTGGGCTGGGGCTTGCGGTGTTATACGTGATCCGAATTTTTGCTGTGTTCAAGCGATATAAGGAAGTAGAAAGAGAAGATTTTGGAGGATATCTTGCCCGAGCGCTGTCTTTTGCGGCGCTGTTTTTCATCATTATCCCAGCCGTTATTTATTGTTTGAGTTATATACCGTATGGGGTTGCCAGCGGAATGACTGTGAAAGGCGGAATGCTTTGGGACGTCAAGTATTATGACATCATCTGGAAAAACCAGGTATCCATGCTCAACTATCATGGCTTGCTGACCTCGCAACATCCTTACTCCTCAATGTGGTGGCAGTGGATACTCGACGCCCGCCCAATTTTATACGTCAACTACTACGCCGGCGACCTGCGATCATGTTTTGGGGCTTTCGGGAACCCTATCGTGTGGTGGGGCGGATTCATAGCGATGATAGTCATGGCGGGTCGCGTAGCAAAGCGTCATGACGGGAAAGCTTTGTTCATCCTCATAGGATATTTGTCGCAGCTTCTACCGTGGCTCGCGATTTCGCGTACTGTATTTATTTATCATTATTTCGCCAGCACACTGTTTCTTGTGCTGGCGATTTCCCATATGTATAATTCGATCATAGAACGTGGCAGAGGAAGATGGAAACAGGCGGTTTATGGATACACATCGGCGGCGGGCGTCGCGTTTGCAACGCTATATCCCGCACTTTCAGGCATATACGTACCGCGATGGTATTTTACGAATATCGCGCGATGGATTCCGGCTGCGTGGCCATTTTGAGAATATAAAAATATATACTAGTGTTTAGTGTTTAGTGTTCAGTATTATTTGCAACTGAACAGTAACTATTGTTAAAGGATGTGTTTTTTATGATAGCGTTGGCTTGTGATCATGGCGGTTTCGAGCTTATGTTAGAGATCAAGGCTCATCTGGACGCCGAAGGTTTCGAATACATGGATTTTGGGACATTATCCACAGAGAGTTGCGACTATCCTGATTATGCGGTTCGCGCCGCGCGCGCTGTAGCTCGCAGGGAGTGCGACCGAGGAATACTCGTTTGCGGAACGGGCGTCGGGATGTCGATAGCGGCGAATAAAGTTCCGGGCATACGCGCGGCTCTATGCGCCGATTGCTTCACGGCTGAGATGACGCGTCGCCACAACGACGCCAACATTTTAGCTCTAGGCGGGAGGGTGATAGGTTCTGGACTCGCGCTTAAGATCGTCGACGTTTTCCTCAGCACCGGATTCGAAGCCGGATCAAGGCACAGCCGCCGCGTCGGGATGCTAAGCGAGTTGGACGAAACGAGGGACTGACGAATGGGGAGATATGTGCCAAAAACTTATAAAAACCGCCGCTTGCTGAGGATCATCCTTGGGACCGCGATATTCCTCACGCTAGCGGCAGTGGTAATATTTCTGCTACTGTTTTTCGTCTTGGAGAATTACTTCATTGATGGAAGGCTAGAAATCCCCTGGCTTGTCGAATAGCTATACTCGCAAGCGATAGAGAATACTCGCTGGATTACTCTGACGCCTTGCTGGTTGAGGCGCTTGAAAAAACGCTTAAATCGATCAGAGTTTCATTTCTACCCTCGGCATGGAAGTCCCGGCCGTATATTATCGACGCCCACCTGATGAGCGTGTCTAGCACTTCGGTGCTTACTCCAGCCACCCTTCCGGCGCAGCTTATCGGGACGCACCCGGTGAGGATATCTTCAAAGACGTATCTCGTGTCGATATCTGTCGGGGCAAGGATTGTTTTGTATGCGTCGGTATTTTGTATCTGCTCATGGAGCGACGCGCCGCGCGATCCGTACGCTTCTGCCAGCCACTGTCTCGCGGTTGGCACAGCGACTCCATACGCGTTGGCGACAGTTACGCGCTCCAGGTCCATCTTTTCAAGTATCCCGGCTACAAGAGGGGAAATCCCGTCTATATAAAACCTGAAATCTTCTTTTGCTTCCACGCGGGTAATGTTCATCAGTATTGGCATCGGGTGGAATATCATTCCAATATTAGAAAATCCTGTGTGCAGGACGCTTTCAGCGAGGCTGTACATATCAAAAATCTCGCGCATAATTTCCAGTAGACGTGCCCCATACGCCTTATCGTGCGCCGCGAGTCGTATGCTGTCTTTTATCTTGTATATTTGCGGTTTGCGCAATTCTGGGCATCGGCACGTGAATGTGAACGTATCTGTTTCACCGAGCATTATGTCAGCCCTACACCCACATTCCATTAAAACTTTGGAATACGCAAGCGTCCCAAACGTACGTCCGGGGTTAAGGACCACGGCTTGACCGTCAACAAGATGCGGCGCCATAGCCCTGGCGACGATTGGATGATACTGGGCGGGGGTCGTCACCATGATAAGGTACGCACCTTCGACAACTTTTGCCATATCTGAGCTAATGAGATTGACATCCGTTTCCGCCTCGACAGCGCCGCTTATTACAAAGTGATTGTCCGGAAACATATCGACGCGCTCGGCTTCCCTCGCGTATAGCGCGACATTGTACCCTAGATAAGAGAAATACGCGGCCATCGACTGGCCTCCGTTTCCGGAGCTTATTACCGCGATTTTTTTATTCATATGCGACCGTTCCTTTCGCTTATAGTTATGCTCGCCCCGAACGATTCAAGCTTTAAGCCGTTTGTCGGCGAGACGTTTCCCAGTCAGCAACTCAAGCCTTTCGCGTTCGTTGAGCGCGCGTCCGCTTTTACCGTCCCACGCGAGGTTTTTTCCGTCTTTTACCCTAGTCTGGAGTGTGCCATGAAATTCGCCGCCCTTGACTATGTGGGGCGCGTCGAGTATCCCGCGCTTTATACAGTTGGATAAAACTGCAGGATCCGTGAGCGGGTCATTGCTTACACCGGAATACTCATCCCTGATAAAGTCCAGCAAATAGCCGGCTTCGGACAGAAGTTCATCGCGGCGTTGTTTTACGCGCGGGTCGTACAGCGCGTCTGCGTTGCCGTATAACGTGGAGCGCACCACTCCGCGCACAATCTTGCAGCTTTCAATTACAATCTCCGGGGTCGCGGCGCGTAGCGCCTCGCTGAAACCGACTACATGGATTATATGCGGGCATACGTACATCTGTAACGCAGTCGTCGCGGCAAGCTGCCCTTTGGCGACTGCGTCGTCTCCGCTTAAAAATGGTAGTCCGGCGCGGGTCTGCCTGTAAACGCGGAAATCCCGATCCGCCAGAGATTCCGTCATCTCAATTTGCGCCAGTACTTTGGCTAGATCCATCGAAAAACTCAAGGAATTTGGTATATTGAACATATACTGCGATATATAGTCGCGTACNCCCAGCTTTTTAGCGTTGTACGCGCTNATGTAGGANGCGGCGACCGATATNGTGTCGTGCGCGTCGCGCAAGCCCCAATGATGAGGCTCGTTGAGTTCGACAGGTATCCCGAGTTTGCCGTGAAATGCCATAAGTTGCTGCGCTTCCTCCATAGACGTTTGAAGAGGCCGATCACCTCTGCCGTCAATTTCGTTGTACCAGCACAGAGGGACGGCGCACCAGGCGTTAGCTATCGTTTCATTCAAGACCTCCGCCAGACGCAGCACGTCAGCGGTGCCGCTGTAGCAGCGCATCAACGGGAAATTGCCACACTGAGAGGCTTCCTTCAACCTAGCGAAACCTTCGGCGTCATATACCGGGACGCCGCCCGCGCCATCCATCTCAGGTTTGCGGTTTTCTGGATGGAAGAAATACTGTTGCGTGTTCTGGTCGATTCCAAGAGAGATGACGTCCAGCACTCGAGATTGAGCTATTTCTGCGACGCCTTCAAGCGTTTCGTCGTACGACGGCAGGCCAAAATGATGCCGGAGCAACGGGTATGGGCTTTTCTGTGCCAGTCGCCCTGTTAGGTCGGCGGCGAAAAGCTCCGCGCCTCCTTTTTCCGGAAATTGCCCTGTCCGAAGAAATGTTATGCTGTCGTCGATATCATCGGTTCCATCAAAAATCACGTCGAAAAACCCCAACTCACGCACTGCGGCAGCGACTGGGGCGGTACCGCCAAAGATCCAAACAGGTTTATGCGTCAACTTCGCACTCTTTTCAATAAGCTCGCGTACTATAATCACGCCGTTTTCAGGCGTTAACCTATAGCCAAGCGTTATCATGTCCGGCTTATGCTTTTCGACGCTTTCGACTACCGCGTCCACGCTGACTGCCGGGCCGAGAAACAACGTCTCGTAGCCTTCGTCTTCCGCAAGGCTGAGAAAATGCGCCGCCCCAGCTACGTGTACGCAGTTGCCAAGCGATGCGCCTATTATCATTTTTTTTGCCATGGAAACTCAACTCCTCCCACTAAAGCAAAACTAACACGCCCGATTGGCTCCGTGGTGTCGGGCGCGCTAATGTCATTGTTCTACCCGAAAGTTATCTACTCACAGCACTCAACATGTTTTTGTTATCTCGTGGAATACACAAAGTTTACGGTTCTACAGGTGGTGAAACTGGGATTGCCTCATACTCCATTATGAAGTGATCCATGGAAAAAGCTTCTATTGTCGCGTCGAAATAACGGCTGAAATACAAGCCTCCACTCGCGGTTTTTATACCTCCTTCGTAATCGTTCCCACTGTCCCAGGTAGTGTCGATGATGATCCATCGCCCGTCAACATAAGCTTCATTCCAAAAATGGGTTGCTTTTTTCACAGATAGTTGGCTTTCTGTCCATTCGCCCATTTTAGCGGCGTTGCGCCCGTGACCACCCACAATTTTCGCTGGGATCCCAGCAGCGCGTAGGAGCGCCGCCGTCAAGTTTGAATAACCTACGCATGACGCTAGCCGAGTCGATAGCGCGCTCACGGCGTCTCCCTCCAGTTTCTTTTCGTATGACGCCGCGTCCCACACGTACCATACATTGGCGGACACCCAGTCATGGATAGCAAGCGCTTTGTTGTAATCGTCAGAAATTCCTTCTGTTATTTCTTTAGCCTGCTTAACGATATTCGCATTGGCGCACTGAATAGAGCTTGTCTGCTTGAGATAGTATTCCATCGCGTCGTCGTCGCTACGCCCCAGTTTGTAGACTTCCTTATTATACCTATAAATGGAGGGGAGGGCGAATGAGCCGTCACCATTTTCCCAGCTAAAACCTAATTCGTCTCCAAAAATGTACGAACTATAGTAATTGTTGCCGATATAAAAATACAGCTCTACATAGTAGTAACCGTCATTGAGGCGCTTTAGCGGCAAAACCGCGTTTCCACTTTTATCCTTCTTGATCGTCTGCTTTATCTGGACGCTCCCGTCATCGCGAATAATATTGATCCGAACCGAGTTAAAGGCTGCGCTATCTGGAAGATTTATGACAGTTAGTTTGTTTTTGCTTAACGCGAATTCGATGCCTTCTTTCTTATTGCGCGTAAGCGCAAACGTATCGGCGCCGACCGCCGCTCCGCCCACTGTAGGCAGAAATGTTAGTGTAAGCAGCAGTGCAAATATTGACCCGATAAAGCGCCTTTTCATCGTCGAACCTCCTCATCCACAAAACAACGACGCAATAGTGTGCATTACTCATCAAACATTCTCGGCTATGGCTCAATACGGGTGATAGTATGAGAAAACGGCGAATTGGCGCGCCGCCTGAAGGCGGCTTACTTATTGGGCACTGGGAGATCAATATACGCATTGTTTCTACCCTACAATGGAGCGGGCGACGAGGCTCGAACTCGCTACCTCCACCTTGGCAAGGTGGCGCTCTACCGGATGAGCTACGCCCGCAACTGATAAAAATTATAGCACATATTGTTGAGGTGTCAATAGTTGAATAATACTTTTAATTGGTTGCGAAACTGGAAATGATAGCTGCGGGGTTTAACGCTTTAAAGAGCAATTGTGCCAAAATGGCACAATACAAAATGCGACGGTTGTATCAATATAGTTTCTGTTGTATAATGAATAATGCTCATGTCGGGAGATTATTATGAAACAGCTTACGCCGCGAATAATTGCTGAAGTAACCGAAGGGGAATATATAGGCGATTTAAGCGCGCAAAACATCCGCGTTATGGGCGTTGCGCGCGATAACCGCGATGTAACGCCTTGCAACCTTTTTATTTGCATACGCGGAAAGAACGTTGACGGGCACTCATTTGCGAACAGCGCCTTTAGCTCGGGCGCTGCATGCTGCCTGGCGGAGCAGCTGATTCCTGGCGCGAATGGGCCGTATATAATCGTAAAATCGACCCTTCAAGCGGCGAAGGCGCTAGGCGCCTATTATAGAAGCCTTTTTGACATCCCCATTATTGGCGTGACGGGGAGCGTCGGCAAAACATGCGCAAAGGAGCTAATAGCGGCGGCTCTCGGCTCAAAACTCAATGTGCTTAAAACGCAAGGGAACCTCAATAATGAGCTTGGCGTCCCGCTTACTTTGTTATCGCTGACTGAGCGGCATGAAGCGGCGGTAGTCGAAATGGGGATAAACGATTTTGGCGAGATGAGCCGACTTGCGGAAATGGTACGGCCCGATATATTTGTAGTGACGAAAATCGGTTACTCACACTTAGAAAAACTCGGGGATCTTGACGGCGTCCTGCGGGCTAAAGGCGAAGCCTTTAGCTACATAAAAACGGACGGTGTTGCAATCCTGAACGGAGACGACGAACTGCTATGGGGATGCGATCCTGGGGTGCGGAAAATGACGTTTGGTCTAGGGGTGCGGAACGATTTTCGCGTGGAAAAGATTCACGCTGAAGGCACAAGCGCCGTGTTGTGCGACATCGCGAGCGCTTATGGGCGCTTTACGGCAAGAATACCCGCTTACGGCGTCCATTTGGCGCGGATGTCGGCGGCTGCGGCGGCTGTTGGATATCTTCTCGGAGTACGGAGCGACGACATCAGCAAAGGGCTTTTATCGTACGCGCCGGTAGGCGGCAGGGCAAATGTGGCCGATACAGGGTTCATAACCCTAATTGACGACTGCTATAACGCCAATCCAGACTCCGTCGAGAGCGCGCTGACATCACTTGCAGCACTGCCAAACAGAAAAGTCGCGATTTTGGGGGATATGTTCGAACTTGGCGCACACTCGGACAAATTGCACCAAAATGTCGGGATTTTCGCCGCGAGAACCGGTATTGACAGCCTTATCTGCTGCGGAGACAAAGCAAAGTCCATATTCGAAGGCTACGGATCAGCAAACGGGAAAGCGGCGCGATATTTCCGCGATAAAGCGGAACTCATCGTCGCTTTACCGAACCTTATAGAAAAAAGCGACGCTGTGCTTGTCAAGGCGTCGCGTGGAATGAAGTTTGAAGAAATAACAGGTTTTCTGGCTACTTCTACTGGACCCCAGCCCGCTTAGAAACCGTCGGATAATAACGCTATACAAGACACAATGATCTGAATTGCCGCGAATCTATATACTACCTGAGGATCTGACCAACCAAGCGTTTTACGCGCATAGTCGTGGATCGGCGCGCGTATGTTTTTCATTATATGAACTTTAAAAAACCTTATCAAGAATATTTTAAACAGACCAATGCCGCCGTCGACCCATAGCATNAACGCCACTAACAGATACATAAAAGGATTATATGTTTTGAGCGCCATAACCCCGATNAAAAACCCGATCGCCCTAGACCCCGCGTCGCCCATCAACAGTTTGCTTGGCGAAATGTTGAACCACAAGTACCCCGATATACAAGCTATCAAAATGAGAATTGAGCCGGAATGGTAGCCATTATCGCCCATTTGCATGAAATATAGGCTGGCAAGCGTTATTATGCTCAATACGCCGCATAAGCCGTCAACCCCGTCCACGCAATTTGTCACATTGATTGAAACCCACAGCAATATGATGCCCATGATAATAAAAACGATTTTTGGCAGAAAAACGAAACCGCCAAAAAACTGAAACCCAATGGACTCGGGGTTGAGCCAGACAAAAGCGATCATCGTCGCGGCGGCGATTATCAGGTCTATAAGCCCTTTCTTGTAATCGCTCCAAGGAATTGCCGCCTTGTCGTCAAGAAAACCGCTTATCATAGCAACTATTGCTAACCCGCAATAAATCAGGCCTTCCAAGTCTACTGGCATGATAATCAGTCTCATGACGGCAAAGCACGGGATAATAATTACGCCTGCTCCGTTTGGTTTACCTTTTGCATACTCCCCACCAACCGCATAAGCCTTTCCCCGGTCGCTCGGGAGCCTTTTCGAAAAATACTTTATTAGCAGCATCGTAACCACAAATGTTGCCAAAATGCCGGATAACAGAATGAACTTATTTGATTGCAGATTGAAAAAAGCGGATTGCATTACTCAATCTCCTTACCCGTAAACAACACCTCTTGTCCTAAAAGTGAACAAAGTAGGCAATAAACTCTACATAGGATATCACGCTATTTAGGATATCGCAATGATTATTTGGCGACGTTTTTATCTTTCTCTTCACAATCAGTATTTATTCTGATATACTGTGGGCAGCAAAAATGACGCGCAAATGAGCTGGTGGAGTATTGTTATGAACCATTACAACGGAAATGAACCACCCGAAACCGACGCTGCGGGTAATATTTTTTCATGGATCATTGTTTTTGTTATGATGATAGCGTTTTTGCCTATCGGATTGCTCCTTCTGTTTCGACAACTGCGCAAGCAAGCAAAAGCTCAGGAAAATCAGAGAGAATACTCGGGAGGATACTATTCGCAAACAGCGCAGTATTCAGCCCATGATCCGGGCGCGGCGGCTAGGGAAGCTGCAGCGCGTGCGGCGGAAGCCGCGCGGAAGTCCGGTAACGCTGTGCGTAACGTTGTTCGGGAGTCTGGCAACGCTATTCGTGACGTCGCTCGGGAGTCTGGAAATGCTGTGCGTAACGTCGCCCGCGAGGCTGGGGCCGTGGTCCGCGAAACCGGGGCCGCAGCCCGCGAAACAGGCAATACTGTGCGCCAAACCTCGCCGCAATACGTCGACTATAGAAAACAAACTGTTCCAGGCACATACGTTAATGCAACGACAACGCATAGGCCGCCACCCGCGCCAATAATAAAACCACAAAAAACAAAACGCCGTAATCGTCTGGAAAAAAAGACCGGCAAATTTATATCGACCCTGATGCTGCTCTTGTCAATCCCACTGTTTATCCTTGGCGTAACAGGGATTGCTTCTTCGGCGCAAACTTTTCAGAGCGTCGGGGGTGGCGATTGGACCGGTCTTATTTTGGCGGCGTCCAGTCTAGCCGGAGCGTTTGCGTTGTTTTTTTCGCGTAATATCAGAAAGCGCAGATATACAAGGTACAAGAATTATTACGCCTACGCGGCGGGCCGCGACATGGCGTATATAGCTGATATCGCTCGCGCTGCAGGGGTATCGGCCAAGACTGTCGCCCGCGATGTTCAAACTATGATCAGCAACGGATACTTTGCCCCCGGCGCGTATTTCGATTACGAACTAAACAGCCTCGTGCTTAATCCCGAAGCGGCTAAGGCAGCCCGGCAAACAGCAAGAACAGCAAGCGCCGAACGCAATCCGCCTCCAGCTCCCGCTCAAACGCAATATAACCCGCATTTCGAGGTTATCAACGAACTCCGGGAACTCAAAGTTTCTATTGCCGACATTATCATATCCGAGAAAGTCGGGCATATTGAGGAGGTAACGGCGAAAATATTCCGGTTGATTGAGGAAAAACCTGAAAAACAAGCGCAGATGCGCCGTTTTGACGATTATTACCTGCCTACGACGCTAAAGCTGCTCCATTCATACGCCACGCTTGAGAAACAAGGCATCAAAGGTGAGAATATCATGTCCGCCAAAGAAAACATAGGGCGCATACTTGACACGCTCGCGACTGGATTCGAGCAGCAACTTGATCAGCTATTCAAGTTAGACGCCCTTGACATCGCTGCTGATATAACCGTTTTAGAAAACTTGATGCAACAAGACGGTTTAACAGCGGACAAACCGGAACTTAAGGTTATGGAAAGCTCAACATGATGAGGACAGACGTGCTAGGCGTCGGTTTTGACGACAAGAAAATTGAAGAGTCTGTCGCGTGGGCGGTTGATTTTTTACACAGCGATGAAAAGTCGTATATTGTAACGCCGAACCCGGAAATTGTTTGGGCTTGCCGACGCGACAAAGCGCTACGCGACGCGGTAAACGGCGCCGGGCTGGTTGTGCCGGATGGGATCGGGATAATACTGGGCGCGCGCATACTTGGAACGCCGCTTCGTTGCGGGAGGGTTCCGGGAATTGATTTTGCAGCCGCCTTGTTTGACGTCATGGCGCAATCCGGAGGTAGAGTATTCTTACTGGGATCGAAACCTGGCGTGGCTGAGGAAGCGAGTGCCATGCTCACGGGTAAGTATCCAGGATTGATCGTCAGTGGCGTAGAACACGGCTATTTCTCCGAAGATCAGCCGATAATCGACGCGATAAACATAGCTGCGCCGGATCTGCTGCTTGTGTGCCTTGGCGCGCCAAAACAGGAACTGTGGATGGCGGGGAATATCGACCGCCTGGATGTCCATCTCAGCATTGGGATGGGCGGCTCGCTTGATGTGTTTGCGGGAAGAGTCAAGCGCGCGCCTGNTTTTTTTCGCAAATTCGGATTGGAGTGGTTTTACAGGTTAATTTNCCAACCCTCAAGGATCAAGAGAGCNATTAAGNTGCCGCTGTTCNTATTCGCTGTGATCTTTAGAAGGTTTAGAGGGAACAGATGAAATGGACGCAACACCGCTAAAAGATCATAAAGCCAAGCTGCGCGAAATACTACACGATGAGATCGCAGCGTTACCGGACGGTTATATTGCCGATTCTAACAGAGGGATTTACCTCCAGGCCGTATCGCTGAAACGGTTCGCCGACGCAAGGAACATTATGGTTTACTACAGCGTCAGAAGGGAACCCGACACGATACGAATCATAAACGCCGCGCTGTCGGCAGGGAAGACTGTCGCCTTACCCTACTGCCTCAGGGGCGGGATATTGCAAGCGCGTCTCGTGTGCAACCTGATTGAGCTTAAACCCGCAGTGCTTGGTATACCCGCGCCGATGGACACCGCTCCGATAATGCCTCCAGATGAATTGGATCTCGTGATAGTCCCAGCGCTAACATATGATAGAACCGGGAACCGCATAGGGTACGGCGGCGGGTATTATGACAGATTTTTAAAAGACATACCAGCGTATACCGTAGGCTTGGCAAGGGAACGGCTCATAAGGGATAAGCTGCCAATAGAACCGCGCGATGTCGCTGTGAAATGTGTGATCACCGAAACAGACATAATAATGGACTGTCACAGTCAAGTCTAATATAATATAATATAATATAATATAATAAAACATAATAAAATCTAAATAGATTGGATTACAAAAGAGGAAGTGTCGTTATTGCCTAAATTCGACGATGGATTAGACAAAGAATTGGAAGAAATAAAGCGGCTGATAAACGGCGACGGCGCCACAGGATTACCGCTTTCACAGCAAAAAACCGATTCTCTAAAGCAGGAGCCTGTTTATGTGGACTTGTCCCAATCTGGAAAAAGGCAGCCCGGGGTAGAGGGTTCTCCCACGCGTGGAATATCGGGTGCAAGTAGCCCCAAGCCGCAGCTCCCTGCCGTGAGGTACGGGTCAGGTCCTCCCCAAAGGAAAAACGCGCCAGGAGCGCCCGCTACGCGGCAACCCCCCAGTACGCCCCAAACGGCGCCTCCTCCAGGCCTCCCTACGGCGCAACAAAAAAGGCGCCCCCCAGCGAAACCTGTACAAATGGCACCGCCAGAAAAGATAGGAGAACCAGAAAAGGTTCGCGCGTATGATGTTTCCACAAATGGTAGGATAACTCCGAAATCCGGTTCAAAGCAGGATGAGGAGAAATTGGATATTGGCTCGGAAAAATTCAAAATTAACTTTGATTTTGATAGCGCGTACAAGGATGTCCCAGAAGAACGGCCCTTACGTTTCCGGCGGGAAAAACGGACAGGATGCGTCGGGGGGCTGCTTTACGGAGCGGCAGTCATTAGCGTCAGCCTTCTGCTGGCGACGCTGCTGTGGGCAGCTACCGTAGACGTCTTGGGGTTTGGCGAGGATGACGAGCAGGTAAATATTACCGTTCCGACAAACTTCACCATTGAAACCGTGACCGATATGCTATATGAAGCCGGGCTTGTCAAGTACAAAATGGTATTCAATATCTACGCGACTTTTTCAAAAGCCGAGGAAAAAATCAAACCTGGTTCTTATGTGCTCAACCGCAATTTCGACTACCGCGCCCTCGTCCAAGGGATGACAGCCAGAGCCGGGGTGCGTGTGGAGACTACAGTGACCATACCCGAAGGCTACACTATGGCGCAGATATTCACATTACTGGAGGATTACGGGGTATGCTCGGCAAACGAATTATGGGACACGGCGGCGAATTATGACTTCAACTATAGTTTCCTCGACAAAGCCTCGCTTGGCGACAGGCACAGGCTTGAGGGATTCCTGTTTCCGGAAACACATAATTTCTATATCGGATCGACTCCGACGCAGGTCCTGACGACATTGCTACGCGAATTTAGCAGGAGATTTACCGAAGAATATGAACGCCGAGCCGAGGATATGGGATATTCCGTCCGCGATATAATTACAGTGGCGTCGATGATAGAGCGGGAAGCGGGTAACGACGAGGAACGCCCGCGTATTGCCGCTGTCATCTACAACCGCTTGGACAGCAAAGACTTTCCAACGCTTCAAATAGACGCTACTATACGCTACGCGATCGCCGGGACTGATGTTTCGTTTTCCACTGATATCGACACTCCATATAACACATACATATACGAAGGGCTTCCGCCAGGCCCGATATCAAATCCCGGCATGCCTTCGATCCTAGCCGCGCTATATCCCGATTCGACAGATGAATATTACTATGCGCGCAACCAAGATGGAGCGCATAATTTCTTCAAGACGCTCGCGCAGCACGAAGCCTTTGTAAACAGTGACGAATATGGCGGATAGCGCAACTTGACAAACATAAAAGCCAAATATATAATGTTAAATAGGCAATGAGAGGTTATTATATGAATGAAAAAAAGCTAATTATGGGCAAAATTCAACAAAAAGGTTTGAAATGGCTGGCTATTATCGCGTTGATTGCAGCATTTTCATGCGCACTATATATAAATTTCGGACTCCGNGCGCNACGCGAAGCGCAAAACAGAACAGTNGGGCTTTTAGTGGATTATGACGAGTTGAAACGCGTCGCGGACGGCAGCTACAATATAGAATTCTCCGATATGCTGAGGAAAGCNGCGCTATCNGGAGCCACAGGCCTCGTGGTGAGGGAGCGCATACTGTCGGACTGGGAGATCGCGGGCGACATACTGGTCTTTTCAGGCGGGCAACTTAGCTTCCAACTTGAAAACGCATATGGCGGAACCGCTGGTGATACGACCCCAGATACGGATATAGTTCCCAACAGGACATATATATTAACAAAAGACCCTCTCGTATACAACCAGATTTTCTCTTTGCTGGAAACGAAAAAACGATATCCTGAGCCTTTTGAATACCCCGATTACATGGGTATCAGCGTAGTCCTACATTCCGCCGAAAGAGCTAATCTTGGCCTAGGGTTTCCTTTGGTTCAATTGGAACAAGCCGCTGCAGAAGGCTTTCAGATAATACCTCGGTTACGTAACTGGGAACCGATTTCAAAGGAGAGCTTGACTGAAGAGATTCGCTGGGTAGCCATGATCCCGAATCTTGCGGGTATCGGTTTTAATGATCAGTCCCTGCCGGGGGATATAGCAAACCCTATCCTGCTTGATCACTACAAAGACGCGATCGCGCCGCTCCAAAAACCATTAATTTCCTTTGAATTTTACGACCAAACAGGGTTGCCCGCCCTTGCGGCTAAACTAGACGACAACCTGATCAGGGCTCATGCCATTGCCGAGAACGAATTGCAAAAGTACGCTGTTTTCGAAGATGCGATGAACCGTTACAGCCTTGCAGCGACAGAGAGAAACATCCGGTATATATATTTGCGCTTCCAAGGATTGATCGATCCAGCGGCGTCCATGCTCGGGAATTTGGAGCTAATAGAGAAAGTCAAGGAGGGCTTGCAGGAGGAGGGACTCCAAGTGGGGAACCCAAATCCAATACAAGTATTCAAAAT
>JGI24702J35022_10000706_pt1 | contig 20443 bp, 15 predicted proteins | sample TergutTh196P4_FD_35022 | JGI IMG/M metagenome (IMG submission 35022)
AACCCGCCGAGATCAAGTCCTCCCAAGGATATACAAGCACCTCTATTTCCCCGTCCATGGGCATCGTAACCGACATACCGCTTGACTCATAGAGAAAAAGCGGGTACGATGGCACATACAAGTCTTCACTCCTGATAACTTCGCTGATATCCCTCTCAATGCCGCTCCAATCACTGACCATGTTCGCGTTCCCGTCCACGCCCGCGCCCGCGGCGAATGCTGTAACGGAATGCATGTCCGGTAACATGCCTATAAACATTGCCGCTACCAGCAACAGGGATATGAACTGCTTGAAAAACTGCTTATTCATTTTTTTCTTCCTCCATTTTTCATTTTTTGATTCGAAGACGCAGCCTACACTCCTAACACAATGATTCTCTGGCATTTTCGTTTTTAATACACATAGGAAGTCAAAAACGAAGACAAGGAATGTCGATTCAATCATTTGTAATTCACCGCTTCCACATCCACATATCTATTTCGCTTCGCACAACGAGATATCCCTCACGGCAATGCCCAACTCACGAGTATCATCACTCTTAAACACCTCGCTTGGCTTCCAAAGGTGGTTCACAACTAATCTTACGGTTATAATATCATCATTTGTTATATGTTGAATTGGAATGTATAAATCTTCCACATTCTTCACAGGGTATCGAGAGAGACAGATGACATCGTTTACTGAAACATCAAGCATCATCATTTCATCATAATACAATTCGGGTAAATTGCTCATGTAGCTTATCTTTAATAGATGACATTTCTTGCATTTCTTGCTTGCAAAATATACTACTGCTTCGTGATTCGCCATCCACCGATGTGATCCTTCGCTGTAAACCTCCAATATGTGCCAGCCATCGCCCCAGTAATCAAGGCAATTACTTAAGCTAAAATACCGAACTATCTCTTCTTTTTCCAAATCATATGAAAAACCATAAGATCGATTCTCTCTGTTGATATCACATGGATTATTGCATCGGGGGCAATTTTTCGCACTATCAAGAGCTCCTGATTCGCTACGGTGCTCCCATATATCATCAAACCCTCTATCATGTAAATAGCCCATACAATACTGATTTGAGTCTGCTTTGTATGCGCTGGCAAATACACATGTATACATACCTCCTGACGGAAGAAGGACTACGTTTGATTCCCCTGCATGACACTGTTCTTCCGTTGTAATACAGCCCCTTGAGCAAATGTATTTTTTATAAAGCGCTACATCTCGTAAATACGGAAACATCACTTTTAACTCTTCATCCGAATACGGAAACTTGCTCCCCGGCAACGAAACATCTGTACAAATGGGTATGAAATTTACAGCGATGTCTACTCCGCAAAATGACATAATTTTTGCTTTTAAGACGTCCAATTCAGCCAGGTTTTCATGGTGTATTACTGTATTTATCGACAGGCTAAATCTATGCTCTGAAATCACTCTTGCGGATTGTATGGCCAAATTGAAAGCATGATCAAGCCTGCGAATCCGATCATGTGTATCTTCTATCCCGTCGATCGACAGGGCGAAGTGTAATCTATCGATATACTCTTCTGATATTTCTTTTAAAAACGTTGATATTCTCTGTGGAAGCGTTCCGTTTGTCGTAATAGAAACTCTGCATGATGTAAACTCACGAAGAATCGCTGCTACAAAATCAATAAGATCCTCTTTTAGAAACGGCTCTCCTCCGGTAATCTGTATGTCAACATCAGGCGCAATGTATCTACTGGAACACAAATATGCCGAAAGCATTGCACAACCCATTTCTTCCGAATCCGCGCGATCAAAGCGGATTCCGCAGTGTGAGCATCTGCAATTACAGCGCATGGTAGGCAAATAAATGATTTCAACTACTTTTTGAAAGGGGTTCATAAAGTTTCCCTTCGTACGGATGAAGCAATATTCGCGATCCTTCATTCTCCAGACAATGCTTTGCTCATCATAAGAGGTAAATACAAAGGCACGTTCCGCATCCATTCTCATCATTCTGTTTTCGAGTTCCACCCCCACAGGTTATCTCATATAATCATCTTCAAAACGTACAATATCGTCCTCGCCAAAATATGCGCCGTTTTGAATCTCAATAACCTCCAGCGTCAACTTGCCACGGTTTGCAAGCCTGTGTTTCTGCCCCGCCTGAATATAAATGCTCTCGCCAACCCGCACTAATTTCTCTTCCCCATCAATTGTGACAACTGCGGCACCCGAAACAACTATCCAGTGTTCATTCCGATGATAGTGTAATTGATAACTCAGGCGCTTACCGGGCATTACCATTAGTCGTTTAACTTTATAGAATTCTCCTACTTCTAAAATTGTGTACGATCCCCAAGGACGGTACTTAGTAAGGTGGTAATCAGCTTTGGAGTCGCCTCTCTCCCTCAACGTTCCTACCACATCCCTTACCTTCTGCGTCTGATCCTTGTGGCAAACCCGCAGAGCGTCTTTCTGATCTACAACAACGACGTCCGACATACCTATCATTGCGATGGCTTTATTACCTTCAGAATAAACCATTATATTCTTTGTTTTTGTTTACATAAAATTGTGAACCATCTATGTACGTATGGCTGATAAAATTATCTGGGCTTTGATCTGGCCAATGAACTAAACAAGGTTGCTCACGCAAAAGTATAAAATTATTTTCATAAAGAAATTCAACTAAAAAAGCCTCTATCAAGCGAGAATGTGTACCAATAAATAAATATTTCACTTTTTCTTTTAATAAATCTATATTTTCAAAAATAAGTTCCTTTTCATACCCTTGCAAATCAAGATGGGCAAAATCAATATATGGATATGGTGAAATAATACTAGATAAAGAAAATCCTTTTACTTTAACTAAAGGAGCACTAATTTTATGTACTAATGAAGCCCCATAATGATCAACTGGAACATCCGGAAATTCCATATAAGTTCCATCGGTATTAACAACGCCATCATATATTTTTGTCTTCACCTCTCCATCTTTATATAAAAAAGATGTTTTAAAATCTTCAGATTGAGGACGAAGGTTATTTTCAGTAAGATGTTTTTTTAAAAATGGTATTTTATTATTTGCTCCTTCGACACCAATTAGATTAATCTGCTTAATGCCATTTTTTATTGCTGCTCTACCAGATATTGACATCCAAGGACCCCATCCTGCTCCGAGTTCTATCATGGTATAGGATGATTGTCTTGAGCTTTCAATACTTGTAAAACAAGAAACATATTCAATCGTTTCTGCATGTATACCATCCCATGGTATGGGAATTTTATTGAAAACCATGCCTGAAAAACTCATTAAGCTTTCTGGCAAACACCCTAAATTATGACGGATACCTATAAAGTCTGTTATATAACCTTCTTTTCCATCAATATTTTCTTTGTTACGATATTTTTCTAATAAAGGAATGTCTCCATCAATAAAACCGGAAAAACCCTTCCAATGCTGTCCTGCTGATGATAAAAAGTTGACATTAAACTCTTCAGAAGAAAAAAACTCTTTTCTCAATTCATAAATGTCTTTAAATTCTCTCTCAAGTACATAATCTGATTCAGGCTCTCTTCCCAAAATTAACATGTAAGCCATTCTTACCATTTCACGATCTTTCATTTCATATCCCCCTATTATAACTGAGCCTTTCGTAAAACTTCAGTTTTTAGAGAAGCAACCGTTACTCTTCTCCTCATTATTGTTTTCGAATTCCGCACCACAGTTTACCGCAAATAATCATCTTCAAAACGGACAATATCATCCTCGCCAAAATATGCGCCGTTTTGAATTTCAATAACTTCCAACGTCAGCTTGCCACGGTTTGCAAGCCTGTGTTTCTGCCCCGCCTGTACATAAATACTCTCGCCAACCCGCACTAATTTCTCTTCCCCGTCAATAGTGACGACTGCGGCGCCGGAAACAATAATCCAGTGTTCATTCCGATGATAGTGTAATTGATAGCTCAGGCGCTTACCGGGCATTACCATCAGCCGTTTGACTTTGTAAAATTCCCCTACTTCTAAAATTGTGTATGATCCCCACGGGCGGTAGTCCGTGAGGTGGTAATCGGCTTTTGAGTCGCCTCTCTCCCTCAGCTTTCCCACAACATCCCTTACCTTCTGCGTCTGATCCCTGTGGCACACAAGCAGGGCGTCCTTCTGATCCACGACGACGACATCCGACACGCCTATCATAGCGATGGCTTTATTGCCTTCGGAGTAAACCATGTTATTGGCGCTGTCGATCATTATCTCCGAGTTGAAGAAAACGTTGCCGTTTCCATCCTGCTTTGCTTTATACTTGTCATAGAACGTCGTGAAATTACCCAAGTCGTTCCATTCTATCTCCAACGGCTCACAATAGACCTTGTCCAATTTCTCAATTAGTCCATAATCTACCGAAATAGCCGGAGTGAGACGGTACCGATCTTCCAGAGTTGGCGCCCGGAACGCCTCGTATACCTCTGGGTTATACTGCTTAACAGCCTCAACAAAATGTGCTGAATTGAACATAAACATGCCGCTGTTCCATAGATATCCTTCCTTGACATACCTGCACGCCCTGTCATGGTCGGGCTTTTCTATAAACTCCGCAACTTCAAATCCTCCCTCAGCCTCCATGCCGGGTTTTATATAACCATAACCAGTCTCCGGTCCTGTCGGTGCGATCCCAAACGTAACGAAGCCTTTAGCAGCAAGCGCCGCCGCTTTTATAACTGTTTCCGCCAGTATCTGAGGATGTTCAATAACATGGTCGGAAGGGAAAACAGCGCAAATGCTATCGCGCGGTTCTCTTATATCGCATGCCTCCCTTATAGCCTTTACTGCGCATAGAATTGCAGGCAGAGTATTCCTCGGTTCTGGCTCCAATATAATATTCTCTGTTGGCAGGGTTTTACCTATTTCCTCTATCTGCCCCTTAACTAAATGGAGATACTCAATTCCCGTAACCAAATAGATATCCTCTGGGCTGCCCATTAGCAGACACCGTTCTATAGTCATTTGAAAAATAGACTTCTTCATACCTGTGAGCTTTAAAAACTGTTTCGGGTAATTTGTTCTGCTAAGAGGCCACAGTCGTGTACCGGANCCACCTGCCATAACAATTAATTTCATTATATCAACCCTCCGATATTGCAAAATCTTAGTCCCTTATCACAAAGCCTAAAGATGTTGTTAAAAACAAGACAAATAAATGCAGACAACCAAAAGCATCCACTGCTTCAACGGATATGCTCAATTAAATTAATCAGCTGGTTTTCGATAACTTCCCAGTTGTAATTATCTTTCACATATTTAGATCCGTTGCGGCCCATGCTAATCCTCAGCTCTTCATTTGTCAGCATTAAGTTTAGCATCTCATGAAATTCCGGATAATTTGAATAGTAAAGTCCCGCGTTGCTCCTCTGGCAATGGCCTTTTGTGACTTTGCATTTACTGTTGACCAACACCGGTTTACCCAAATACATACTCTCTAGTACAACCATTGAAAGGCTCTCGTAAATGGAAGGCAATACCAGCAGTTTCGCATTATTCATTGCTAAAAGCTTGTCCTCTTCCGATAGAAATCCAGCATATATTATATCTTTATGCTCTGGGATTTCCATATACTTTTTACCAACAAGTACCAGTTTAAGCCCTGTCGCCGTATTACGGTGTATCTCTCTCGTTCCATTCGCCTCATCTAGCACATCCGTTCCATATGCATCGTTGAGTCCATACACCTCGTTTGCGCTATCAGTCTCAACTTCTTTTTTTGTCTCATTCGCTACATCCAGTCCATCCCCCCCACACTTCGCCTTATACCGAATAAAGAATTCGCATAACTCCTTGCAGCCTTTGCTTTCGTCTATGCGGCCTACATAAATAATATAGTTGGCGCCAACCAAAAACTCCTTATCACGGTCAAATTGTGGCACATCAATTCCAATTCCGACAACCTCGGATTTTATATACTCATTATGAAATAGGCTGTTTATGAGCCTCTTCTCTTCAACCGAGTTGTATACTATACTCACTGGAATGTGAAAAAAATGTCTGTAAATGTCAAAATATATTGGAAATTCATCATGGGCTGTCGGGATCATGACGCTCTTATACGGAACAAGTTGCATACCAAAAAATGTAGTAAAAAACAAGTAAGTCATAAAAACAATTCTTTTGTACTGTTCATGATTGTCCTTTATATAATCCAAGAGCGCATGTGATTGCGGCCCTTGCGCATACATCCAATTTATTTCGTCAATATAAGTGTGTCTGCGGGATAGCATCCTTTCAGACAGCTTACGAAAAAGAATGGGATCCCTCTCAGTGTTTACAGGGAATCTTCTTACCTTTACATTATTGATATAGTCAACTCCCGGCTTGTATTCATTTCTCCATGTTTCGTAATCTATGGCGCATGTCGTTAATACCTCAACATAATAATATCGCGAAAGCCGTTCAGCCAACAACCGAGCGTAAAATTCTGAGCCTCCGTTCACCTCTATGCCATATCTTTGAACCACTATAGCTAATCTTTTCATAACAGCACACGCCTCCTAACCATTTTCGCATTATCTCACCTATGACAAATCGGCGCCATCTCGTTACTTACCGGCTACTATCGACACCAATTTAATCCGCAGATTCGATTGCCTTCAGTAGCGTCTCTTTTAGTTCGATTACTATCCTGCTTTCACCATATTCAGTCAGCACTTTACTCTGCTTCTTTATTAATCTTTGCCTGAAATCGTTATTCACGACAATTTCATTGATTATTTCCGAAATAGCGTAATGATCCATTCTGTTAACCAGTACTCCGGCGCCTCTGAGTGTGCCGGGTACAGCGCATATATTATATGCTATGATCGGAAGCTTGAAAAACATCGCTTCAAGTAACGGTACGCAAAACCCCTCATGTTGGCTCAAACATAAAAACACATCCGAAGACCTGTAGTACGCCAAAACATCCTCAAAGGGAACATGCCCAGAAAACACAACATCATCAAGATTCAGGTCATCAGACAAACTTCGTAGCTTATTGTAATATCTTTCCATTCCGTTATATGAGCCAACTATTAAAAGTCTACTGTTTCTATTTATGTAATTATGAAAATAAAAAAATACTTTCAACAAGTCTTCATGTCTCTTGTTTGGCGCTACACGACCAACGAATAGTATATTAACTTTGTGATCAGAGTATTTCTGAAGTATAGATGAGTTCGGTTTTTGTAAATATCCATTATGTGAAAAGGAAATTGGAATAACTTCGACATTCTTATAACCAATGTTCAGAAGTTCTTTCGCATTATAGTCAGAATCGCCAACACACAAATCATACTTGTCTATTCCTCTCATCAGTTGTTTCCTCCCCTGTTCGCACAGGGCATAACTACGAGGGCAGTAATTGAGGAAAAACTCCTTTGGAGTTATATTGTGATAAATCATTATTTTTTTTTTACATTGCATATCAAACACCATTTCATTTACATCCGACCCAATAGAAAAATGATGAATAATAATATTGTCTTTGTTGTTCATACAGGCTTTGGTATTCAGCGCCTCCCGCACTAACCTTTGATCAATATGTTCCGCATATATCTCGGATTTTATTCCCATATCCCGTATAATCTTTCGAATAAACAGAGCATCATTACTGACGGCATCTCCAAAAGCTATTGTAGGTAAAATTTGATGGATTCCCTGTATATTCAATGTGATATCCTCCTCAATAATTAGTTTTTTCCAGTTGCTTTTCATAGCCCACAAAGCTATTCTTCTTTCATACTACTATCATAATTGCTCATACTGAGTTTCATCCAGAATGTTCAAATTCAATAATATCTTTTATTCGGCTTTCGACAATGTCCCAGTTATAATTCTCTCTCACATACTTAAATCAATCTCGGCCCATGCCAATACCAAGCGCTTCATTTGTCGGCATTAAGTCAAACATCTCATGGGGTTCAGGGTAATTTGTATAGTGAAGGCCTGTGTTGCTCCTCTGGCAATGGCCTTTAGTATCTCGCATTTGCCATTAACCAACACCGGTTTGCTCAGATACATATTCTCCAAAAAACCACCGAAAGTCTTTTATATATTGACGGCATAAATGATGTACTCCCTGTTAATCACAAACTCTTTTTCACGGTCAAATTGCTACATGTCGATTCCCATACCGACAACCTTGTGTTATATATTTCACTATAGAACAGGTTGTCGATAAGCGTCTTATTCTCAATCGAGTTATAAACTATGCTCACGGGGAGATGAAAAAAAGGTTTGAACTGCCACTCACCTCTAAACCATATCTTTGAACTGTAATGGCTTTTTCCCATAATAGAACTCACCTATTAACCGTTACCACATCATCTTACCGATGCTACACCGACGTCGCCATTAAGCTCTATTGATAGCTTTCCGGCAGTTACCAGCGTCAGTCCAATATCCGCCACGTGCATGGCCAGCGATTACTCGAAACCAGGAAAACGTCTACTCTGCAATTCATAGACAACCGTATTTTCTGTGCTGTACCCTAGCGACGCCAGGTTAATCCACCGAATTGAATACCTCCATTATAGCCTCTTTTAACTCGCTTGCAATCTTGCTTTCATTATATTCATTCAGCACTTTATTCTGTTTATTTATTAATTTTTGCCTGAAATCATCATTCTTGACAATCTCATGAATCATCTCAGAAATAGCGTAATGATCCTTGCTGTTTACAAGTACACCAGAGCCTTTAAGCGTGCCCGGTACAGCGCATTTATTGTAAGCGATAATTGGAAGCTCGAAAAACATCGCTTCAAGCAACGGGACACAAAACCCCTCGTGTTCGCTCAAGCATAGGAACACATCTGAAGATCTGTAGTAAGCTAAAACATCCTCAAAACGGATATGACCTGAAAACACAACGTCATTAAGCTTCAATTCATCAGACATATTCCGAAGCTTATTGTAATATCTTTCCATTCCGTTATATGAACCAACTATCAAAAGTCTACTGAATCTATTTATATAATTTTGATAATAAAAAAAAACTTTCAGCAAGTCTTCCTGTCTCTTGTTTGGCACTACACGTCCCACAAATAATATATTGACTTTATGATCAGAGTATTTCTTTTGTATTGATAGTGTTGGCTTTTGTAAATACTCCTTCTTCGAAAAGGTAATTGGAACAACTGCTACATTCTTATAGCCAATATTTAGAAGTTCTTTCACATTATAGTCTGAAACGCCGATACACAAATCATACTTGTCTTTTCCTCGCTTCAGTTGTTCCCTCCCCTGTTCACATAGAACATAACTACGAGAGCAGCAATTGAGGAAAAACTCCTTCGGCGTTATGTTGTGATAAATCATAATTTTTTTTTTACATTGAATGTCAAACACCATTTCATTTACTTCCGACCCAATAGCAAAATGATGAATGATTATATTGTCTGAGTTGTTCATACAGGTTTTGATGTTCAGCACTTCCCCAATCAGCCTCTGGTCGATTTGTCCCGCATATATCTCGGATTTTATTCCCATGCTCCTGATAATCCTTCGAATAAATAGCGCATTGTTGCCGACGGCTTCTCCATAGTTCATTGCAGGCAAAATTTGATGGATTTCCGGTTGATTCAAGCTGTACCTCCTTGATACTGTTTTCAGTCACTCAGTCTATTTAGCTCAATACTGTGGTTGACCACTCAAACTACCCAGTGTGTCTGCCCTTTCACCCCAATTACTGCATAGCCTCTGTATCCAAAGAAGACAGCTTTTTGTTTATCTCTGAAAGCGCATTGACTACAGCCTCATTAAACAGGCTTTGCTGTTCTGTAATTGACATAATATACCAGCGCAGTAATCTTCTCGTTACCTTCCTGAATAATATCAAAAACGGTCCTAACAGCTTTCTATGTGAATATATTGGCTCGTATATATTTATTTGTACTAGTGATCTAGCAACATTGATCTTTCTTTCAATCTCTAATATAACACCGAGCCTATCGACGGAATCCCTTTCATAGTTTGAATCGTCACCACATTTATCAGTATTGGCCCTGATACCGTCTCTTTCTATGTCTCCTGAGTCGATCTTTGCCATGTCTCCGGAATCAATTCCGGCGTTATCCAAACTGTCGGCTTTTTTCTCATGCGAATCAATCTCATCAAGGTCGATACTATTAAACCTTCTATCAATATCGGCGAAGGAATATTTCCCTACGCCCCTTTTTTCAATACTGCTTCGAATGGAGTTTATAATCTCTTCGACATCGACATCTTCAGTATTAATGGTAAATAACGAGTCATCCATCCTCAAAAATCCTCTCATGCGCTAATTTATGGATATCATATCATCATTTGTACAGGTATACAACATTTTCATATGTATAATATCAACCATTAAGAGTGAATATTCTAATCAAATTCTCATTTAACATCAGCAGTTCTTGACTCCTGCGATCAAAAAATGTAGATACCAGCACATAGGCATTATACTGCAATCGTCGAAAACTCCGATTCAGTCAGTCGAGTATAAATGCTCTCATGAAAACATCTTGTATTCTTACGCCGTTAATAATTCTATCATGCATTCTGTTACAATAAACCCTAAACTTATTTGGTTGAATTGATGTCTTTAAACCTGAACTCCCGGCGGGACACATAACGATGGTGTTGTGTTAGCAATAAAGCATAGAAAAATGTTTTTCTGTTTTATGCTTTTATGCTTTAGCTCTGTTTTTGCGTGATCGTTTTTGACGCTTATTTGAATATATGCTATATTGGATAAATTAAATTAAGATTTGCCAAGATGCTTTACTTTAACTTCCCAGCGAAAAGCATTGTATCTTAAGGGAGAATATTATGGAAGATATCACTGTGATAGTACGCAAAAGATTATTGACTAAGATAGAATATACTATTTCCTTGCTGTTGTTGTGTAATGGATATTAAAATCCCATTTTCCATTCCTTCGGTTACAGCCAGCGAAAAAGAATACGTTTCACTTGCCTCTACGACATTGCTCAGCAGTGCATGGTATAAGGAAGTCGGTCGTTTATGTGAAGAGGGACACGGTATTATGGTATTTCTTACATCTTCGGGAACGTACGCATTGGAAATTGCCGCTATGCTTGTCGGCATCTCCGCAGGAGAGGAAGTTATTTTACCCTCATATACCTTCACATCGACTGCTAGTGCTTTTTTACTCCGAAATGCAGAATTGCAGTTTTGTGAAATCAATCCTTATTCCTCCAATATGAACCCCACATCCGCGCCAAGTATGTTGATCAAAAAAACAAAGGTGATCGTGCCTGTACATTATGCCGGTGTACATTGCAATATGAACGCTCTTGCTTTTAACTACGCAATTGTTGAAGATGCGGTTCAAGCCGTTGGTAGCGCCTATAACGAAAATCCAGCTGGTGAGGTTGGCGATATGGGATTTTTCTTCATGCTCATCATAACGCTCATATGTACCATGATTGTCCTTCCGTCAGTGCAGAAAAGAGGCGACCTGTTGGTTCAACTAAATCAAAGAGGCATCCAAGCTACTTTCCATTACATTGCCATCCATATTTCTCCCCTTGGACAAGCCCTTGGATATAAACCTGGCGATTTACCGATTACAGAAGAATACTCCGTGCGACTGCTGCGTCTTCCGCTGTGGGCGGATATGAGCGACGAATTGACACAGATCGTTATAGAAAATTTTAAACATATATGCGCAGAATGGGAATGTCATTATCATATATTTGTTAATAATAAGAATAATCTGCTTTGGAATGATAACATAATATATGAATACGATATATTCCTTGTATCAGGTAAATGGCAAAAGATCCATAAATAAGGAAGGGTGACATCAGATGAAAGGTATTTTACTCGCAGGTGGCAGCGGAACACGCCTTGGTCCCGTAACGTCTGTTATATCAAAACAGTTGCTCCCTATTTTTGACAAACCCATGATCTATTATCCACTTTCCACCCTTATGCTGGCGGACATCCGTCATATCCTGCTCATTTCCACACCTCACGACATTCACATGTACCAAAAATTATTTGAAGACGGGGCGCAATGGGGTTTGCAAATTGAATATTGCGTCCAGGGAAAACCACATGGACTGGCTGAAGCGTTAATACTTGGCGAGAAATTTGTTGGCAATGACAGCTTTGCGCTTGCTTTGGGTGACAATATATTTTATGGCGCAGGCTTTTCGGCACTGCTTAAAAAAGCTGTAGAAAGCCTACCTTGTATCTTCGCTTATCCTGTTCTTGATCCCAGGCCTTTTGGCGTTGTTGAAATTGGCAAAAATGGTAAAGCTTTAAGCATTGAAGAAAAACCGTCTAATCCGAAATCCAATTATGCTGTCCCGGGGTTATATTTCTATCATTCCTCTGCCTGTGAGGCGGCTAAAGCCCTCGCTCCGTCCGCGCGCGGTGAACTCGAAATCACAGATCTTCACAAAAAGCTCATGCAAGACGGGACGTTGAATGTGGTACAAATGGGGCGCGGCATGGCATGGCTCGATACCGGAACACCCACCGGCATCCTTTCAGCTTCACAATTCGTCGAATCAATACAGAATAGGCAGGGAATGTACATCGCCTGTTTGGAGGAGATCGCCTTGCAAAAGGGATATATGACTAGGGATGATGTCATCGCAGCCAGTAACCGGTATGTTTTCAGCGAATATGGAAAATATTTAAGACATCTCACAGAGGAATAATCAGGAGGTTCAAGGTAATGAAAACATGGCTTATCACGGGCGGATGCGGATTTATCGGTTCTAACTTTATACAAATGGTATTGGAAACACAGCCCGAGGTGCGAGTCGTCAACCTTGACGCACTTACCTATGCTGGCAATCCCGATAATTTACTTGATTATCGATCCCACCAGCGTTATTCCTTCCATCACGGAGATATATATGATAGGGATATGGTTATCTCTCTTTTTAAGGCGTATAGCATTGACGTTATAGTTAATTTTGCTGCCGAAAGTCATGTGGATCGTAGTATTACGTCTCCAGGGATTTTTGTTCAAACTAACGTTTCAGGAACAGCATCCTTGTTGGATGTAGCCTATGTTTATTGGGGGAACCGAAAAAAGGAAAATAAATTTATCCAAGTTTCCACCGACGAAGTATACGGCTCCCTTCCTGATACAGGAATGTTTACGGAGGACACACCCATCGCGCCCAATAGCCCATATTCCGCATCCAAAGCTGGGGGTGATATGCTTGCGTACGCATATTATAAAACTTATGGCTTGCCTATATGTATTACACGTTGTTCAAACAATTACGGTCCTTATCAATTTCCTGAAAAATTGATCCCCCTAATGATCCAACGCGCATTATGTAACGAACCTCTTCCGGTATATGGCGATGGATTGAATGTACGCGACTGGCTTCATGTATCCGACCATTGCCGCGCAATTTTAACCGTAATTCATAATGGAAAAAATGGTGAGATTTATAACATTGGTGGTTTTTGCGAACACCATAATATTGATATAGTCAAAGCTATTTTACATCATCTTGGTAAGCCGGAATCTTTGATCACTTTTGTCCCAGATCGTTTGGGACATGATCGAAGGTATGCTATTGACAGTACAAAAATAAAAAATGCCTTACACTGGAACCCCTTAATTGATTTCGACTCCGGATTGAAAGACACAGTCCAGTGGTATATAGATAACGAAACATGGAGAAACAGAATTTTATCCGGCGAATATCGCAATAAAAACTATGTTTAGAACAGGTAATTTTGTTAAAAATGCAAAAATAAAAGGTGGTTTATGCAATTGAAAAAAACAAAAACGAAATTGGCAAACTGCTTTTGGTATTTTTTTATTGGTGCCTACAAAAATAGCACACTAATCACACTAATTTAAGCTCCTTGCGCAAAATTGACAACTTTTCAAATGTACTTTCTATTACAGCATCCATATTGAAATATTTGTATTCAGCCAATCTGCCGCACAATAACAAATTTTTATATTTTTCAGATTTACAAAAATACCTTTTATATACATCAAGATTACTATCGTTGATAATCGGATAATAAGGGAGATTCCCGACATCAGCGTTTCTTTTATATTCCAATGGATATTCCGTAGCGATAACGGTGAACGGTGTTTTTAATGGATATTGACATATTTTTCGATACTCTGTACTACGGGTATAACCATCAGCCTGCGGATATGAAACGACGTCCGCGGGCAACGCATTTTCTTTTTTTTTAACACTGTACCTAATATCCAACGACCGGTATGGCAAACTGCCATAACATTCATTAAACAGCTCATCAATTGCACCTGTATAAATTACCTTTTTATAGCTTACCCCGTCATAAAGCACGTTCCCTGTTGATTCTTCAAGGGTAATATGCTCCAATGCATCCGTGTTTAATCGTATATCAATATTCGGGTAATTAAGAATACTGTCAAACAATTTTGTATATCCGTGTTTCGGCAATCGCTGAAAATCTGTGTTTAAATACCGCTCATCATAATTCATAGCCATAGGGACACGGTTTAATACGCTACGGTCAATCTCGTCTGGAGAAAGCCCCCATTGCTTTGCTACATATGGTCTATATGCTTTCTCGAACAATAGTTCGCCATAAGCACGAATATCAGAGTTTTCACACTCTATCAGTTCGAATATAGGCACTCTGTCACGCCCCAAAAAAGCGCTTCGAAACAGCGCCAATAATCTTTCCGCTTGTGTTGGAGGCATTATCTGCTGTACAGTTTCGTAATTGTAAGGCAATCGAACATATTTGCAGTCAATATAAGCTAGCAGTTTTACACAGTGCGGCACAAGTTCAGCAAATCGCTCCAGATATTCCACAATCCAATACTTGTCAGTATTAAAAAAGTGCGGGCCATACTTTTGGACTAGAATTCCATTTTCATCAATTTCATCATACATATTACCAGCGATATGACTGCGTTGTTCAATGATTAATACTTTCTGATTATTGCTCTCAGCCAATTCGCGTGCCATAATACTACCGGAAAAACCTGAGCCAACGATTAAGATATCGTAGTCATTTCGCATATACTTAATGCCTCCGGGTTATTTTAAACTTTTTACCCATTCCGCCGTCTTTTGGATACTCTCGGCAAAATCTGTTCCAGCTACATAACCGGTATCCCTGTTAAGGGCATCTAAATCGAAGTAGTTATAGTCAACCGAATATAATTCGGGATAAGTACCAAATAGCAATTCTGATTTAGAAAATAATAAAGATTTCATTGTCAACAGTTTTTCTTTAAATGTTGTTATCGAGCGGTGTCCAACATAAAAAGTTTGATATTTTTTACTTGATTTCACCGAATGAATAATTCCATCAACTAAGTCCTCAATATAAATCCAATCTTCAGGGTATATGCCAGTAATTAGATTGATGGGTTTGTTTTCAAGCATTTGTTTTATGAAATATACTACGGCTGTGCTAAGCTTATCGCCAACACCAAATGCGTTCGGAATTATAATATTCGCGCAAGCTAAGTCATTTCTAAAGGCAATACATCTATATAACTCAAGAGCACATTTCTTTACAATTCCATATGCACCAGGATTGAATGACTTTTCTTCAAAAGTAGCATTTAAAACACACTGTTGGTAATGGCTTCCACTGATGCCAATTTTGCTACATTGCAATGTGATTGCAGATTCGGCGGCAGCACATGCAATAGCAATGTTCTGCGCTTGCGTGATGTTATTATTATAAGTTGGAACCGAGGTCGACGTTCCCTCCCATGCTAAATGCCAGAACATATCAAAACCCCTGTCGCTAATTAGCTCATGCAACTTACCATATTGTTTGAAATCTGCAAGAATAGGGATAAAATTTCCATATGTTTTTAACTCATTAAGCTTATCTTGATTTCTCCCAACCCCATATACAATTGTACCATGCAGTAGAAGCCTTTTAGCAAGAGCACTGCCTATAAATCCGGTTACTCCGGTTATGATAACTCTTTCTAGCATTGTTTTCATTTCATTATGTCAACCTTCGTTATTATTTATTAAAAGTTAATATCGCTGTTTCTCAATAACGGAGCGGAAATATCTTTTTGAGAGATTATTGGGCGTTCTATCGGCCATATAATATTAATATCCGGATCGTTCCACGCAATTGCACGGTCTAATGATGGCTCGTAAAACTGATCAACTTTGTACTGGAATTCACAATTATCAGTAAGCGTAAGACAGGCATGCCCAAAACCGCATGGAATGAACAGTTGCTTCCGGTTATCAGCGCTAAGAATAACTGAAACCCATTGTCTGTAAGACGGAGAATTTTTGCGTAAATCAACTGCGACATCAAGCAATGATCCTCTTATACATCTTACTAGCTTTGCCTGTGCTTTCGGGTTATTTTGAAAATGAATCCCTCTGAGAGTACCTGCTCTGATTGTAAGAAGATGATTATCCTGCACAAATGAATTGTCAATGTTATATTCATGCAACGTACGCGCAGAGTAAGACTCCACATAATACCCGCGATAGTCTTCATAGTATTGTGGCTCTATAGTTAATACGCCTTCTATGCAAAGGTTTTCAACTTTCATTATAAGCTCCTTATATCACAACCAATTTATCTGGCTGATTCATGTCCCTCGTTATCAAAGTTCACCTTTTCACCCGTAACAACAAGTGGACGTTTCATGCTGCGGTTATTAATGGCCAGTACATATTCTCCGATTATACCCAGGAAGAATAATTGTATGGCGCCAAGGAAAAACATCCCCACAGTTAGCGCAGGAATTCCCAATAGAAATGCGTCCCAATTAAGCAATTTCTGTACAAAAATAATTATTGCAAAGATAATGCTCATTGTTCCAACAATTAGTCCTATAAATGTTATTAATCTTAATAGCATTTTTGTGTATGAAGTGATTGAAACCATTGCCGCATCATATTTGCCCCAAAAATTTAGATTACTTTTCCCTTCTCGTCCGCCTTTTTCCTGTTTTATATATATCAATTTAATATTACTGCCATATTCAGTAACCACACCGGTTAATATCGGTTGTACATCGTCGATTTTATGTAGTATGTCCACAAAGCTTTTGTCGTATAGCCCGAATCCGTTTGCTCCGACAATCTGGTGATTATTTGATAGCTTACTTATGAGCCAGTAATAGACTTTTCTCAAAATATTTGTAAAAAAGCCATAGTACTGATTTGGGCGTACTCCAACGACTACCTTATACCCTTCCTCCCAATATCGTACCATTTCTGGCAGATATTCAGGCGGATCCTGAATATCCCCAAATATCATAAAAGTTACGTCACCTGTCCCATACATCATTGCTGCGAACGGGTTTCGGTATATACCAAAATTTTTCACATTGCGAACGCCTCGACACTTTTTATCGAGTTCACATACTTTTTTAATTTCCTCCCATGTTTTGCCATTATCAGGGGAGTAATCATCGCAGTATATGATTTCATAGTCGTATTCATGCAATTCGCTTTTGAAAACACAAGTCAATCTCTCGTACATTTGCACAACACTTGCGCTATCGTTGTAACAAGGGATTACTACGCTGATTTTTTTCATTCGTTTTTTCCTCCATACATTCCCCTCCATGGGGGGTGGTGCACACCGCCGAGGTGGCCTACGCCCTGACTGCTTTTCATGGCTTATTTGACACTACCCAGTAAACAGCTATTGTCTGATCGGCCCAATATAAGTTACAGCGATTGTTAAGTCTCTTTTGTCATTTGGATTATACCCTTCCGTAAAGCTTGCTTTTGAAGGATTAAATGCGCCATTTGTGATTATATCAATTGTATATGTGTTACTTTCTGGAATTGGCAATTTGGTACCATCAATGTATACAACATTCGGGCTATAGTCAACATCTGGCAATATTACAGTTTCAACTAAAACACCGTCAATATAGATTTTCGTTGATAACGTATCCCCTAAAACAAATGGTCGTAGAAATGGTGCAGTATTAAATGCTAATTCCAAACCAGTTTTTTGTAAATCGCCGGGTTTAAGCCATATTTTTGCGTTTGGAGAGAACCAATGAAATGTTGTCTCCCATGGATAAACTCCAAAACTTAAGTATGTCCAACGCTCGTCATAATCAAGTGGGTCAAAACAATACAGCTCAGCAGCACGAGTTATTTCATCGTAAACATTTATAAATACATACCTATTATTCCGAATTTTTGCATTTTCTATTTTATTTTGTATTTCTGACAGTGCTTGCTCTTTTCCATCAATCCGGCTCATTACCTCATTTAAGGTGGCTGCGCGAGGTATTAGAATTTTTTTTGCATACCCATCATCGCTAAAGTAAATTGTCGGTTCCTCGGAATCAATATACCCATAAGCCCCGTCAATATGACGAGTACGATTCGCAAACGTAGATGGTAGAGGGTTATATAATACGGGCATATGTTCCAAAACGTATTTTGCAATCGGTGAAAACATTGTATAAGAACCCCTGGTATATCGCATGGATGAATAAACTGTCATCGTTGAGATAATCGCAGATGCTATACATATCCATGAAACAGAATTCTGCTTCTTAACACTTAATATAAGCGAAGGTAATAATATTGTTGCTGAAAACGCTAGAAACGGCGCCGACCAAGCGTCATAGCGAGCGATTCCTGTCATTCCACAATTGATATGCGGAATGGCCGAATATAGAAATACAACTAATATAAACCCGCTTATTGTTATTACTACTTTCCTATTCTTTTTGTATATGGCAATAAAATAAGTAACAAACAGTAGTAGCAATAAAACTGGAAAATATGGCAAGAATCCAAAATTTAAGTCGGTTATGTACGCAAAAAAACGCCCTAACCAACTATCATATGTGTTCATATCTGACATAATATCTGACACACTAAACAAGGTGTTTTGCAGATTAATTGTTCCGGATATTCTAAGATTAAACAGTGGCATAAACAAAGAAGGAATACAACAAGCCACAAACAGAGCTGTATTACGCCAATTTTGCCTTACTAATACTCTAATAGAGATACCGCGTTTATAGTATACATCCAATAAATAATCTATAATTATGGCTAAACAGATAGCGTTGATTGTTATGTTTAGAGTACTGACTATGGAACAAAATAAAACCGCTATATGTTTATTCCCATTTAACCAAAACACAAGTGTAATAATCAGTATTGAACAAATAAACATTTCCGCAGATGGCCAGGAATAATATAGAATAGATGGGGAAAATATTAGTAATAATATTGTGATAAATACAGTTTTTCTTGATGCTTTTAGGAAGAAATATACTACAATCAGCGCAATTGTATAGAACATAATGTTGCTGATGGGATATGTCCTTATTGCTGCCATATCAAAAACATTGAGAATTGTTTTTGCCGGAATAACGCTAATACTGTATGTTGGAAAATACCATGGATAGCGCCCACCGTCCTGGCTTGTATAAAATCCATAAACATCAAAGTTCCAGCTATGCTCCGGAAACTCTATTTTTGCGTGTTCGATATCAGTAGGCAAAATACGCTGAGATAGTGGGTGATTCTCAAATGCAACAGTAGCCATGATATAGCTCACAGACTCACCGATAGGACCATAAGTCTCACCAAATTGAATTCCTAATAACAAAAAGAAGAATGAGGAAATAATAACTAAAGACAATTTGTCAAATAAAGAGTCGTGCTTGTTATTGGAATTTATTTCATTGTCTGCCTCTTTCACAACACTGAAATTATCAAGCATAAACACACTCCATATACATGAGACTTTTCTGCCAAACTCAGCCTCAATAGGATAATGACGTTCTTGTTAGTAAAAGGTATTCTATTTCTGCGCAACGATGGCATAATCCAAACTGCCAAACATAATGTCTGACAAACGGTTGATGCCTTCATTGAATTCTGTAAGATTACTAATATTTGCTCCCTCCAACAAAGGCAGCCTATAATTCACCTTGCTCCATTCAGTGTAAATTATATCAACTTTGCTGAAACCTGATTTATCCAGGAAAAATTTTAGAGCTAATGGATGCACAAACTTGTTATGCGTCGGATCAAGATAGAAAGTTGACACATATGTATATAGTGATACTGGATTTGGCGTCTCTATTATGATAATTCCGCCGGTTTTTAACTTTTCATAGGCACTTTTGCATAAGCCAACCAACTTTCCCGTATCTAAATGCTCAACAACCTGTGAAATGAAAAGCCCATCAATTGATGCGTCAAATGAATCCGACAAATAGTCTAGTATGTCAGCCTTTACCACATCTAGTCCCTTAAGTCGGCAATAATCAACAAATTCCTCATATCTGTCCACTCCAACACCCTTTATATTGTTCTTCCTTAGTATTTCCAAAAACTCCCCTCGACCACAACCCAAATCAACGACAAGGCTCATATTTTTGTAATAGGAAAGGTATTTTTCCTGAGCAGCCATGATACTCCTTCGCGAGCCACGAAAGTGGTTTTCAAATTCGAAGTAATC
>JGI24702J35022_10000707_pt1 | contig 20441 bp, 12 predicted proteins | sample TergutTh196P4_FD_35022 | JGI IMG/M metagenome (IMG submission 35022)
CAGCCCCCAGCAGCCCAATTCCGAAACATCACCGCAAATCCAAAATATTATTAAATGCTGAAACTATGTGTTTTACACCCTGTTTCAGCATTTTATAATATTCCCCGCCCACCGCCAATCCTTATTATCCAAGGCCTTGCGACTCATACGATAAATATAAAATGCTGAAATGGCGTGTTTTGCACCCTGTTTCAGCATTTTATCAGACCAAACGATATTACGGAAATTTCTTCGCAATGTCTTCAGCTAATTTGTCGATAGTATCATTAACCAAGCTCTTTGAATCCACAGTTTCGGCAACTTCGGCCATCGCCATCGCCAAATCATGGTAAAAGTCCTTATCGCCCGTAAGCCTATACCAAAACTCTTCACCGATATAAACCTCAAAATCCTCAGCAAGCTTTAGTACAAAAGAATTCAGCTCTTTCTCTTCCCCATATAGCAAACCGAACACCATATCATTGGCCTGCATGGGCAGATGATTTGTCCTTGCAAGGTTCATTAGATTTCTGAAATGGTGACTGATTGTTTCAATGTCATCCTTGTTGAGCGCTTGCGGGCCGGATTTGAGCTGGCAGTATTTTTTGCGGCCATCTATAGAATCAATGAACTCAATGTCTATTCCCGGAATCGCGGAACCGAGAGAGCTATCAAGAACGGTACTGATAAAAGTCTGCATCTGTGTGCCAAAAGAAGTGGTAATCGAAGTGCCGAGCACTCGTGGCAATACCGCAACCGTCGCCAGCGAACGATATGAGGAATCGCCGCAATAGTAGTTTGCAAGATACGGCCACAAAAATGGGTTTATCTTAATCTCGTCGAGGCTGGAGAGCTTTTGGGTATTCTTGATGTGCGGGACAACAATATGTTCACGCATCCACAATTTCGCCTTATCAAGAATCTCTTCCTTTTTCACGCTATCCATCGCTACGCATCTCCAAACACATTTGTATTTATCACCTTCTGTACCAATGCCTCAATAACGGGCGGCGAAACAGCGTTGCCAAACTGCTTTTTCGCAATCCGATCATCGCAATGCGGGCGAAACCCATCCGGAAAACCTTGTATCCGCTGCACCTCCGCTACAGACAGCGGACGATACCTTTTGTTCGCAATGATTTGCGAGATAAACTCGCTCCTATACCGGTCAGGAGGAATATCCGGCTGAATGTAGTCTGTAACCACGACGTCGCGTGTCCCCGACGCAGTAAGCGTGGAAAAGACCTTTGAGTATGGCATATACAAGCGGTACACCCCATCAATCCCCGATGAATTCTTTGAATTTGCGAACTCATACTTATCGGCAACTCTTCTTAGCAGCCCCATCTCCACGAGCTCTTCCAGCTCATCAATCGAAACATCAGGCACAAACTCTTGGATGCTATCAAGAGACAGCGGATTGCCGTCTTTATCTCCATACTTTTTACGGCGGCGGTTCTTCATAATGGCGGACATGATCTCCTTTTGCCGTGTAGTGCTATCAACAAGATCCCAAGAATGTATGGTGGTATGTCCATTTCTGGTATCGCACAATGTGAAGAAGTCGTTAAGCTCATCTTCCTTTTGGAAAGCATTGCGAGATTTAGGGATGTACTCGCCAAATAGCTCCTTTGGCATGAACTTCCTCTTGCATATCTCCTTATTCTCAACCCCATCAAGGTATTTTGCGAGGTTATCGTGCGCGCCCGTTCCGGCCGGGAACTCAAACTTAGAAAAACAAGCTGCCAGTTCCTTGCGAAAACCAACGATGAAAATCCTTGACCTGATTTGCGGCACGCCAAAATCATATGAGTTCAGGAGCTTAATCTTAACCATGTACCCATGCTCATCGAACTTATCCAGTATGAAGTCAAGATTGTGCTTGTTTCTGGGGTCATAGAGCCCTTTAACGTTTTCAAAAACAAAAACCTTCGGCCTTGCCGTCTTGACTAACCCAATGACATCATGCCATAACATGCCCCGCGGGTCATCGAACCCAAGCATTTTCCCCGCGACTGACCATGACTGGCAAGGAACCCCTCCCACCAATAAATCAGAATGCGGCAAACTTTGGATTTTTGTAATGTCGCCGAGGTTATCGCTCTCCTTGTCTCCGAAATTGTCCGTGTAAGTCGTAATGCAATGCTGGTCAATCTCAGAAAAGCCAAGGCATGTGCCCCCCAATGCCTCCAAAGCAATGCGGAAGCCCCCTATGCCGGCGAATAAGTCGACAAACGTGAAGCTGGCTTGAATATCTGGCGAATCCGATATTTTTAAATCGAACAATGATAACTGTTGGGTCTCAGACATCGAAATATCCTCCGCGTACGCTAGTGCATATAATAATATTACATATGCCGAATAATATCAAGAAAAGAATCCGTCCGTTTGTGTTTAACTTGTGATAATGTCCGTATGTAGCCTGTCCGTGTCCGTCCGAGAACGCAATGCTCCTCCGAAGGATTTCATGTAGTCATATGAATCAGCCACAAAACTAGCCACAACCTCATTCTACCACATCAAGTGTCCAATAAACACCCCTGTAACGGCAAGCATTGCGACCCGTGCGATAATTATTAAATGCTGAAACTATGTGTTTTACACCCTGTTTCAGCATTTTATAATTTCTTCCGCCCCCGCCAAGCTTTATTTTCCAAGGCATTGCGAACTAAGCTAAAAATATTCAATGCTGAAACTATGTGTTTCCACCCCCATTTCAGCATTTTATGAAATCGCCAAGAACAAATCATCTTTTTTGTCGCCGGCCTTATCGATGGGCAACGCCTTCAGCTTTCCGAAAGCATCGTTCCAATCCTTTGATGCATGGGCAGTCGCGCTCACTCCTTTAAAGTCGGCTAAAACAGTTCATTTTATATATGTTTTAGCCCGATTCGTGGCATTTGTTGCGAATTTCGCCCTTTTTGCGGGCTAAAACCATGATTTTTCTTGTGTTTTAGCCGCGTTCGCCTATTCATTATACATAGGACGCGGCAAATAAGCAAGAACAATATCAAAACGCAGTGCAGTAATAGCAAGCCCTCGCCATGCGGCCGCGAGCCAAAAAAACCCGTAACGATGAAACATAACTATTTTGTCACAGTTTAAAACTTGTAAGTTGGAAAATCACCCCACAAATAAACCCAAAAACTGCGAATAATATACACATCGAAAGGTATACTATCTCAAAAATGAAATGGGGAATGGGATGAATTGGACATAAAAAAGCCAAGGACGGCACGCCGAGCCGCTACACGAAACGTGTTGCGCAGGCACCAACCTCGAAGCCCCGCTACATAAGGGCATAAGCATTCACCCCATGCTCGCCCGATGTAGCGTCGGGCCGAGAAACGGCGGACACGCCGGCAACGGGGAACCCCGACCCCATAACAAACGAGGCTGAAAATCCGGAACCACGACCGGACAACAAATGAGGCCGTTTGACCACGCTGCACGTCAGCAGCGAGGCTGAAAAACGCCGGAACACCCCGGCGGCGGGGAACCCCAACCCCATAATAAACGAGGCTGAAAACCCGGAATCCCAACCGGACAACAAAAGAGACCGTTTAACCACGTTGGACGTATCAACGAGGCAAAACGGAGCAATTGCTCCAAATAATGAAAATTTTGGAGGTTTTCAGCAATGAAGAAAAAACTATTGGCGCTACTCCTAGCGACAGTGATGATGCTGTCGCTATTTCCGTTGACCGCGTTGGCGGTGCATGAGGATTTTGGTGATCCACATTTCGACAATGACTGCCAAATCGATGAAGAAGGCGACGTCAATTTTTACGACGCAGACGGCAATGCTGCAGATGAGGACAGCTTCGTCGTCTCCACCAGCAAAACTATCGCACCAACGGCGAATGAGAACGAATTTGAAATCACACTTCAGGTAAAAACCATCGAAGATGTAGAAAACTTTGAGTATTCACCAAATCTCGCGGTCGTTCTTCTCATCGACGTATCAACAAGCATGCAATTCCCGCCGAGTGTTAATACAGCCGGAAAAAGTGCGACTGACAGGGACACATATTACAATTCAACAAACAGTAACTATGTTGGAGGTCCCGGTTATTTCAATAACTCACCTACAGGCTGGAACGTATATGAAAACTACCGCACAGGTAAAAGCCGGATTGCTATCGCAAAAACAAAGGCATATGACTTCCTCGAAAGCTACCTCGGTGATCAGGCTGATTTGTCAGAAGCAGATCGAGTAGCGCGTTGGATTTCGATAGCTACATTTGGAAGCACAGCGAGTGTTCAGCAGAACTGGGTGAACATATCAACAGCAGCAGGCATGGCCTCTGCAAAAGCAGCGATCAATGCCTTGTATGCACCTGATATGAATTACACATTTACACAAGGAGGACTCCAAATCGCACAAAACCTACTTGGTAGAGAAGCTATAAATGACATTGAGAGCAAGAACCAATTTGTAATCGTCCTCACTGATGGGAACCCGACCTACACGAAGACATTAAGTCCCGCTGACAAGAGCGTCACAACAGATAGTATAAGCGGCGCTGGCACCGGAGGCACGGTAAGCGGTTCGAATGTTGAAACCGCCACGAATGTACGTCCCTGTAGAGCATCTGCTGAACGCGTTGCTGATGCAATCAAGGGCGACGGTGATGGCGCGAAAATTTATACGATAGGCTTTGCACTAAATGATTTAACTGTCGATGAAAAGACTGGAAGTGGATGGCTCGGCGAAAGTATAGCGACAAGCAATTCGCATAATTACGACGCGGATGACGACGAGAAACTTGAATTGGCATTTGATAGCATAGTTGGCAAAATCATTAACTGGGCAGAAGCATGGACTGTAACAGATCCGATGGGCGTTGGAGTCGTCTTTGATGGTTTTCAGACAGACTATACCAATCTCCAAGCGGAATATAAAGATGCAGATAGTGCGTTTGTATGGGACTTAAAAGGACTGATTCCGAACGGTAATCCACCGACTTACCCAAGAGCTGACGGAGCAGAGGTTCGTGTTTACGAACTCAAGTATAAAGTGACCCTTGATACTTTTACCAGGACAGAGCAGGGAGCGGCTAATGATCTTACAACGCTGGTCTATGTCGTAAAAATACAAGAAGACGACGCTGACCCCACAATTAGCGGTGAACTAAGAGCTCCGTTTGAAATCCCGGAGATTCACGGCTATGCCGCTGACCTTGAGTTTATCAAGGTCGATGACAAGGGTGATCCTATCCAAGGCGTTGAATTCACGCTCTTCTATAAAGAGGATGAGTATTTGACGGAAACCAGCGATGTTAATGGTCTGGTCTCATTCGCAGACATCCCAAGCGGACACGACTACACATTGCAGGAAACAGCTGTACCGCTCGATGAGAATGATGAGCCCCTCTATATTATAGACGAGACAGAATATGCAATAACAGTAAGCTATGGCGACCTGGACATCACCCCAGCTCCGGACGAAGATGGAAGCAATTTCTTCCATACTACTGGTGCTGACACATTGTATTTCAAAAACGAGCCTCCTCCTCCAGTTTGGCAATATGGAGAGTTCTCGATACTAAAAACTGTTGATGGTTTACCCATTGCTGAATGGCTTGTCGACAATGGTCTCGATACAAGTATCTACGGTGGTATGTCTTTCCAGTTGTACAAGGTCACAAACAAAGGTGTCGATATCGCTGAAGGCACGGATCCCATTGGTTATGGAACACTTGATTTCGGAGGCTACATCAACTTTACCGACAGTATCGACGATGGATCTCCACTCAACCTCGATTCCGGCTGGTATGCAATAGTTGAAAAGCTCGAACCTCCAGCAGACGAAATCTTTGAACAGGCCGACACGCAGTACTTCTACATCAACCGTATTGAGACCGGCAACAACATCAGTTATGACATCACCGGCAGAAGCAGTGCATTTGACTATGAGTCTCTCTACACGATAGTCAATGGGTATGGAGCACAAAACAGCTTCGTACTAGGTTATCCTGATCTGAACAATACCGGCGACATCTTCCCGATTGCTGTCAAGAATGCTGAAGGCAAAGAATACCAGTCATTTTGCGCAAATGGCGGCTCAACTAACTTTGCAGGGGACAACGACCGTGGATGCGAAGGCTACATGGTGCCGCTAAGCTTCAGCACACTTGAACGCGAAAATGGTCATCCTTATTCGGACTTCCTTGCTGCATTCAACTACATATACGATCATTATGGAAAGCTCGAAGACAAGGATAGGCTCAGCACCGAATACTATGCGCTCCGTGCAATCACGCAAACTGTCGTATGGGTGCTCCTCGGAAGCATCGATGATAGTTCTCCTGCATTTCAAGCAATTGACTCAAGGGTCGACAAAGACTTCGTGATGGAAGTACTGGACAATCTAGACTATGTAAGCAGCAACTCTGCAATAGTGGACTTAGTATACTTCGTGTGCCCCGATCACCCGACTGATTTCACTAAGTGCCAGCCGCAGCTCGTACCGGTCTTCGATGGCGAAGTATCCTTCGACAACACCCCGATCGAGTCAATGGATCCATATGGTGGAGCAAGCTTCAAGAAAGAAGTCATTGGCACTGAAGACTTTGCTTATAGTGACTTTGTATTTGAACTTTTCATGCGTGATGAGAACGGCGAATACACAATTAAGATGCCATATAATGACAACGACACTGTAGATCCTACTGATGATGATTTCGACTTTGGCCCCGATATGAACGGATATGTCGAAACCTTTGAAGACCTAGCTCCTGGATTCTATGTCTTCAAAGAAAAAACGACGGCGGGTTGGACAACAAACTTCCCGGATGGACTATTCTTTGAAATCGTCGATTTGGAGGATGGAAAAGGTACCACTAAAACAGTATGGTATATCGGTATTGACGAAAATGGTGATGCAATTACCTACGAAGGTGAAGCACTAGATGCGCAAGTTGCCACATTCGACAACATTAAGCTCGGCAGCCTGACCGTGACCGGTAGTGCAAAAACAACTCAAGAATGGGAAGACCTCAAAGAATACTACCATACCGTATGGCAGCCATATAAGTGGGTAACCCCGTCTTACAACTCAGTTACCGCTACTAATGCCGGCAATCAGCCAGCGATCCTCGCCGGTCTGAATCCGAAGAATGGCAATGCTGTCTTCGACAAAAAAGCACCGGAAGATCCCGCAAAGAGCACACCATTCGTAGTTCCTAACAGCAACCACTTCGTGTTCGCAAAGTTTAGTAGAGCTGAGCTTGAAGAAGGCGTTGCGCTCGATTTCATGGTCGGTAACAAATTTGATGTAGTAGGTACAGGGTTTGTCAGATTAAACGGTAACGACGAGCTTGAGATCACGATTGATAAACTGTACTCAGGATCCTGGGGTGCCATAGCATTCAATAAACTGCCTGAAATCAACAATGGCAATATCCATTCTGCAAAAGAGAAAGACTTGGCTGCATTCGGCGCACGCACAGGGTTTAATCATGATGGAAACCTTACCATCCCCTGCCCGACGGGCAACACAATCTACCTCTACATGCATTGCGATCCAATCCAGTTTGTCATAAACACGGAAAGCGAATATGATGACTATGATGAATTGAAGTTTGTGGAAAAAGTTATTTGCGATTCAGAAGTACTAGAAAGCGGAACCAACGAAGCGCCTCTGACTGTGGATATCAAAGTATACTATGGCAGCATTGATGACGCGAATCTGGTTTCTGCTCCGTATGAGAACCTTCTACCTGGAGAATACAAGGTAGTGTACACCATCCCCGGCTATACGTTTGAGTATATAGACGATGTAAAAATCCATCCTGGTGACACCAAATCATCAATAATGGATCCAAATCCATGGGTATATGAGTTGCCAAAGATTTCAAGCGTCACCGATAGTGCCCGATGCACAGAAGACCCGGTGATTCTTAAACCAACAAAACCTCTGGTTAAGTAATTCATACCATATTCACGCAGCCCTGCCGGGGAGAGGCGCGGTACCCGCTCCTCTCCCCGGGTTGTTGAAGTAACAGGTAGCCTGGATTCTATGCAAAATGACACAATTACGTTTGTTGGAGCGCATATCATGCGCCTTCGGGCGGATAGTATCCGCCCCTACAAGCAAAACGGTATTATCTTACTTTGTTTTCTGAATTACCGCGTAGACAACAGGAATACAAAGAGTTCCATAAAACACTTACAGATTGACAGATGCTTCTAAAACATTTAGAATTATGTAGAAATACTGAATGTTTGACAAATGGAAGGTGAATAAACTATATGAAAAGATTTTTTGCCGTTCTCCTATGTTTGTGCCTGATAGCGGCGCTGCTGCCGTTGTCCGCGCTTGCTGAGGAGGAAGAGCCGGATGTCTATCCGGAAGAGGACTACACCCCCGAAGAAGAATATCCCGGTGATGAGTACACGGAAGATGAGCAAATTGACGACGTGTACTTTGACGAAGAGTATGGAGAGGATCCGGCGGAAGTGGAGGAACTATACGAAGACGGCGGAACTGTCTACGACTTGGACGCTGAGGTCGACGTGCCTGTAGTGCCCGAAGAAACTCCTCCGCCTGAGGAACCCATCGAAGAGGACGAAGAGGATGACATCTACACAGAAATTAACTTCGACCTGGAAAACGCCGCGCAACTCGTAGGCGATTTTGTACCAAATGAATACATCGTCAAATTCGTCGACCCCTCTACTGTTCCCGGGAAAGAAAAACAGCTCGCGCACGAGATTGAAAAATTCAACAAAATCGGATTCATTGACGGGCTCGGCTCCTATGTCATCAAGCTCGACGACCTTCAAATGAACCCAAACGGCGCGCTTAACCGGCTCAAGAACAACAAATACATTGAATCGGTCGAACCAAACTATACGTTATCACCGGATGTTATCCCAAATGACCCCGGTTATAAAAGCCAATCAGCAGCTTTGACGGCAGTCGGAGCTCAGGCAGGTTGGGATATCATCATGGGCGGAGGTCCAATCGTCGCTGTTATCGACTCCGGCGTTGCCTTGAACCCTGACCTTCCGCCGTTGCTTAATGGTTACTCTGCTGTGGCTGGCTTGTCCCCCAATAATGATAAGCTAGGTCATGGTACCGGTGTCGCTGGCACAATTGGCGCTGTTGGCAACAACAACCTCGGTGGTGCTGGGTTGAACTGGAGCGCGTCAATTGTTCCTGTCAAGGTTGACGATGCTGCCGGTACAATGTCAGTAGCGAATGTTGCAAAAGGTATAATCTGGGCTGCTGACAATGGTGCCAGGGTAATCAATCTCAGTCTCGGAACCACGACTGATAGCGCCACTCTTAAAAACGCTATTGATTATGCGTACGACAGGGACTGCGTCATTTTCGCAGCTACAGGAAACGATGGCAAAAATGCTATAAGTTATCCTGCTCGATACACGAATGTTATGGCTGTCGGCTCAACTGGTAACGGCACTTCCCGTATAGCTTCCTCAAATTATGGAACCGGTATGGGTGTTGTTGCGATAAGCAGTTACTATACGACAACGGCATCGGGCGGTTTCAGTGGTATGTCCGGCACATCATTTGCCAGCCCGCAAGTTGCAGGCCTTGCATCCTTGATTCTCGCCGTCAACCCCTCGTTGTCAAACGACCAGGTCTACAGCCTCATCGAGCAGGGCGCTAAGCCTCTCGGTGGCGGATATAATGAGCAAACCGGCTATGGCCTGATTGACATCGGCAAGACCCTCCAGCTCGCTCAAGCCACCGTCGCCGGCGCGGACGACGCCGCTGCGAAGGCCGCCGCTGAAGCGGAAGCAAAGGCGAAAGCGGAGGCGGAGGCTGCCGCCGCTGCGGAAGCCGCTGCCAAGGCGGCTGCCGAGGCCGCCGCCGCTGCGGAGGCAAAGGCAAAGGCCGAGGCAGAAGCGCAAGCTGCCGCAGAAGCTGCAGCGAAGGCCGCCGCAGAAGCAGCCGCAAAGGCCCAGGCCGAAGCGGAGGCGAAAGCCGCTGCAGAAGCGGAAGCAGCCGCGAAGGCCGCTGCCGAAGCGGAGGCAAAAGCGCAGGCGGAGGCCGCCGCAAAGGCGGAAGCGGAGGCGAAGGCCGCCGCCGAGGCAAAGGCAAAAGCCGAAGCCGAAGCAAAAGCGGAGGCGGAAGCAAAGGCCGCCGCCGAAGCAGCCGCGAAGGCGGAAGCCGAAGCGAAGGCGAAGGCCGAGGCGGATGCGAAGGCCGCTGCGGAGGCAAAGGCAAAAGCGGAGGCCGAGGCTGCGGCGAAGGCTGCGGAAGAGGCTGCGAAGCAGCTGCCCCCCGAGACCCCGCAGGAGCCCCCGCGCACGGCGCCCACATTGACTCTGACGGGTTTCGCGGACATGACGCTCGAATATGGGCAGTCATACATCGAGAACGGCTACAAGGCCGCCGACTGCAAGGGCGTTGACCTGACTTCGCTGGTTAAAGTCACGAGCAACGTCGACATCTGGAAGGCCGGCCTCTATACCATCACATACGAAGTGGCGGACCCGCAGGCCCCGTCGCTCACGGCTCGCGCCACGCGCACCGTGACTGTCAACCCGCTGCCACCGGCTCCCCCGCCGCCCGAGGCTCCAAAGATCACGATCATCGGCTCAAACCCGATAATCCTCCATCTGACGAGCGGCACCCCATATAAGGAGCAGGGCGCGCGCGCGATCGACCATGACGGCGCGGACATTTCAAACCAGGTGGTCGTATCCGGCGCCGTCGACCGCAACGCGGCAGGGTCATATGTCGTCACATACAGCATCACAAGCCCGACGACCGGCCTTGTGTCCACGACGACCCGCACCGTGCGCATCGTCGCCCCGACCGAAAAGAAAGACCCGCGCACTGGCTACGGGCTCAGCGGCCAGGCGAAGCAGGGCGCGAAGGTCACGCACACGGGCCTTGTTTCGAGCGACGTCGGTTTCATGGATCTGAAGGTCAGCAGCATCGACAAGAACATGACCATCAGCGTCCAGCTCGTCGACAGCTCGACGAAGAAGGCCGTCTTGACGGACACGTTCTCCGCCGCCGGCACGAAGCAGTATAAGATAGACCATAGCAAGTACGAGCTGGTCGTCGCCATAGAGAAGGCGAACGGCAACAGCAAGTACAGCATCGACCTCCTGATGCCGGAGACGGCGCCGGTGATGTTCTTCGCGGAGGACGAGGTGCCTTTGACGGGGCTTCCGCAAATCGCCCCGATAGGCTCCAACCCGATAATCCTGCACCTTGGCGGCACGCCGTATAAGGAGCAGGGAGCGCGCGCCGCCGACTATCTCGGCAACGACATCTCCGACCAGGTGATCGTCGAGAGCAACGTCGACACGAGCGAGGCGGGCGAATACACCGTCACCTACACCGTGCTCAGCCCGATCGGGATTCCGGTCTCCGTGACGCGCGACGTCAGGGTGCTGGCTCCCAACGAGTTCGGCGAGTTCGACGAGATTGAGGTCCCGCTGGCATACTTGCCGGGCATGCAGGTGCCGCTCAGCGACCTGCCCGACCTCGAGGGTTCCGGCGACGGCGCGACGACGGTCACGTACACGGTCGTGAAGGGCGACACGCTTTGGAAGATTTCGTACAAGTTTTATGGCACGGGCGCCCGCTGGCACGAGATTTACGATCTCAACATAGAGATCATCGGCATTGACCCCGGCCTTTTGAGGATCGGACAGCAGTTGTCGATACATACCGATTGACACGACTCGGAATAGTGCGATAGAAATATCCAATGGCAAGGCAAACAGGCGGTATCCCCGCCTGTTTGTCGTTGTTATAACGGCTTAAGTCATATCGCTAGCTTTGAACATGATGCTCAATATCTTGTGATCCGTGGAAAATACGATGGATTTCAATAGCTTTTTTATCCTCGTTAACAATGTAGAACACCAAATAGTCGCCAACCACCAACACGCGATAGTCGGGATCGTCTTCATATTTTGGACAAGAATATGGGAAGTCTTTTAATCGTGCTGTTTTCGATTTAAGAAGGTCAAAGAATTTTCGTGCTGTACTTGGGTAAAACTGCATCAGATATGCTTTGATTGTTTCACGATCATTGACTGAACTCGGAAAATATTTTATCCGATATTTCATATCGCTTCCTCAACACCTGCCCAGAAATCATCTTCGCTTATCCACTCGATATTCGGATCAGCTGCTTTTTCCTTTGTTAATGCTAACTCTTGAGCAATATACTGTCTGTAACGAAAAGACTCATATTCTCTGTATGCTTGCGTACCTATAAGCACAGCTGCCTCTCTGCCATTTTGCGTTATTATTATTTGGTTTCCTGCGTTTGCAAGATCAATTATCTCATTATACTTGTTTCTCAAGTCGCGCACAGGACGTGCATAAGTATTTTTCATATCCATCACCATTTCATTAGTTTTCAAATTCAATTCTATCGTAGCATCTATCGTAGCACAATATGCCTACGACGTCAAGAGCAAAAACAGCGTTATTGACATCGCAAACCATCGTTATCAGCGGCCGAGCAGCGCGGCGCCGATTATGCCGGCGTCGTTGCCCAATGCCGCCTTTGTGATTTTCGTTTGGGCCGTGTTTGCCGAGGTGCGTGTGTATACCTCCGCGCCGATGGCCGCGATCAGTCGTTCCCCAAAGCAGTCCCAGGCATTAGAAATGCCGCCGCCCACGCAGAACATCTCCGGTTGGAACACGTTGATGATGCTGACTGCGCCTGCGGCCAGATGCATGATGTATTGTTCAACTGCCAGCTTTGCTGCAGCATCACCATCTCGATATGCCGCGAAAACTATTCTCCCGTCTACCTTCTCGGGCTGCCCGCCGCACAGCTCCCAGAGCTCGCTTTTGTCATGCGTTCGCATGAACTCTATTGCAGTTCTATTGAGCCCAGATGCCGACGCGTATGTTTCCCAGCAGCCTTTCCTGCCGCATCCGCATTCCCGGCCCCCTGATATTATGACAAGGTGGCCAAGCTCTCCGGCCGCTCCGTTCACTCCGGTGTATAGCTTTCCGTCGATGACGATTCCGCCGCCGACCCCCGTCCCCAATGTGATGAAGACGACGTTGCGGGCCCCCTTCGCGCCGCCTGCGATCGTTTCGCCCAAAGCCGCGCAGTTGGCGTCATTGCCGAGGTAGATAGGGAGGCCGAAGTCTTTTCGGAGCATCTGCGCGAGGTTGACCCCGCTCAACGGCAGGTTTGGCGTGAAGATGACCTCGCCAGTGTCATTGTTGACGGCGCCGGGGACGCCGATTCCGATGGAATGGGGGGCTTCTGTGCCTCCAAGCAGCTCTATGCATACGCTGCGCATCCCGCCGAGGACGGCGTCGAGCCCGCCGTGCCTGTCGGTGGGCACGCTTGCGCGTTTTGTGATGTTGCCTTCCGCGCTGACCAGCGCGGCGGCGATGTTTGTGCCGCCGAGGTCGATTCCTATGTACATGAAATATCACCCTATCATTGAAAAATGTCCGTTGCCGGCCTCGCAAGTTTTACCCTTGCAATGCCTTACGCAGCATTTCGTTCACCGCTTGCGGATTTGCCTTGCCGGCAGTCTTCCTCATCACTTGCCCCACAAGGAACCCAAAAGCCTTCTCCTTGCCGTTGCGGTAGTCGTCCACTGATTTTTCGTTTTCGCCGAGGACCTCGCGGATTGCTGTCTCAAGTAGCCCTGTGTCTTCGACCATCCGCAGCCCCTGCTCATCCGCATAGGCCTCAGGGTCTATCCCCTCTTCCATGACTTTCAGCAGGAGCTTCTTCCCGACCGTTCTGTTGATGCTCCGTTCTTCCACCATTTTGATGAGTTTGGCGAATTTTTCGCAATCTACGTCAATTTCATCATCGCTTGTCCCGGCAGCTTTTGCAAATCCAAGCAAGTCTCCGATTATCCAATTGGACACTTCCTTCGGATTGTTGACGTGCTTCAATGTCTCGTCGAATATCTTCGCGAGGTTAATGCTGCTTGTGATGACTTTGCTGTCATGTTCCGGCAGCCCGAGCTGCGCCGTCATGCGCAGGAATCTTTCATGCGCGGGTTCGGGCAGTTCCGCCCGGACTTTATCTATCCAATTTTTGTCGATATGTATCGGCAGTATCTCCGCGTTCGGAAAATATCTGTAATCCGCTGCAGTTTCTTTCTCACGCATGGAGAAAGTCTCGCCTTTGTCGTCGTCCCAACGGCGCGTCTCCTGCACAAGCCTTTCCAGGCCTGTTTCTAGCGCGTCTATATGCCTTTGCGATTCGTATTCGATTGCCCGCGCAATCGCTTTCAGCGAGTTCATGTTCTTGATTTCCGTCCGCGTGCCCAAGACGTCGCTGCCTTTTTCCCGGACGGATATGTTGATGTCGCAACGCATTGAGCCTTCTTGCATCCTGCAGTCCGACACCCCCGCGAAGCTGAGCAGCGACCGCAGCTTCTCCAGATATGCGATCACTTCCTCTGCCGTGCGGAAATCGGGGTTTGACACAATTTCCACAAGAGGAACCGATGTGCGGTTGAAGTCGACGAGAGACGAGCGCGTGCGCGGGTCGTGGACGAGCTTGCCCGCGTCTTCTTCGATGTGGATTTGCTTGAGCGTGATGCGCTTTGTCTCAGCTGCGGCTCCCGCAGATATTTCGATCCACCCGTTCCTGCATATGGGGGCGAACCATTGCGTAATCTGGTATCCCGCCGGCAAGTCCGGATAAAAATAGTTTTTCTTGTCAAATGACATTATGGGCGTGATCTCGCTATTCGTGACAAGGGCTGCGGCGATTGCAAGCTCGATCGCTTTTTTGTTCAATACCGCCGGCATTCCGGGCATTCCCGCGCACGCTGGGCAGACATTATCGTTCGCGTCGGCGCCGAATTTCGCCGAACATGAGCAAAACAGCTTTGATTCCGTCGCGAGCTCGATATGGACTTCCAGCCCTATGACCGTTTCATATGTCATGCTTTCACCGCCTTCAGTGCCGAATATATGAGGTCCATGCGTCCTGCGTTTGCGACCAGCGTGATGCCAATATGCATTGTTCCGGTTGGGCTTGCGCCGCCTGCAGTGCTCGTTGTCCCGGATGCATTCCCCATATATGCATCATGTCCATTGCCCGGCAGCGTCACGGACGGCAGCCCGCAGAGTTGCGCGAGGACGCCTGCCGCGATTACGTCATCTCCGATTCCGTTGCTTGCCGGCATGGCGATTATGTCATATTTCCCGAAATCCAACGAATCCATGATCATGCGCCTTATACGCATGGCTTTTTCATAATATCTCTCGTAGTTCTCTTGTGAGAGGACTGCCGCGCCCAATATAGCGATGAGCTTTGCATCGGCGCCGAATGCCTCCGTCCTGCTTTTTGTGTAGAGCTCATGCAAGCCGTTGTAGCCTGAAGCTCTGTAGCCATATTTGATTCCATCGAAGCGGGCGATGTTGGCGCTGATCTCCGCGCTGCAGAGTATTTGCATTACTTGCGTGAATATGTCGAAATGTTCGAGCTCGAATTCAACGATTTCGAATTTTTCGTCAAAGTCGTTGATTATGGCTCGCGCTGCTTTGCGGCCTTCGTCGGAGATTCCTCCTTCGTCCGATTGCGTTGGCGATGGTTGATCTCCCGAACCCGTTTGCTCCGGTGATGCTTGGAATGCTTCTTTTTTCCATACGTTTAGAGGGATGCCGATCTTCAGCTTCGTTGCTCCGGTCGTATCTGCACTAGGTTTCTCGACATCAAAACCGGCGCCTGCTGCAGCACCGCTACTGGCTGCTATGTCCTTCCCAGCGCTGCCGGCTGCCACAACAATCCCCACGCCGCCGCCGGCTTCCGCGCCGCTCCCCGCACCGCTCCCCGGCGACATGATGCCGTCACTAGGGTCGTAACCGGCAATGACAGACAAGACATAAAAACCATCTACCAGTTTTTTGCATACTATGCCGATCTGGTCCATCGACGGCGCAGCCTGAATAAGACCATATCGCGACACGGTCCCATATGTCGGATGAATGTAATACAGCCCATGCGCAGCCGCTTGCCGCCTGATGACACCCGTATAATCGTTGCAAAGCGCGACCTCCGCAGCTCCGTCAGCAACAGCGGCTACGGCACCGGACTCCGCCGCATCCGCCGTATCCGTTGCATCCGCCGCATCCACCGCATCCGCCGCGAACAGCCCCGCCGCTCCAAACTCGCGCATCCTCGCCTTGCCGACGATTGCAATCCCTGCGTCCTCGAGGCGCTGCACGACAGTCGCGCTGAATGGCGCGACGAAGCTCTCCAAGATGCCTGACCCCGCAGTTGCAGGGTATCCCTTATGCATGATGGTATCTTCAAGCACCGCCCGCAATGCCGCGGGCTCGCGCTCAATATCGTATTTCGTTACAAAGTACTCCTCCATATCGACTCCTCGTAAATATCGTTTTCGTTCATGCAAGCGTTCCCGGAACTTGGAAAAACCCGTCTTGCTGCGCGGGCGCGTTTTTCATGATTTCCTCGCGCGTAAAGCGTTTCTCTGCGACATCGTCCCGCATGACGTTCCGCAGCCCAAGCACGGTCACAAGCGGCTCAACGCCTGCAGCATCAACGGATTCCACGGCGCGAAACGATTCCATCAGCGCTTGCGCTCTTTTGCCGAGCTGCTCGCGTTCGCTCTCCGGCAGCTCGAGCATCGCCATTGGCTCATAAGTTCTTATATCAAACATAACAATGACTCCGATAAAAATGTAGATTTCACCATTTAAGATACCACGAACCGCCACCCTCGTCAATAAGCAAACCGAGTTGATGCGAACATAAATGGTATTGCGGCTGCTTCTTATCTCTTCGCGTATGTACACATTGTTATTGAATGTTGCTTACCGTAATGCTATAATTGACTTGTGATAGCTTACTTTGAAAAGGCACCCACAAATGAACAATCGCTCGACCCAAACGTGTGGAACTGCCATAAAGTTTCTATGCTAATCTCGCGCAGATAGTTGATACAGTAAAGGGAAATTGATATGGAGAATAAAGTTAGTTGGACAGTAGCTTGTGTGAGCGAATTTGCCCGTCGATTTAATATATCAGTCAAATCAGCGTTTCAGTATTTATACCTTCACGGTGGCATAGCATTTTTAGATGAGCATTATGAAGCGGAGCATCTCCTTTCATTTGATGATGCGGTTGATGATTTAGAGCTTATATGTGAAGCCAACGGAGGAGCATTGCAATGATATTGAAACGGGGCTTTATCTGAGTGGGTCTGCTTATGTGTATGAGTTGCTTAAGGAAGGTCAGGGAGTCTCGAATGGCTATGTATGTGCCGACCGATGATGTAAAACGGCGGGAGACAATGAGCAAAATCAGGAGCAGGGACACTTCAATCGAAGTGTCCCTGCGAAAAGCTTTGTGGCGGGCCGGCATCCGCTACAGGAAGAATTACTCAAAACTGCCGGGCACGCCCGACATCGCCATCACAAAACACCGCGTTGCAGTTTTCTGCGACGGTGAATTCTGGCATGGCAAGGACTGGGAAAAAAGAAAGTCAAGCATTAAAAGCAACCGGGAATACTGGATAAAGAAAATCGAGCGCAATATCAGCCGAGACATCGAAACCGGAGCAAAGCTGAAGAACCAAGAGTGGACGGTTATACGATTTTGGGGCAAGGAGATACTCAAAGATCCCGACGGCTGCGTGGATGAGATTAAGGAAATCATTTTTCAAAATGGGATAGAAGCGTTCTGCACGAACGCCGGCATAGATGGCATGGGTCCTGGTTAGCCTGCTAGCAACGAGAACGAAAAGATCCTTCGCTGCGCTCAGGATGACAACGGGGGCTGCGCTCAGGATGACATCTAAATCTCAATTGTGCCGTCGAAGCATTTAATCGCGGTGCCGGACATAAAGACGCGGTCGCCCGTATAACGGATAATCAAATCGCCTCCCAAAAGCTTGACAGTGATATCCGCATCCTTTTTGCAAAAACCGTTCTCCACCGCAGCAACCGCAGCCGCGCAAGCCCCCGTGCCGCAAGCCTGCGTCTCGCCGTTGCCACGCTCCCATACGCGAACGAAGAGCGTCGTGTCATCGAGGACATGTATAAATTCTGTGTTCACACGCTCTGGGAATAGCGGGCTGTTTTCAAACTTCGGGCCGATTTCGCCGAGGTCGAGCGAGTGGACGTCCTCGACAAATACCGAGCAGTGCGGATTTCCGACCGACAGGCACGTGATTTCATACTCCCTGCCGCCGATTTCCGCCTTCCTGTTGATGACCTTTTCTCCGTCCAAATTGACGGGCACCGCAGCAGGCGCGAACTCGATGGCTCCCATGTCTGCCGTGACGGCGGAGACGAGGCTGTCCGTCGTAAACACGCGCATCGCGCGGACGATGCCCTCCATCTCGATAAGCATGTCTGTCTTTTCAACGATTTTGTTATCGTAGAGGTACTTACACACGCAGCGCATGGCGTTCCCCCCGACGCCGCCGTTCGTCCCGTCCATATTATATATCGACACCGCCGCATCGGCCTTGTCCGACGGCATGATCAGCACGACCCCGTCGCCGCCGATTCCGAGATGGCGGTCCGAAAGGCGGATGCTCACGCTTTCGGGGTCTGTGATTTCGGTCTCGAGGCAATTGAAATATATATAGTCGTTCCCGCATGTCTGCATTTTCGTGAAAGGCAGCTTGCGCTTTTCGGAACGCATGTTGTTGATATCGACGAGCTCTATGGTCGCCTGGCCATACCTGCTCAGGAGGCAATCGGCGACGGCATCCGCAGTGTCGACGGATGTGAGGCACGGGATGGCGCGCTCCACGGCCTTACGGCGCATCTTGACGCTGTCGCGGTCGGGGTCGCGGCCTTTTGTGGAGGTGGATATAACATAGCTGATGCTCCCGCTTTCGATGAGCGGGAGTATATTGTTGTCGCTTTCATAAATCTTGCCGACCGAAACCGCATCGAGTCCAACGCTTTTCAAGCGCTCGGATGTGCCCCCCGTGGCATATAGCTTGAACCCCAGCCTGGCGAACTTCCTCGCGACATGGATGATATCCGCCTTGTCCTGGTTGCGGACGGAAATGAATATGCCGCCCTCTTTGTTCATCTTGTAGCCTGCAGCGCGCATCCCCTTGTACAGCGCCTCTTCACGGGTGGACGCAATGCCGAGGACCTCGCCCGTGGACTTCATCTCGGGGCCGAGCTGCGTGTCCACGTCGCCGAGCTTTTCAAATGAGAACACCGGGACTTTGACCGCGACGTAGGGCGGCTGCTTATACAGACCCGTGCCATATCCCATGTCGGACAGCCTTTCGCCAAGCATGCAGCGCGTCGCAAGTTCCACCATCGGGACTCCCGTGACCTTGCTGATATATGGGACCGTCCGCGACGAGCGGGGATTGACCTCGATCACATACAGTTCGCCCCTATGGATGAGGTACTGAATGTTCACGATGCCCACGACTCCAAGCGACAGCGCCAAACGTTTTGTATGGTCGATGATTTTGAAACTCATCGCATCGTCTACGTTCCATGCGGGATAGACCGCGATCGAATCGCCCGAATGGACGCCCGCGCGCTCGACGTGTTCCATGATGCCCGGCACAAGGATGTCTTCGCCATCGCATATGGCGTCGACCTCCAGCTCGGTGCCGAGCAGGTATTTGTCGATGAGGACGGGGTTCTCAATGTTTTGCCTGAGAATGATCCCCATATATTCGTGAATGTCGGATTCGGAAAATGCGATTATCATGTTTTGCCCGCCGAGCACATATGACGGGCGCATCAAAACGGGATAGCCGACCCGCTCGGCTACGACGACCGCCTCGTTCTCCGTCATAACCGTGTCGCCGACAGGGCGCATGATGCCCAGCGCTTCGAGCACAGCATCGAACCGTTCGCGGTCCTCGGCCGCGTCGATGCTGTCCGGAGGGGTGCCCAGAATTTTCATGCCGATCTTGTTGAGGTATGAGGTCAGCTTGATTGCGGTCTGGCCGCCAAAAGCCACGACGACGGCATAAGGCTTTTCAGTTTCGATGATGTTGTGGACATCCTCGTTCGTCAGCGGCTCGAAATATAGCCTGTCTGCGGTGTCGAAGTCCGTTGAAACAGTTTCGGGGTTGTTATTTACGATTACGACGTCATAACCGGCTTTTTTCAATGCCCAGACGCAATGGACGGAGGCGTAGTCGAATTCGATGCCCTGCCCGATGCGGATCGGGCCGGAGCCAAAGACGATGACGGTTTTTTTGTCATGCCCAAGGGTGGATTTGAACTCCGCCGCCTCATTTTCATCGTCATATGTCGAATAGAAGTATGGGGCCTCGGCGTTGAATTCGGCGGCGCACGTGTCGACCATCTTGTATACGGCGCGTCGTGGGTTTGCGATTTTTTGCCCGGAGAGGCGCTCGATGACGGCGTCCGGCCAGCCCATGTGCTTCGCGCGTAGGTATAGGTCGCCGTCGATGGGTTCCGGAGCGGCTAAGCGCCCTTCGGCGCCGCTCCCGCCTGAACCGCCGATGCCGTTATTGCTGTTACCACCGCCGCCGCCGGCTCC
>JGI24702J35022_10000708_pt1 | contig 20433 bp, 10 predicted proteins | sample TergutTh196P4_FD_35022 | JGI IMG/M metagenome (IMG submission 35022)
AAGCCGTTACGTTGAAAGGGGCATTCGAGTCAGTTCCTTCCCACAACGGAATCCGGGATGCAGGTCTTCCAAAGCCGGGAGATGATGGAACTACATTCCTGATCACCGGAGGCCAGAAAGATGAAAAAGCTCCTCCTTTTATTACCCTAAACACAAACAGTACTTTGCGTGGCGTGCTCATGTACTGGCCTTTGCAAGATCCTGAAAAAATACCGGATGCTTACCCGTGGGGAATTGCCATGCGTGGAAAAAATCCTGCCGTATTGGATATTGAAATGTTAAATCCGTATAATGCAATTGACGCCTCGAAAAACGAGCGGGCGCTTATCCGTAATATCAGCGGGCAGCCGCTACGCAGAGGAATTTATGTAGATGGAATCTACGACATCGGACGAATTGAAAATGTTCACTGGAATCCGTGGTGGAGTATGAAACCTGTGCTCTTCAACTGGCAAAAAGAAAACGGAGAGGCCTTTATCTTTGAGCGTACCGATTGGCATTATGTTTTGAACACCTTCTGTTTTGGTTATAAAACAGGTTATAAATTCGGCGCCAGTTCGGACAGCACTGGCGCCTGTAACGGAAACTTTCTGGGAATTGGCGCTGACGATTGCGGTGTTGCAGTTCTTGTCGAGCAAAGCGCACCTTACGGATTACTGATTACCAATGGGGAATTTGTTTCCATGAGAAGCGATGATCCCACAATGGTTGTTGTAACCGGAACAAACCGCGGAAATGTCCGTTTCGTTAATTGTGCTTTTTGGGGACCTTGCAATCAAAATGCAAAAATTGACGGAACGGGAACTATAGGATTTTCCGATTGTACTTTCCTTCAGTGGGACAGAAATAAAGAACAACGTGCAGCCATTCAGGTAACAGGAGGCTCTATCGTTGTCAGGGGGTGTGATTTCGGAACAGTTGCCCCTCAGATTGCTATCGGCGCAAAAGTCACTCGCGCCATTGTTAGTGAAAACACAGTCAAGGGGAAAGTGAATATCATTAACAATGGAAAAAATACTTACATTCAAGGAAATCTCGGAACAGAATGAAAAAAATAATATGCTTATTTAGCGGCGTATGGATGTTATGGCATTTATCAGCGCAACAAACTGCCGATGATCGTTCATTACTTTTTTCGCCTAAAGGTATTGCACGACTTCATATCACGATGCTTAACGGCAAAAATATCAACGATATTTGGCATGACGAACGAAGAGGTGACAACGAATATTACATAGCCCCTAAATTGGAAGCATCTGCCGAACTGACCAATTCCGATTTATCTACTTATTCTTCATCAGAACTTTATTCGGGAAAAATATTGATAAAAGGTCGCGGCAACACCTCCTGGCACCGTCCCCGAAGACCATACAATATTGATTTAATTACTGACAGCGGCGAAGATACCCCCGTTCCGTTGCTGGGTATGGGTAAAGATAACGAGTGGTCTTTAATTACTTTTTGGGAAGACCGCAGTTTAATGCGCATTCCTTTAGCGCTTTGGCTTGGAACAAAAATGAATGGCCTTGATTTCAGTGCGCAATCACGTTATGTAGAACTTTGGATTGATGACAGTTACAGAGGATTGTATATTCTTGTCGAAAAAGTGCAACGAGGCGATACACGCATCAATGTGAAATCTTTAGGCAGTAGCGAAGAAGATCAGATAGAACCGAGAGTTACAGGAGGATACATCCTCGAAGTAGTACCCTGGGACAAAATGAAAAGAGAAGACGAGAACGATACCAAAATTAACATTCCAGGAATGGAAGATAGTTATCACTGGTATGTTTTCAAATATCCGAAACCTAAAAATATAACTCCGGAACAGCAGAATTATATTTTTCAATATCTTACGGATTTCAAAAATACACTTTATGGCAATAATTATACCGACCCTGTCAATGGTTACCAAAAATATATTGACGTTGATGCTTTTATTGACTGGGCTATTCTTCATGATTTGTCGAAAGGAGTAGACAACTTGTTTCATGCCAGCATTTTTTTGCAAAAAAACCGTAATCAAAAATTGGGGATGACAGCCCCTTGGGATTTCGACCTTTCTTTTGGTAATGTCGAAGAACAAAATACCTGCTATTACGAACACGATTTTTGGATTAGAAAAGCGCATTATTTCAACCGGTTGTGGCAAGATAAAAATTTTGAAAATCAAGTTAAAAAACGTTTTGAAGAGTTGATGCCGCTTTTCGACATGGTGCCTCGCGTGTTGCAGGCAAACTACAAACAATTGGAACAGAACGGTGTACTTGACCGCGATTATAACAGTTACGGCAGAGAAGTTTTGGAAACCTACAAAAATGACAAACAGCGCGATACTTACGTCAATATCACCACCTANAAAGGTCACGTGCAGTACCTCAAAGATTGGTTCGAATCGCGCAAAGCGTGGCTTTACTATAATTTTGCCAATGACAGCAAAGAACGTTGCGAGCGTATGGCTAAAGTAGCGCCAACCATCCGGGTATTGGAACCCGAAAAATTAGATAAAAACGATTTAACATGGACAACATTGATGCCCAGCAATGGTAAATACAGTTATCACTGGTTTGTGGACGATGAGCATAAAGCCATCTACGACGGCGAAGATTATCAGATTAAAAGAGAAGGAGTTTATACCGTGCGAATAGTCGATAGAGAAACTGGTTGCGAAAGCGCTCTCTCACGCCCCGTAGGTTGGGGAGTGGGAGATGATTACAAACCCGATCCGCCTGAACCGCCCACCGGAGTAAAAGAAATTGAAACAGAAAACATCATCATATTTCCCAACCCTGCCAAAGATTTCATTTTTATCAGAGGCATTGAAAATGAGGATGTCATGATCGGTATTTACGATGTCAGGGGAGTTTTATTAATGCAAACCAACCGTCATTTTATAGATGTAGCCAAACTGAATAGTGGAATTTATTTAGTAAAGATATCCACAAAAATAAAAATTATGGTTAAAAAGATAATAATTGTTTCGGAATAAAAGTTTACATGTTATATCATACAAAAATAATTATCCGCAATCTTCACCGTAATGGTTTGTATTCGCTAATCAACATTTTCGGGTTGGCTGCAAGTATGACCGCTTGTATCTTTATTTTGCTGTGGGTATATGACGAATTGACTTATGAGAAAATCTACAGTCGGTCAAATGATATTTGTTTGGTTATTGTCAATTTTGAAAACGATGGTCATGATGATTTTTATCTCAATTCGCCTACGGCTGTTTCTTTCATGGCAAAAGAAAGTATTCCGGAAGTTGAAAATGCATGTTCCGTGAATATGTATTACGATTTAGGGTATGTAGAATATGAGAACCGGAAATTTTTCGATAAATTTATCATGGCCGACAGTTCATTTTTCCGTATTTTTGACAATGTTTTTGTGGAAGGTTCTGTTACAAATGCCTTTCTTTATCCACATTCTGTGGTACTGACCCAATCATTGGCAAAAAGAATATTTGGAGACGAACCGGCTACAGGTAAAATACTCACAGGAGGCTACGGAGACGTAGGAACGACAGACTCTTACCATGTGTCGGGAGTAGTAAAAGATCCGCCCAGAAACACTGTGATGCAATATAAGGCCGTATTCTCATCTGAAGATTCCAAACATAAAAACACATGGGGGTCGTGGAATTTCCAAAACTTTCTGTTATTGCGTCCGGGAGTTGACCGGGCTGCAGTAGCAAAAACAATATATGCTCTTCATCTTAACCGACAACCCCACGATAAAATAAAATCATATCGCCTGCAAACGTTACCGGATACCCATCTTTATAGTTTAGACGGAAATGAAAAAGGGATGGCTTCGATTCGTCTGTTTGTTCTGATTGTGTTTATTTTATTGACTGTTTCTTGTGTAAACTATGTCAATTTAGTGACTGCGCGCGCAAATAAACGAAATAAGGAAATATCCGTAAGAAAAATTTTGGGAGCAAAAAAAGGAGGACTTTTCTTTCAACTCCTCTACGAAGTGTTCCTTCTTTTTGGAGCTGCCTTCCTCTTATCTCTTATTTTTGTTGCATTGACAACGCCATTTTTCAATTATATGACCGGAAAAGAATTTCATAACATACTGCTCCATCCGGTACTATGGGGCATCTGCATGATGTTGTTTACTTTTGTGATGATACTGGCGGGAATTTATCCCACAATCAAACTGACATCTTTCCGTCCGATGCATGTTTGGCATCAGCCATCGACGGGCAAAAAAAGTCGTATTTCTTTACAGAAAATATTGCTTATTTTCCAATTTACATGCACTATTGGATTGCTTTTTTCCACCATTGTCATGAACAGTCAATTACACTATATGTTGCACAAAGATTTAGGCTACGATAAAGAACAGGTGCTTTATGGTTATATTTTTTCAAATCAGACTTTTAGGAGTCATTATGAGAGTTTCAAAGCGGAATTGGAAAAAGAGCCTAACATTCTTGGTGTGTCAGGATCGGAATTAAATATTCTGGATGTATCAAATTTTGCTTCGGGCTTACATTGGGAAGGGCAAATAGCAGATCGGAATTTCAAAATTTCGACCATGGGCGTAGACCGGAATTTTTTCTCTCTAATGGACATTTCAATAGTTGAAGGCTCTGGATTTACAGGAACGCCGGCCGACAGCGCTCGATATTATTTCAACGAAACAGCAATCCAACAAATGGGATTGGAAAATCCTGTGGGAGTGACCGTGTCCATGTTTGGAAAAATAGGAGTGATTGCCGGTGTAGTCAAGGATTTTCATTTTCGAAAGATGGATAAACCTATCGGGCCGATCATCATGTATCTTCCGCCCTATTATTGGACGATTTATATCAAATTGGCGTCGGGGAAAATACCTGAAGCAATAGCCTCTATTAATAATACATGGGAAAAATTCAATGCTGATTTTCCGTTTTCTTATCAATTTATGGATGAGGCTTTTCAGGAGGAATATAATTCCGACAAGACGAAGGGCGTCTTGTTCAACTCTTTTTCTGTTATTGCTATTCTGATTTCCTGTCTTGGTTTGTTTGCATTGGTCACTTATATTGTCGAATCGAAAACCAAAGAAATAGGGATTCGAAAAGTATTGGGTGCCAGCATATTTGATATAGTGATGATGCTGTCGAAAGAATTTCTGATTTTGGTTGGAATAGCGTTGTTCATTGCTTTCCCTCTGGCTTATTACGGTTTGGAAAGAATGTTACAGGATTATGCCTACCGCATCAGTATCGACTGGTGGATGTTCGTTTTGGCTGGTGGCATCACCATATCATTAACCTTGTTCACCGTAGGTGGGAAGGCAGTGAAAGCAGCGACTGCCCATCCGGTACAAGTATTAAAAAAGGAATGAATAAAATTCATTAATTGGTATTTTAATCATTTCATTAACTTTTTCGTTTTAATTTTGCCTCAGCCAATTATCATAAACAATAATGAACATAAAAAAAATCATTTATCATGAAATATCATTACGTAAAGCAATTTGTATCAGTTTGTTTTTTATCCTTTTTTGCCGTTTGCTCGTGTTTTTCGCAAACCGGAGCGCAATGGAGAATTATCAAATCATCCGGTTATGATACGGAGGATGTTGGTGTTGTCGCATTTACGGACGCCGACCATACCGGAATAGACAAAACGGGAACGAGCAATTCCCGTACAGGTATTCAGGAATTGCTGACCCGGTTAGGAACAGCCGGTGGCGGCACCTTGTATCTTTCTGCCGGAAAATATAAAGTTGAAGGATTGTTAGTCATTCCAAAAGGCGTTGTTTTGCGGGGCGACTGGAAACAACCGCGAAAGGACGCGCCCATAGTGGGTACTGTCCTGATGGCGTATAGCGGAAGGGGGAACGAAAGTGAAGCGAATGCTTTTATCACTATGGAACCTTCCACAGGTCTGTATGATATGGCCATCTGGTATCCTGAACAGTTGCCCGGAAATATAGTGGCTTATCCGCCGACCATACTTTACGGACGGCAGGGCGTTTGGGGTAATGATTATTGTAATGTCAGGAATGTAACCTTGATCAATTCGTATTCCGGTGTAATTCTTTCGCGGAATAACGGTGGTGGTTGTCCCAATATTTTTAATCTGTACGGCACTCCTTTGTCACGCGGTATTGAAATCGACAATATTGCCGATGTCGGTCGTTTTGACTGGATCGACTTTTCGCCCGATTACTGGGTTGCTTCGGGGCTTCCCGATGCTCCCGCAAAGGGAGGCGCGCACAGCAAATACATTCGGGAAAATGCCACAGCAGTCGTGATGAGGCGCAATGACTGGTCATACACCTGTCACCTTTCTGTGGAAGGCTACCATACCGGATTTTATGCCGGCGTATCCAAAGTGAACAATGACAATTCGATACCTAACGGTCACAACTATCATTTTACGATTAAGAATTGTACCGAAGCCATCCGTTTGGATGCGGCGGCAGGCGTCGGTATTATGTTCACGCATGTAAGAATCACAGACTGTGACCATGGAATCGTTGTTGGAAAAGGCTGCGGAGGAGTGGCGCAGTTTTATGATTGCGAAATTTCAGTCAGGAATGATGCGATAACCATACCTGAAGAGACTTCCCCCAAATTAATGACACAACAATGTAAAATTCTTAAAGGAAAGGTAAATATACAAGGAGGTATCTATGTTTCTGTGGATGGAGATTTTCACAACGAACCGCCTCAAGTGTCGATAGGTACCAACGCCCGCATGATTCTTTCGGGGAACCGTTTTGCAGAACCTGCGGAAATTATCGACAGGTCGTTGTTTGCCAACGCTATTGACCATACGCCGGTTTCCATCAAACCTTTACCCGAATTTCCTGAAATCAAACCAAGGGAGACTAAACCGGCAAGAAACGCCTTATATGTGGTTACCGATGCAGAATTTGGTGGTGTAGCCGATGCCGTTTTTGATAACACGAATGCCATACAGAACGCATTGGATAAAGCCGGAAACGAAGGCGGCGGAATCGTTTTCCTTCCTCCCGGACTATATCGGGTGAACGGAAATCTTACCATTCCCACGGGAGTAGAATTAAAGGGCGCGTCGGATGTAGCGTCGGTCCCAAAAGGACAGGGAAGTATCATCGAAATATATGCCGGAAAAAACGAACCCAATGGCGAGCCATTTCTAAAATTATCCGAAAGTAGCGGGATACGCGGAATTACATTCAATTATCCCGAACAAAAATCTTCTCTGACAAAAAATCCTGCCACCTTGCCGAAATATCCGTATTGCATGAGAGCAACCGGACGGGATGTTTACATTGTGAATATTGGCGTGCGCGCCACAGATAACGCGATAGACCTGTTTACCCACAAATGTGACAATCATTATGTTGACTATCTGGCAGGGCATGTTTTCAGAAATGCCATGCGAATTGGGGGTGGATCGACTAATGGAATCATCAGCAACGTACAGTTCAATTCGCTTGTGATGTCAGCCGGACATGAATACCCGAAATTTTCAAGTTGGCCCGGAGGCTGGCCAAACTCCGAAAATGAACAAGCCGCCAAAGATGCAGTTTATGATCAAAACTGGAAGGATCTTGAATTTATGATATTGGAAGACTGTAATGACCAGATTCTGTATAATAATTTTCATTATGCATCGCATCAGGGAATTATCTTCGGAAAGAACGGAACCAAACCCTCCGGTATTTGCATGGGGTTAGGATTGGACGCCTCGCTTCGTTCCATCTGTTTCGAAGGTATAGACAATGAAAAGGGTTTTGACCTTATCAATACACAAGTGGTATCGGTAGCCAGAAATGTGTATGGAGAAACCAAATATTTAGAAACCTCTTCCGGTTTTACGGGAGAAGTCACCCTGTTCAGTTCCGATTATTGGGGAAATGCCCGATATGCAGGAGTTTTCGGAGGTGGTACGGTGAACCTTATCATGCCTCATTTCGAACAATATGGTTCTGAAAGATTCCTTTACATCACAGGCGATGCAGATATTTACATTTCAACTTCGGATGTAAATGCTACCAATTTTGTTACCGGCGGAAAAGCCGGACAGGTATCGGTTGAATCGTCGGTAGTAGCGTTGAATTCGCCGTCGGGATATCGTTCATGGTGGAACAATCTCACTACATCGCCCGTTTTCCAATCAGATGCTACATTGCCGCGTACCGGATGGATAGCTACAGCCAGTCAGGGAAATAATCCCGCAAGTTATGCCATCGACGGAAACGCTTCAACAAGATGGGATACCGGCGGCGCACAAAAACCCGGGCAATGGTTCTCGGTAGATACGCGACAGCCAGTAACATTCGACATGCTGATATTGGACACTTCCGGAAGCCCTAACGATTGGCCTGCCGCTTATGCTGTGCATGTATCAAGCGACGGCGTCAACTGGGGCAACCCGATTGCCACAGGCGCACAACCGGCCTCGGTACTGATAATAACGTTGCCCGAGCCGGTAACCACCCGTTACGTAAGAATAGTTCAAACAGGAACAGGAAAAACAAATTATTGGAGCATACACGAATTTTACCTTGCGCTGATTGGTGATATCCCACCACCACCAACGTCAGTTGGCGAAATAAATATTGACAAAAAACCGTATTTGTTCCTTGACCAAAACAGAATACTTCATTTTTCAGGGGATGAACAGATATTTGACCATGCTTTAGTAAGGATTTACAATATTTCCGGACAGAATGTACAGACCGTCAGTTATTCAGTAAACGGAATTTCATTGGGTCGTCTACCGGAAGGGATATATGTCATTGTGCTTCAAAACGGAAATAAAATCATGAGTTGGAAAAAAGTCATACAATAATTAAAAAAGCATACAGGTGAAATCAAAAAAAATATTTTTAGTAATCACACTGTCGTTTTTTTGTTTTCAGCATATTTTTCCGCAGAACAACCGGATAGTTGCCAATCCGATGGATTTGAACTATCGTTTTCAGTATGAAAAACCGGCTTATCGTGAAGCGGCAGATCCTGTATGCGAATATTTCAATGGAAAATATTATTTGTTCGCATCCAAATCGGGCGGCTACTGGAGTTCTCCTGACCTGGCGGAATGGACGTATATTCCGAGCAAAACTATCGGAACGATTGAAAATTATGCCCCAACCATTTTGGTTTATGACAATGCCATGTATTATATGGCTTCTGGAAAACCGGAAAGAATTTACAGGAACGTTAACCCTGACAAAGACAGTTGGGAATTGATAGATACGCAATTCCGTTATCCGATGGTGGGTGATACCGATCCTGCATTTTTCTTGGACGACGACGGGCGTGTTTATATCTATTGGGGATGTTCGGATAGAGACCCGATTATCGGCGTGGAAGTTGACCCCAAAAATGGATTCGAGGTGATCGGAGAGGCGGCAGTGTTGATTGAACATCGTTCAGAAAAATACGGATGGGAAGTTTCGGGAAGTAACAACGACAACAACAGAGATGGATGGAACGAAGGACCGTGTATGATCAAACACAACGGGAAATATTATCTTCAATACGCAGCGCCGGGTACGGAGTTCAGGGTTTATGGAGATGGTATTTATGTGGGCGATAAACCTCTGGAACCTTTTCAATATGTGGAGAGCAATCCCTTTTCGTTCAAGCCGGGCGGATTTATCGGCGGGGCAGGACATGGACATACATTTAAAGACAAATTCGGAAATTACTGGCATGTTGCAACCATGAAAATTTCTGTCCGCCACATGTTCGAACGTCGTATAGGGCTTTTTCCGCTTCACATTGACGACGATGGTAATTTCATCCAGCAATCCGTTTGGACGGATTATCCGTTCATTATTCCCGAAAAAAAAACAGATTTTTCGCAGGAAAGTCTTTCTGCCGGATGGAATCTTCTTTCGTACAATCGGTCTGTAAAAGCTTCATCATCCATGCCGAAGTTCCCTCCTTCCTGCGCCGTTGACGAGAAAGTAGAAACGTGGTGGAGCGCTGCAACCGGAAATGTCGGCGAATGGTTTCAGGTCGATCTTCGGAAAAAAACAGAAGTCAGAGCCATACAGGTCAATTTTGCTGATCAGGATTTCGATATCCGGGCGCCGCATGATTTAATTTTCTATCGCTACCTCATCGAAGCCTCCGACGATGGCGAAAACTGGACAAAAATCGTTGACAAAAGTAAACATACAAAAGACGCCGTCCATGAATTGAACGTTTTGGAGCATTCTGTAGAAACAAGATATTTGCGTATCACAAACAATGAAAAACTTTCGGGAAAATTTTCGCTTTACGATTTCCGTGTTTTCGGTAAAGATAATGTGACTTTACCCGAAGCAGTTGCAAATATAAAGGCTTACAAGCCTCCGCATGACTCCCGGAAATATTACATCTGCTGGGCGCCACAGAGAGGAGTAGACGGTTATGTGGTCAATGTCTTTCTGAAAAACGGAACTTATGTCAGTTCGGTCATGGTTTTTCACAATAAGTATCGCGCCGGTTTTTTCAACCGCGATTCCGAGTATATGTTTACGGTGGATGCTTTTAATTCAGGCGGTGTAACAAAAGGTGTGGAAAAGATGGAAGAAACGGATATGCCTGTTCTTTCCCGTAACGGATGGAAAGCCACAGCAAATCCTGCCAATCAACCATCCAATGCTATTGACGGGAAAGCCGAAACAAGATGGGATACCGGTAGAGCGCAAGAGCCGGGACAATGGTTTACAGTAGATACACAGCAACCGGTCACTTTCAATACGATCATCATGGATACTTCGTTGAGCCCGGGCGATTGGCCAGCCGCCTATTCAATACATGTATCCGACGATGGAATCAACTGGAGCGACCCCATTTCCGCCGGCACGCAGCAAAGTTCAATCGTCATCATCAACCTGCCTGAAACAACAGCCCGTTATGTAAGGATCGTACAAACCGGCAGCGGAAAAACACTGTATTGGAGTATTCACGAATTTTATTTAGCGCTTTTTGAAAACCATGAAAAACTCCCGCTAATATTGTTAAATGAAGTCACGAATATCGACGAAAAATCATATCCGTACATTGCCAACGGAACGTTTTATTTTTCTGATACTGAACAGATACCTGCCCATGCCACGATAAGAATTTTTAACACTTCCGGACAGCATGTACAGACCGTCAGTTATTCAGGAAACGGAATTTCATTGGAACGCCTTACGGCAGGAATGTACATCGTTGTGTTTCAAAATGGAAATAAAATCAAGAGTTGGAAAATAGTTATCAATAATTAATGAATAACACCATGAAAAAAAATAGATTTATCACTGTAATTATGTTGGTTGGTTGCTTATCGTGCAGCCGTTGTACGCAAAACAAACCGTTTTCCCCTGCTTATTCGTTTGACAAAAACGGAATTTCTCGGGAAGTTTTGGAAAACTATTTAGAGAAATCCATCACGATGGTTTATTTTCTTTGTCCCGATATTCCGGAAGCAAAACGGATTTATCCCTACGCGGAGGATGATGTCAGGATGATCAAAAACATCGGGGCGAAATTTCTCGGACGTGCTATTTACCGTTGGGGAGGTGAAAGTCGCATCTGTGATACCACTTTCTTGAACACAGCATCAGCAAAAATTAAAGTGATGCACGAGTTCGATCCCGAGATGGTTTTTCAAGCCTGTTTGTTTGAAATTATTACGATGGACGTCAATAATGTGCCCATACCTGAATGGGTATTCCGCGATTTTAGTTTGCCTGTGGAAAACCGAAATTTTTCATACGAAGCCATGTTAGCCGACAACGGAAAATTGGTCAATCATTGGCGTGAAAATTGCAGTGTGCCGGACATCAGCAAATTGGAATCGCAACTTTGGTTTTACTTTTTAGCAGGCATCTATATTGATATCGGTTGCGAAGCGTTTCATATCGGACAGGTAGAATTGATAGGGATGAATGATACCGACCGCGTGCATTGGGCTTCAATTATCGCCAAAATGCGGGATTATGCCAGTAAACATGCCCGTCGCAACTGGGTGATTATTGATGCGCATACGCCATACAGCGGAATGGTAAAAGATGGAGTCAGTCTGCTCGATTTCAATTCATTTCCTTTGCGTATCAAAGAAGTACCCGAAGAACCTTATCGCGGAATATTGGAAGTCAATTATTTGGACGGCTTATACTTGAAAAGTAAAGGTTGCATTACGCCAAGTGGATGGAAATGCGACAACCTGCCTTATTTGGTTGAATTTGACAATTTTGGAAGAAGTAGAGAAGGCGGTAATGTCCCTACGTTGGACAATCATTTTATCTGGGGTTGGGATGAAATTTCGTGGTTATCGCTTCAAGCGGAAGACTATCGCAATGAATTTATCCAATACGCTCATCAATGGCTAAAAGACACCGACCCCAGCGGTCATCTTCAAATGCCCGGTTGCCGGATGATAACTTGCCCCAACGAATCGAACGGAAGTTACCGCGCCAATACCCGTAGCGAGGCTTGCCCGATAGGATATTCGCAGGAGGAAACCATAAAAGCGCTTTGGAATAAATGAAAATTTGATAAAATATAAATAAATGATAGTTAGCACCATGAAAAATTTCAAAATAAAAATTTTGTTCGCCGTTTCTGTAATGGCGTGTGGCAGTGTGGTTTCTGCACAAATCAATGTGGAAACGCCTGCCTTGAGAGCAGTTTACGATTTTGCCGCTCTCGACTGGGAATCGGAAGCAACGCCCATTGGTAACGGCTACATGGGCGCTATGATTTTCGGAGGCGTGGCTGCGGACGTCATACAATTCAACGAACATACCCTTTGGTCGGGCGGACCAGGCAAAAACCCGGAGTATAACGGTGGACATTCAACATCGGCAAATATCAAAACCAATCTGCAAAACGTCCGACGTGAATTGCAGGATAAAATGACAGAATTTTCAAAAAAAGATTTCGCTTACATGAACAGCGCCGGGACGGTGGTTTCCAAAGACTATTCCCCTGAAAACGCACAGTTGAAAAATAACATCAACGCATTGATGGGCAATAAAACCGACTTCGGTTCGTACCAGACTTTAGGAAACATCAATATAGCTTATCCCGATGCCATTCAGTCCATGGTGATTAACTATACCAGCGATGCCTTCTCTTCCAATCAGAATGAGAATATTCAAAATCTTTTCGATGGCAGCAATCAATCGAAATGGTATGCCGACAATGGTTTCAAGGGTTTGCCCTGTTATGTGGCATGGGAGTACGACAGCCCCAAAACCGTTGATTCGTACAGCCTCGTCTCGGGTAACGATATGCCGGCACGAGACCCCAAATCATGGAAACTGTACGGCTCCAATACCTCTATGACTACAGGTTTTACATTGCTTGATACGCGCACCAACCAAACGTTCAGCAATCGTCATCAACTTCGTACTTTCATCCTTTCGGGAACGGTTACCTGCAAATATTACAAATTGGAAATTACCGAAATCAACAGCAATCCGCCCAATCCGCCACAGTTGAGCCAAATCATTGTGAACAATTCTTCCGAAACTCCGTCTACTACCTATTCCAATTATAGCAGAACCCTCGATATTGACCATGCCATTGCTACGGTGAGTTATACCCAAAACGGCGTCAATTTTACCCGCGAATATTTGATGACCTATCCGCACAATGTGATGGCAATACGCCTGACAGCCAATCAAACCGGTAAACTGACCCGCACCTTCTGGATTTCAACGCCACAAACGAAAGTTGATATCTCCGCTGTAGACAATGTTATAACCATGACAGGCAGTCCAAGCGACCATACCGCCGCCAACAGACTGAAATTTGCACAACAATTGAAAATTATTCCCGTCAACGGTACGCTCACCACCGATGCTATTACCAAACGCATTACCGTTGAAAGCGCCGACGAAATCATTGTGTTAATGTCCGCAGCCACCAACTACGTGCAATGTATGGACGAAACTTTTAATTATTTTTTATCCACCGACCCGTTAAATGCTGTTGAAGAACGTATCAATGCCGCTTCTCTCATCAGTTATGAAACGTTGAAACAGGAGCACATTCAAGATTATCAATCGCTATACGATCGAATGACATTGTCTTTGGGAGATATTCCCGTACCGAATAAAAATACCCGCCAACTACTTGCCGGAATGAAAAATAATACCAATTCGGCACATGAAAACCGGTATTTGGAAATGCTTTATTATCAATTCGGACGTTATTTGTTGATTGCCAGTTCGCGACCCAATTCTTTGCCCGCCAACTTACAGGGCGTTTGGGCTCAGAATTTGCAAAACCCTTGGGATGCAGACTACCATACCAACATCAACCTGCAAATGAACTATTGGCTTGCGGAACAAACCAACCTCGCCGATTGTCATTTGCCGATGATTGAATACGTAAAAAGCCTTGTTCCACGCGGAAAACAGACAGCACAACGTTATTATTGCAAGCAAAATGGCGATGCAGTTCGCGGTTGGGTGATTCATCACGAAAACAATATCTGGGGCAACACCGCGCCGGGCAACTGGTACGAAGGTTTTTACTTTCCTGCAGCCGCTGCATGGGTTTGTCAGGATATTTGGGAACATTTTCTGTTCAACAGCGACAGGCAATTTTTGGATAATTACTATCCAATGTTGCTCGACGCCGCATTATTTTGGGTGGATAATCTTTGGAAAGACGAGCGCGATGGCTCGTTGGTGGCTAATCCATCCTATTCGCCCGAACATGGTACGTATTCGATCGGTGCATCATGCGACCAGGCAATTGTTTGGGAACTTTTTGATTTTGTGATAAAAGCAAGTGATGTTTTGGGCAAAACCTCTTCAGAACTCGAAGAGGTAAAAACCGCAAAAAGTCGCTTGGCTGGACCACAAATAGGACTTGCAGGTCAATTTATGGAATGGAAAGACGAAATCAGGATGGACATCACAGGTGATGGGCAACACCGGCACGTGAACCATCTCTTTTGGTTACATCCGGGCAGTCAGATTATCGCAGGGAGAAGCGCGCAGGACAGTCTATACGTGGAAGCGATGAAAAATACGCTCAATACGCGCGGAGATGGTGGAACAGGTTGGAGCAAGGCGTGGAAAATCAATTTTTGGGCGCGACTGCACGATGGTAACCGTTCACACAAATTGCTGAACGAACTGCTCAAAGAATCGACCCTGACCAATCTTTTCGACACGCACCCGCCATTCCAAATTGACGGTAACTTCGGCGCTACAGCAGGTATGTGCGAAATGCTGGTGCAAAGTCAGGGTGATGGTATCGTATTGTTGCCCGCACTGCCATATTCTTGGGACACAGGCGCATTTAAAGGTATTAAAGCACGAGGAAATTTTGAACTCAGCGCGCAATGGAACAACGGACAATTACAAACAGCGGAAATTACCTCCCATTCGGGTAATCCTTGTGTGCTGAAATACAAGGGTATTGGCAGTTACAAAATTGTTGAAAAAGGAGGCGGAAGCATACCGTTTGATGATTCAGGCGATAAAATCTCTTTCGAAACACAAATTGGGAAAACTTATGAAATTGCACGTTAAATGTCTGATAATGAAAAAAATATTATTTGTAATAATGGCATTTTTATTAACCGTTTCTGTGTCTGCTGAAAATTACTATGTTAAACCGGCAGGCGCAGATGCTAATAGCGGCGCTACTTGGGCTTTGGGAAAGAAAGATTTGCAAATCACCATCAACAACGCCGCCGCAGGTGATACCATTTTTGTATCTGCGGGTGTTTATAACGGCGGGTTTATAATGCGCGAGGGTATTAACGTCATGGGTGGTTACACTGCCAATACAACAAAACCGCGCGAAAGAATTTTACCTGTCATTGCCACCAATGATGCGCAATTGAGTATTCTCGACGGCGCCAACACGCAACGTACTCTTACCCAAATAATGGATTTCGCAACGGCAACGGTTTGGGACGGATTTGTGATTCGAAATGGCAATCCGGAAAAATCAGAAATCGCCGCAGGATATTTGGTTTATGCCAGGGATGGCAAGAGTGTTGTCGCCGTGGTGTACGACTACAATTCCACGACGGGAATCGGCAAAATGATGAGTGTGGCGGAAATTCAATCACCGTGGGGAGGTTATCAAGCAGAGTTCAGCGAACTGCCCTGTCTTGGTTCGGCTGCCAACGACATGAACGGTGCGGAAAACACTGAAATAATCGTCGAAATGTTTGGCGAAACCAATTCCGACTTCAAGAACAACTACAAGCCGAATGGCAATTATGCCGCCAATTGGTGTAATGAACTGTCAGCAGGCGGTTTTACAGATTGGCATTTGCCGGCGACGGGCGAATGGCAGGAAGTTTTTGCACAAAAAAATGCCATCAACAATGTAATGATAGCCACCGGCGCAAAACCTGCAAATGGCTATTGGACAAGCAACCACGCCGGTGAACTGTTGGCTTGGGCGTTTTATCTTGAAAACGGCAAACCGATTCCAATATTGAAATATATCGAAAAGAATGTCCGTGCCATTCGCAGTTTTCAGAAAAGTGAACTGACCGCAATTTCTCCAGTAGAAGGTAGCGTTTTGCTCTGTAATAACGGTGAACTCAAAAACTGCACCATTGATAACATGAGCACCCATGTTGTTGACGTCGGCAATGCTTCGGTAAATCTTGAGGTTTTCCCCAATCCTGTCAGACATCATGAAACGATGACCGTTATTACCGAAAATGAAATGAACCGTCTGCAACTGATGGATATGTCCGGGAAAATCATTTTTTTTAAAAAGATAACGGGGAATGAAACGGCTATTGTAGCACCGCTCAATCCGGGTGTATATGTTTTGAGATTGGAGAATGGGAAAACGGCTAAAGTAGTTGTGTATTAGAATATTTCACTAAATTCAATAAATAAAAAATGTACAGATGAGATCACTTAATTTATTTTTAGCAATCGCGCTTTCAATGTTCTGTTTTCAGAATATGGATGCGCAAAACAACCGGATAGTTGCCAATCCGATGGATTTGAACTATCGTTTTCAGTATGAATTTTCTAACCGTGAAGCGGCAGACCCTGTATGCGAGTATTTCAATGGAAAATACTATTTGTTTGCCTCTAAATCTGGCGGTTACTGGAGTTCTCCCGATTTGGCGACATGGACGTACATTCCGAGTAAAACCATCGGAACGATTGAAAATTACGCTCCTACCATTCTAATTTGGGGCAACGCCATGTATTATTTAGCATCGGGCAAACCTGAAAGGATTTACAGAAACGCCAACCCCGATAAGGATACTTGGGAATTGATAGATACGCAATTCCGTTATCCCATGGTGGGCGATACTGATCCCGCATTTTTCCTTGACGACGACGGGCGTGTATATCTCTATTGGGGATGTTCCGATAAAGACCCGATTATCGGGGTGGAAGTAGACCCAAAAAACGGTTTCAAAACCATCGGTGAACCGGTAGTCTTGATTGAACATCAGTCGGAAAAATACGGATGGGAAGTTTCCGGAAACAACAACGATGCAGGGAAAGACGGGTGGAATGAAGGACCATGCATGATCAAACATAATGGGAAATATTATCTTCAATACGCGGCGCCGGGTACGGAATTTAGAGTGTATGGCGATGGCGTTTACGCAGGAGATCAGCCTCTGAACCCGTTCAGGTATGTGGAGCGGAATCCCTTTTCGTTCAAGCCGGGCGGATTTATCGGTGGCGCAGGACATGGACATACTTTCAAGGACAAATATGGAAATTACTGGCATGTGGCTACCATGAAAATATCCGTTCGGCACATGTTTGAAAGACGTCTGGGACTTTTCCCGCTGTATATCGACAATGATGGCGCCCACATCCAGCAAACCCTCTGGTCGGATCATCCATTCATTATTCCCAACAAAAAAACGGATTTTTCAAAAGATAATCTTTCCGCAGGATGGGGTCTTGTTTCATATAATCAGCCGGTTGCTGCCTCTTCGTTTTTGCCGGGCGCCTTTCCATACCTTGTTGTTGACGAAAAAGTAGAAACGTGGTGGTCAGCCAAAACCGGAATGCCCGGCGAATGGTTTCAGGTAGATTTGCGGAAAAAGACGGATGTCAGAGCCATTCAGGTCAATTTTGCCGATCAGGATTTCGATATTCGGGCGCCACACAGTCCGATAATTTACAAGTATATCATCGAAGCGTCCGACGATGGCAAAAAATGGAAAACAGTAGTTGACAAAAGAAAAAATAAAAAAGACGCCGTCCATGAATTGATTGTATTGAACAAACCGGTTGAAACAAGATATTTGCGTATCACCAACAGTGAAAAACTTCCGTGTAAATTTTCGCTGTACGATTTCCGCGTTTTCGGAAAAGGGAAAGGCATTTTGCCCGAAGTAGTCACCAACGTGAAGGCAGTAAAAAACGCGCAAGATTCCCGACGGTACAAAATATCCTGGGCGAGACAAAAAATAGCCGATGGTTATATTGTCCATGTCTTTTTAGAAAACGGAACTTATGTCACATCGGTGATGGTATACGACAATGAGTATGAAGCCGGATTTTTCAACCGCGATTCCAACTATCTGTTTACGGTTGACGCCTTCAATGCCAACGGCGTAACAAAAGGTACGGAAAAAATTGCCATAAAATAAAAAGTTTTCAGTTTTCAGTTTTCAGTATATTAATCAAAAATCAAAAAATTAATAATAAATTTAATGTCTCATGAAGAAATCAGTTTTAGTTTCGAGCCTTATTTGGATGGCTATTGGATGCTTTGCACAAAAGAATCCATTTATTACCCACATGTTCACTGCTGATCCTTCGGCGCATGTGTGGGCTGATGGACGCCTGTACGTTTATGCGTCGCACGACATCGCTCCTCCCAAAGGTTGCGATTTGATGGATCAATACCATGTTTTTTCTACCGACGACATGGTGAACTGGGTCGATCACGGTGAAATACTCCGTTCAACCGATGTGCCTTGGGGGCGTCCCGAAGGAGGTTTCATGTGGGCACCGGATTGTATCTATAAAAACGGAACGTATTATTTTTACTTCCCGCATCCCAGCGGTTCAAACTGGAACAGTACATGGAAAATTGGCGTAGCAATCAGTAAACATCCTGCAAAGGATTTCACGGTACAGGGGTACATTACCAACATACCGTCGCATATAGATCCTTGCGTATTTATTGACGACGACGGACAGGCGTATTTGTTCATAGGCGGAGGCGGAAAATGCCTCATGGGAGAACTCAAGGAGAATATGATGGAAGTGGAAGGCGAAATGAAAGAGGTGGAAGGGCTGTACGATTTCCACGAAGCAACCTGGATACACAAGCGCGACGGAATCTATTACCTGTCGTATTCCGACAATCACGACGAAAAAAATTCAAACGACGGCGTAAAGGGTAACAACCGTATGCGTTACGCCATGAGTAAAAGTATACACGGACCCTGGGAACACAAGGGTATTTACATGGAACCAACCGACAGTTATACCAACCACGGCTCCATCGTAGAATACAAGGGGCAATGGTATGCTTTTTATCACAACAGCAAACTGTCGTCCGATGTAGGAGCATTCAACGACTGGACACGATCGATATGCGTGGATAAACTGTTTTATAATCCAGACGGGACGATTCAAAAAGTAATTCAAAGCACTGAAAATGAAAGGTAAAATAATAATAATAAAGACGATGAGAACATTTTGCTTTTTAGGTATTTTGATGCTCGGATTTTGGGGTTGTAGAAAGGATAAGGAAAAAGAGGATGATATCGAGGTTTTTATGCAAGTACCGGCAATTGCCAAATACAATTTTCACCTGGAGCAACCTACGTTAATCACTCCATTTGACACATTAATTGCACCACAATTGCTGACCGATAATGCGTTCTATTCATTGGAAGGACTTCCGCTTTTGATTTCCTTTTATATTAATTACGACCAGCAATCTTTTGAAGAATACACAACGTTGTGGGGTGATTTGGGGATTACGCCTCTGAAAATGGAAGCGGCACGGGCGACCAATGGAGGAGAAAGCGAAACAGGCGATTTTGATGTTTCTATTGAGGAAATACGACCATACGCCATGATTGACAATATTGCCTTCTTTTATTTTAGTCATGCCGTTTTTGGAACTTATCTTGTTTATGAAATGACGTATGACCCCGATGATACTTCAGATATACCCACAGTGTATTTCAGAGCTAAAGAATCGGATAAGGATAATGGTATATTTCCTCTTGAACCTTTCATATATTTTTGTACCTTCGATTTGAATGATTTTCTTTTGGAATGCAGAAATTCTGAAGAAAAGTTAAAAGTAAACATTAAATATAAAACAGGTACGGATGACGGGAAGGATGTTTATAACGATTGGGAAGGTAATCCGTTAGAGTTAACGTTTAAATAAAAACGAAAGTGTTTGTAAAATTTCAGAACTCCTTACTTGGCACAAACTAAAATGTCGCATTTTTTTTAATCAGTGAGTGTAACTCCCAGTTTCCATCCAAGTTTATTGTATGCCAGACATTT
>JGI24702J35022_10000709_pt1 | contig 20431 bp, 20 predicted proteins | sample TergutTh196P4_FD_35022 | JGI IMG/M metagenome (IMG submission 35022)
TTTTTAACCTACTGTGCTGGTTGTATTGTGTTTGTTTTGGTATTTATACCTTTTTATGTGGCGTTTGGGTTGTAGGTTAAAATTTTTTCGGGAATTCAGGAAACAAACAACTAAAACAACAAAACATCTCCTTATCAACCCACACAAACACAAACACCACAAAACCCCAAAACTATAAATCAACTTTTACATACAAACAAACTTTTCCCCACACCACCACCTCTATCCACTACCCCAAAAGTAACAAAAAAACCCAACAACATCAACAATAATCTCAACACACAAAACCAAACCAGCCTCATCATACATTTTAATCACAACAAAACCAATACAATGCTTAACACGCGACCCCATAACCCACACGCAAAAAACATTCCCCAACCCATCCTTAAAGCGTTCATCAAGTTTTTTGCCTAAAAAAGTGGCAACATTATCACACTTAACCGCGTGAATAGCAGTACATACCAAAGTGGCATAAAAAGAAACAAAAACCTTCCGACACCTAACACCACATCCAACACCAACCATACTACATAATACCCCAAGATACTTTACACCTCCAAAATGATACAAAATTTGACAACGCTTCTGCGCCCACAAATCAAAAACAACATACAACACGCCAACTGAAAAACCAACAACACCTTGAACTTACTCCCAATCATCAAAAGTAGGCGTGTCCTAATACATGACATCTTTATGTGGTTTGTTTGTTCCAATGTTACCTGTGAACAACACACCAAAAAGAAGACCAAGAAACCAAAACAACACAATAAGCCAAAACCCAAAAAACACACACCACAAAAAAGAACAAGACAAACACACCACAAAAAAAGACAAACACAACACCACCAACGTATATATTTAGCTCAGCGAAAAAACACCTTTAAACAGTTCATCACCCATTAAAAATTAAATTTTTACGCTACTTTTTACTTAACAAATAATAACGTGTACACATGTTTATACTTGCATAACCACCACGAACTAAATACATACAAAATTTCTGAAAAAAAAATCTTAACCACACAATCATCTAGTGTATTATGGACGTACAGTTTTTTCATATTTTTGGTGTTTTAGCACGATTTTTTTTGAATGATTTAAGCAAATACCAGCATTTGTTGACCAATAACATCCAATATTAGTTGATGAACATAAATACGCTTAAATATGTGTCAATGATACTCAATTATCGGCAATACTTATGAAAGTTATCCTTACTGTAAAAGCTGATGAGCTCAAATTAGCACAAATGCTATCAAAATTCGGCGAAAAATACACACACTTAACCTACAAACTCAACCGACAAACCAAAGGCTACTTGTTAGAAGTAGATTTGGACAGCGAAAACCTTGGCGAATTCATGAGACGCATGAATCATCTAAAAGATGTCACCTATAATGTCGAAGAAATACGAGGCGGTGGTTTACTTGACAGCATTAACGTTAGTCTATTACGAACTAATGTTGATGCACTTATTGGGAAAGAAGCATTTGTTACAAAAGACATAGACCCCACAGACGGCGGCGTAGTAAAAATAGGTGGAGAACTTTGGCTTGCAAAACCAGTAGAATGTAATAACATAATAAAAGAAGGCTCAAAAGTAAGAATAATCCGTGTAGAAGGTGTTAGCCTTATAGTAGATGGAGTAGATGATGAAAAATGTCCATGTTAGAAAGTATATTAATAATATTAGCAATTGTAGTTGTAGTAATAGTAGCCTTGGCCATTATGGCTCTTAAACAAGTTAATCAGTACGAAAAAGGGCTTGTTGAACATTTCAATGCTTATGAAAAAACAGTTGAACCAGGTCTACGGGTAATTGTACCATTTGTTGAGAAATTATATCGTGTTAACATGCGCGAGCAAGTTATTGATGTACCGCCTCAGGCAATTATTACCGAAGACAACGTGGTGGTCACCATAGACGCAGTAATTTACTACCAAATCATAGATGCAAAACGTGCTCTATACGAAATTGAAGACTTCGAATTGGCCATAGTTACACTTGCCCAAACAACTCTGCGCAATATTGTAGGAGAAATGAGCTTAGACATTACTTTAACATCAAGAGAAAAAATCAACATTGATCTACGGAACGTCTTAGACCAAGCAACAGACAAATGGGGTACAAAAGTCAACCGTATCGAACTACAAAGAATTGACCCTCCACAAGACATCCAAACCGCTATGCACAAACAAAAAACCGCAGAACAAGAAAGGCGTCAACTCCGATTATTAGCTACAGGCAGAAAAGAAGCAGCAGAACAAGAAAAACAAGCCGCCATACTAAAAGCACAAGGTGAAAAACAATCAGCCATCCTAAGTGCAGAAGGACAAGCACAATCAATAGAACTAATTGCAGAAGCACAAGCAAAAGCCATAAAAATAGTATCAGAATCAGCTAACCAACACTTCAAAGATAACGCTCAACTAAATAAAAAATTAGATATAATACGTGACACATTCTCACAACAAACTAAAATCATCGTTCCATCAAATGCTGACGTATTAAATGTGTTAGGCTTAGAAGGAACAAACGTGTTACCAGTAAAAACAAGCCAAAAACAAACTGACGACAATCAATAAAGGATGAAAAGACGGTCATGTCAACAAGTACCTCTTTTTCAACCGTATTATCGATTGCCGTAGCAGTTTTTGTAATCCTATTTGTACTGGCATTAACATCGTCAAAACAAACATCATCAAAACAAACAAACCGATACAACAAATACAAACGTACCACACAACACCAACAATACAACCTTGTCCAACAACATGGATGGCGTATAACCCCTACACAACAACAATATACACCACAATTCAACCCACAAATGGAACTAAACTTACGCTTACCCTACAAAAAATTCAAAGAAATCTACCCAAATACCAACATAACCTATGATGAATACAAAAAAATGCAAATGCAGTCAGCATTCAAACGCTCACAAAGTTCACAACAAAATCACAGAATGGTGCGGTAATACATTAAAACATTTTTTACCCACCAAACTTTAATACCAACAAAATTATGCAACAAATTTTTGAGAGTTTTCACGTATAGATAGATAACATAGTTTTGTTTGTATTTGTGTTAAGATTGTTGGGTTTTGTTTTGTTATAAGCGTATAGTAAACTCGTTTTAGCTCATAAAAAACTAGCCGATCAGCCTGTAATACCAAATAATTTAAAAAAATAAATTAGGGTTGAGGTTTGCATACCTCTTTCTTTTGTGTTTTAGTCTACGAGTTTTTTTCTTGCTTGAGCTATAATATTGATTGTCTGTTCACGCCAAACTTCAAAACCGTCAGGTGTTGAAGGGTATGTAGTATAGTGTGCACGTAATTCTTTCATCATACTAACTGTTAAACGGAGCTGATTTAGAAAACCTATACGTCTTATGCCTTTGAAAACTCGTTTTGCGGTTTCGCTAATATTTAGTTTGAAATCGTCACCCATACCTGCTTTTAGAACATCATCCTCTGTCATGAGTTTTTGATTCATGCCATAGTTTAAGTCGTCATCGCTACAGGATAGTAGGAACAGTTTAAAAATGTCTAGTGCACCTTGTTTTTTGCCGTAAGTGTCGATATATGTTTTGTTGTATCCCCATAATGCCTCTTTGGTTGGCTCACCTTTGTTTAGGGCTTGGATTATTTGTTTTCCTGCAAAGTATCCACTTAGCATTGATGGTCCAATACCACCACCGTGGATAGGATTAACTAGAGATGCTGCATCACCTATGATGACAACTCCATTACCAACCATGTTGTCAAGGGGTCTGCGGACGGGATCGAACCATGCGCCGCCAGTTAGAACTGTTGAGTCTTTGAACATTGTTTTTTTGAAAGCTGTGTCGTACAGTTGTTTTTTTGGATTTGGATAACCAGTTTTGCGCATTAGCGCACCTATACCTACGTTTACACGTGCACCGCCTTTGGGAAAGATCCATGTATAACCGCCAGGTGAAGCTTTTTGGTTGAGATAAATCTCACAGTATTTGGTATTTTCTGATTCTTGTTTTAATTGACGAATTTCACGATAACAGGCTTCTACGTCTTCGTTATCGATTTCTTGGTCTATTCCAAATTCGTTTGGAAGCTGTTTGCGCACCATACCAAAATAGCCTGTTGCATCAATAACAACTTTACTACGTAATTCTGAAATTGCACCAGTTTTCATGTTTTTGGCAGTTATGCCGACTACTGCGGATTTTTCGATTATCACTGAGCGGAAATTTGTGTTATCTTGTAATTGTGCACCTTTATCTGTAGCTTTTTTAAGTAGCCACTGCCCGAAAACAGGCCTGTTGAGAATATAACCTTTAAAGTCGTTATCCGCTACTGTGAATACAGTATTTTCGTCTGGAGAGTAGATTTTCATTCCATCAATTTTTGCCTCTAGCTCTCCACCCGTTGGTTTTTCAAGACCTAAGAAGTTTAGGTGGTGTTCACCTAGGGCGTCTCCACAGATTTTTTCGCCTACTTTATCACGACTACATTTTTCTACTAAACATACTTTTAGGCCAGATTCAGCAATTGTTTTTGCTGCAAGGCAACCTGCTGTTCCGGCACCAACAACTATGGCGTCAAATTTTTCCATGTTTATTTTCTCCCGAAGATAATCTGATGTATTTTGTATACTATGTTGTATTAGTAAAGCTTTAAAGCTTTATAAATTATGGAGTGAGCCAAAATACACTAAGTGTAGTCAGTATGAGCATTCCTGTAACTTTAAGTGTTGAATTTCGTAAACTTGTTGAAGAACAGATGGATAGAACTATTCATGGAATTGAAACAACTTTTTTTGCGATAATGGAAAAACAAAAATTTACACCTCAAGAAGTAAAGAATGAAATGGAACATTTGCAGGAAAAATTTAATGTATTGTTTCAAAAGTGGAGTTTGGAAATTCTTTATACACTACTGCTTAAAAAAATCAGCAGATTTGGTGAGTTAAAAAAAGTTTTAGGAGTGAATTCACGTACGTTGTCTGACAAGCTGAAATTACTTCAAGCTCACGGTTATATAGTGCGTAATGTGCAAACAACGCCTCCTCTATGTGTAGATTATACGCTTTCACTTAAAGGTAAAAATGCGGTATTATTGGCTTTACCATTGTTGTATTATTCAACATCTGTGTAGATTAGTTAATTTACATGAAGAAAAGTTGTCAATGTGTCTAAAAAATACGACATATAGTTTATAACATTAAATATTTTTGTAAAATTCTTGTTTTCATAATTATTTTTGTAATTTTATTGTATAAATATTTTTAATTATATAAGACGTTAGTTTTAATTGTTTTGACCCTTTTATGTTAAACACATACATTACTAAATAACACAAAAAACTAAACAAAAACACAAACAACACCAACAAATACAAAGTATAACAAAGATTTACAGTTTTTAATTTTGTCTCATAACTTTGGCAGTTTTCGGACAGTCTGAGGGTTTTGTAGTAGGCTGTAAAAGGCAGTAATTTTACGAGGTATCAGGTTGGTTTGTATGTGGTGAACACAATAATGGCAATTTAATTTACTATGTGCGGGTTTAACACATAAAGTAAATAGCCAGTCTTACTAATGTATAAATCAATGATAAGACACAGTAAAGTTTTTTTAACAGTTACTAAAAATTTGTTTTAAGGCGAAAAATATGGGTATAACAGACGTAATCATAAATTTAGTTGTAAGCATCATCGTTCTCGCACCAGTTCTATGGCTTTCAGGCAGAATACTTGTCGGTAAACAAAAAGCTAAATTCACTGACGCAATATGGATTGTCGTACTTGGATCCGTAATCGGCTCAATATTTAGCTACTTTAACTTAGGCGTAATTGGCACAATAATTATGCTAATAGTTTTTCTGGGATTAGTGAAGCACTTCTTTGACTGCGGTTGGCTAAAAGCATTAGCAATAAGCATCGTTGCAGTAATAATTTTTGCAATAATCGTAACCATACTATCATTAATTGGCATAAGCATTAGTCTCGGCTTAAATTTCGGTTAATAAAAAATAAACACTCCATATTTTTTTTAATTCACCACAATACTTAGTTAATGTTTACTAATCAAACACCTCCAATCATCCACAAACCCCAACACAACTGAACAAAAACCATTCAAGTTTGAAAATATCACATCAGATAATGAGATAAATGATGTGATACATAAGAGAAATTAGTTTTGAGGTAATTAGAACAAATTTGAAGATTGTTATGTGACCATGTCAAAAGTGCAAAGACTGTCTGCACTTTTCCTCATCTGGGACGAGTTCGGCAAATCTTCGCACCTATTTTAAATTTCTTGCCAAGTAGCCTTTTTGCGTTTGAAAATTCTGATTTGATGTCACACTCAAAATTCTCAACAAATTTGTAGCATGTGTTTAGCTGTTTTTGAGGGTTTTAAATAGTCCTATGTATATAATGGGTGCTTCCTTTGTGGAACACTCGTCTGTTGACTGCTGGCCGGCATTAAAGCACAATTAACATCCATGAGAAAACCCCGTTTTTCTTCTCAGCGCAAACTCTACTTGCGGCCAAAAAATCTAAAAACCAAAAACGAGAAAACACCAAAAACAGCTTATCTGCACAAAACACAACGGGAAAACACAACCAAACAACAAACAAACCAATAATCACAACCAATATAACCAAATAATCCTAAAACAAAACAGAAAAAACAAACATAAAACAGAAAAACAAACAACAAACAACAAACAACAAACAACAAACAACAAACAACAAACAACAAACAACAAACAACAAACAACAAACAACAAAAAACGCTCATTTGCATAAGAAAAAGTCGGGAATTACGGTTTATTTTTAGCCCATCATGATTCTGTTCTACCCATCGATAGCCTGACTTTGCATTTATCTATGGGAAGTAAATGTATCTGCTAGTTACTGCGACAAAGCCGCATGCTACCACATCAAGACAAATTTTATGAACCAGAGGCCACATCTCAGAAGAACCTAAAACAGCCACTCGGTTCTCTTTTTTATTTATAAATGCTTCACGAAACCCTTTGGAGAATTGTGGGATGTATGAGTATTTGGACATAATGCAGAGAATACTGATTTTGTTATATTAATGTGTGGCAATGATAATTAGACTTTTGTTCACAATATTTATTTAGCATACAGAGTATTTAACATATGGCCAATGTTTTGTACTCAGGTACAATAGCATCAAATGTATTTAAGGCAGATTTGTGTATATGGCTGGTCATGGAGAGGTAAAAAGAGAAATGCCCGCAAGCATGTTTAATGCAGAAGAATGGTTAGATGTTTTTCCAGCACTAGATAATACGGAAAGGTTTAACATACTAATTTACCTTGCCAATAATGGCTCTAAATCGTTTTCTGAGATAAAAAACGAGTTCAAAATAGAATCCTCCTCCAGTGTGGAGCACCATTTAACTAAGTTAATGGATGCTCAACTAATTGAAAACACTTACAAAATGCCTTTAAAAAATGTTAGAGTACATTGCTACTACCACTTAACTGACCGAGGCAAAACAATTTTAGAGATCTTGTTAAAAACCCCTTAAACTGGCCCATCCATTTTTTTATTGTGATCAAATTCTAGCTTACATTAAAAATATTACAGTATTTACCCGAAACTTTTGATTCCTCTGCAGAAATCCATATGGCACTTTGTGCTTAGAAAGGCGGCGGTGAGTTGTGGCGTGTTCTTAAGTCGGGGGGACTTTGAATTTAAAGTGGAACGATAGAAACATCCCCTTTTTTGGATGTGCTGTAGCTTTTTTCTATGATGCACGGTATGGACAAAAAAGCAGTCATGGGAACAAGTAACATACATTTTGGTTTAGCTTTGTCAAACCCTTGGAGGTTGCCACGTAATGTCTGGTGAGCAGCTTACTTTTAGATGTGTTGACCCTTCTGGGTCTTGTGATGGGTTTAACGCATGACCCAAAAATCGGCTATACAAAAACTGTCTACTGTTTTTGCACAGGACAAATTGGGAGTACAGTTTTTCCGTTGACTTCATTTAGCACCTCAGCTAACCCAAGATATATTGCACTTGCACCACAGATAGTTCCTTCTATACCAGTAAGTACATTAAACCATATAGGATTACCGAGTAATTCTCTTGTTGCCAACATGAAAAATAATATAGCTAAACTCATAAATACAAATTGCAAAGCTCTATTAGTTTTTAGTGTTCCAAAAAACATACCCAATGTGAAAATACCCCATACTATAAAGTATGCAGCCATTGCAGTATGATCTGCAGATACTACTTCTCCAAAGAAAGACATACTAGGCATAACAAGTGATAATACAAGAGACCACCAAAATAGTCCATAAGATGTAAATGCTACTGTACCAAACGTGTTACCTCTACGGTATTCCATGATACCCACAATTATTTGCGCTAAACCACCATAAACTAAACCCATAGCAAGAACCATACTATTTAAAGAAAATAAACCCTCATTATGTAAATTCAAAAGGACAGTAGTTAAACCAAAAGCCAGTAAACCTAGAGGAGCTGCATTTGCTAATTTATAGTTACTCATTTTTTCACTTTAAGATATTAATGGAAAAGATGCTCTACGGGAGAGTTTTTAACTCTTTCTACAACCATTAACATTTTCTTCTTAAATTACTAACACATTCAATTACAACACATCAAAAACTGGCAAAAACAAATATTAAAAAATGAAGGTATGTTTTATGCGCATACATGTGTGTTATGTTTGCGAAACTTTATTTTATAACGTGAAAATAATTGTTAGATAATAGAGGTAGTTTATTTGGCAAGCAGTCTGTTACGCTTACAGATATCCGAGTTAAGCCTTGATTATCCAGGCATATTGGCTTCAGGTGTTTTAGGTTACTCTGCGGAATCGATGTATAGAGTGATAAAAGGTGGTGCTGGAGCAGTTGTTACAAAATCTGTTGGTTTACAGCCTAGAAATGGTTATGCTAATCCAACTGTTGTTCAGACAAATAACGGGATAATTAACGCTATGGGTTTACCAAATCCTGGGATAGACATTTATGTTGAAGAACTTAGGCATACAAAAACCGTGTTTCATCAACCGTTAATTGTAAGTGTTTTTGGTTATTCAGCTGAAGAATATGCGTTGGTAGCAAAAAAAGCTGCAGATGCAGGCGCAGATGCTTTGGAGTTAAATGTTTCTTGCCCACATGTTAAACAAACTGGTTCAGAAATTGGACAAAATCCAAATCTGTTAACTGAAGTTGTTAAAGCAGTGAAAGCGGCAGTTAACGTTCCTGTTTTTGTCAAGCTTTCTCCAAATGTAACAAATATTGTGCTTTTGGCAAATGCAGCTGTAAAAGCTGGGGCAGATGCATTAACCGCAGTTAATACACTTAGAGCAATTGCTATCGATATTGAAACAACAAAACCAGTTTTAAGCAACATAAAAGGCGGTTTATCAGGTTCTGCAATGAAAAATGTTGCTTTACGTTGTGTTTATGATATAAGGGAAAAATTGGATATACCAATAATTGGATGTGGTGGCATTAGTAATTGGCAAGATGCTGTGGAGTTTTTTTTAGCAGGAGCTAACGCAATACAAATTGGTACCGCTATAGCTTTTAACAGTCCAGAAATTTTTCAAAACATAAATCAAGGTATCAAAGATTATTTAATAAAGAAGCAAATTAGGAGTGTAAATGATATTGTCGGATTATCTCACCGTTGCTAACACTTTGCGAACAACTAAAATAACACAAATAACAACTGAAAGTCATTCAGTTAAAACGTATACCTTCATAGATAAGCAATGTACTAATGCTAAACCAGGACAATTTTTAATGCTATGGATACCGGGCATAGATGAAATCCCCTTAAGCATTCTCAACACAACTGAAGATGGCAAAATTAGTGTAGCAGTAAAAGCTGTAGGCAATGCAACACAATATCTGCACACCATGGAAACAGGCGCAACCATTGGTATACGAGGACCATTTGGAAACAATTTTACTCCAAACTATGGAAATGTATTACTAATTGGAGGAGGAACCGGTATTGCGCCTCTACTTTTTTTAGCAAAAACACTAACAAACAAAACTAAAAAATTAACATTCATAGTCGGAGCCAGAACCAAAAACGAATTATTGTTCATTCAAGAATTAAACAAAGTTTGTCAAGAAAATTTAGTTGCCACAACTAACGATGGAACCTACGGCATACAGGGTGTAGCTACTGACCCATTAAATAACTTTTTAAATCAAGAAAAATTTGATGCCATATACACCTGTGGACCAGAAATCATGGTAAAAAAAATCTTTGACATCACTCAAAAATACAACCAACCTATAGAAGCAAGCTTAGAACGCCTAATGCGTTGTAGCATAGGTCTATGTGGCAACTGTATCATAGGAAAATATCGGACCTGTAAAGACGGACCAATATTTAATAATACACAACTAAATGAAATTAAAAACGAGTTGGGAATCTCAAAACTAAACTTTGATGGTAGTAGAACACCAATATAACACCATAAAAACGTACATGTTTAACTCACATATTTTTGAACTTCATCAACTATAACACTTACAGGCTATATGTTTAGCTTTTAGTGAAAAAAGAGTTTTTCTTGCTCATTTTAAGCAAAAATTAAAAATTTTTATGTTATCTCCGTTCAACAAACACGGCAACACACATGTTTATGCATGCATGTTAACGCGAGCTAAACACATACAATAATATTGTCCCAAAACTCACCATACATACAAAATGATATACACTACAAATATTGTTTAACACTGTACTTTTAAATTTTTACGCAACCTAACTGGGTTTCTACAATTACGTTACTTTGATGTCTTATTAGATTTGCTGAATAGACGGATTTATGACACCAGGTATACCAATATTTAATGCTTCAACAATTTGGGTCATACAATCTACGTTTGATAGCTTATTTAATAAGGGATAATTTATTTTTTTAAGAAATGCTGCATCTATAGATACAGGCGAGTTTGCGGCGAAGACTCCTACATCATTTGTTATTGGTGCACCGGGATTTGAAGCACAATCACAGTGTTGTGTTATATCTTTTGCAAAATTAACGTATGATACTTTATTTGGTTTAAATGTTTCAAGTACACCAAAAGCAGCTGAAGCTAGTGCTTTGCAGAGATTTTCCTGATTTACGTAATGTATCGCTTTTGTTGGACATTCATTTTTGCATACAGGACAACGCATACACATATCAGATGTTATATGAGCTTTTTTATTGATAATTTCTGGGAGATTACTTGGACACACTTTTTTACATGTTGCACATCCAGTGCATTTTGTTTGGTCTATTTCTATGTTTATAGTTCGGTGTTGTTGGAGTTTTCCTGCACGTGAAGTACATCCCATAGCCAGGTTTTTTATGGCTCCTCCAAATCCGCTGAGATCATGCCCTTTGCAATGTGAAATAACTACCATGGCATCCGCCTCTGCAATCACACCTGCGATGTGTATTTCATTTAGTATGCCACGAGTTTTTACTATACAACTGTTTTCACTTCTTAGTCCGTCAGCAGCTATAAATGGAGCCATGTTAAACCCGTTCATCAGAGCAGTATGCATATGATCGTAAGCGTTGTGTCGTTGCGCCTGATAAAATGTGTTTGAGTCTGTGAGAAAAGGTTTACCACCAGCGTCTTTGATTTTTTGGATTATACGATGAACAAAAAACGGTTGGACATAATTAGGGTTACCTAATTCTCCAACATGTAATTTAACGGCGACTAAATCGCCTTTTTCAATACAATTAAAAGTCCCAGCTTTCTCATATAGTCGTTCAGTTTCTGAAAGCATGTTTTGGTCTGCATCCCATGGCACAAAATAAACAGTCAACGCAAATACCCCTATAGAATAAGTACTGTTACTTGTTACATATAAAAAAATCGTTTAAGACATGAGCATTTTCTAATTTCACACCAATAGTTCTCCTCGGAAATTATAATAAGGACTATTGACTTGCTTTATGTTCATCACAATCATTAATTGACAAATTTGCATTGATCGATAGAACAAACTATAACAAACACAAACAAACAAGAACAATAACATACCCTTCATACACGACATAACAAAACAAGCTACCTACAACCTTGACCAATAATATACTTTAACCTTATTTTTGTACACAAAAACTAAACAAAACCACCACCAAATAGACAAATCAAATTATAAAAACACAAAAACCACACAACCACACCAATAAAACCATCAAAACAACAACAAAGACCAACATCCAATATTGGCCCAAAATCAGTTGTTACATATCTAAATGGAGATTTTGGACAAAAATGATATTTAACTATTAAAAAAAATAGAAGTTTATATTTTTATTTTTATAACACAAATTTTAGACACTAATATTTATCCAATAAGTCTATCTAATCCACGTAATTTTTTGATAGGTATTAAAATAACTAAACTAAGCAGTAACGCCAATATTGCTATGAGCGGTACACCAATGATAGCGTCAATAGCATAACCATTTAATACTAAACCAAAAAAGCCGTTTATAATCAAATAAAACACTATAATATGGAACAGATAAATGGATAAACTATTTTCACTAATAACCTGTAACACACGATGTTTCCAAGAAAGCTTCACCATTTGAGACACCTCAAAAAAATTACCATAACTATTTAACAACATAAACAAGGATACTGAAGCTAAAAACACTGTTATACTACTGTATTCTTGGAAAAAGAATAAGACATCACCTGCGTTCCATACTAAAAGATAAGTACCAATAACAGATAAAATAATTCCTAAAAATGTGAGCGATACAGAAATTCGGCGTTTAACCTGCACTTTAGAAATATATGCACCCACTACAAAGTAACCAATACTTTGTGGTATAATAAACAAGTTTGCATCTATTTGGTATTGCCAGCCGCTTACAAATTTTATCCACGCTGCCAAGGTTGTACCTACAAACCACAAAATTATAAAATATTTGAAGTGCTTATTAGTAAAATTAGCAACCATAACACGCAACAATGGCAATGCAAGATAAAGACCCATAAACAAATAAAACTCACTAAAAGTAACATATGAACCTGAAAAAATATTCTTTACAATAAATTCCTGCGTAACCACCTGTTTTTCAACACAAACAGCCCAAAGAAAATAAATAAGACCCCAAAACAAAAAAGGCAAACACACACGACTAAATCGCTTTTTAAAAAACGTTTTTAGAGTTTCATCTTTTTTAACTTGCGTAAACGTTAATGCTCCAATTAACATAATAAATAACGGCACACCTATACGCCCAATACACATATAAAGAGTAACTATCCAACCTCTGTAGACAGCTAAACTGTCGTGAATGAGTACGTCATTAGTGACAAAAAATGCGGAATGGAGTAAAATCACCGAAAAAAGCGCGACTACACAAATTAAATTTACCGATACATATACAGAAGTACTTTTTACATTATCCATCAGTTATCGGCCTATTTATGAGACAATGTTTAAAGGATTTATATGTTATGGAAAAATAAAAATTTATACGGAAAAGACAAAAAAAACAACAACCATTAGTAACATATAAATTATCAAAGTAACTTTTCAACAATTTACTTAAAATACGCTTCAATATTTTGCATATAACAAATATTTCATCATTAAACAATCTACACAACTTAATAGACCACCTCGATAATTAGCCCCTGTTTTCACAGTTAATCATACCACAAATTAATACCACACATATGGTCAGATGTGGAAAAATAGCTAAATAGATGGATACAGCACTCTTTGCTACAAAGAGTGATTTAATGAACAAATTAGCAGTTTCAACATCTGTTGAGATTCCTGTTAAAACAAAAGTTTGCAGATGTTCCTTAATGAAAAAAGTGATAAGTATACTGTTTGTCGCTATTGTTTTGTTTGGCGTATTTTTTGTTTATACTGTCCATGATAAATACGAAAAGGGATATACTACTGGGTATCTTGTGGGGGCAGCAGATGGTGCGGGTTCAGGTTATAATATTCGTGATCCAACGTATGCTGAAATGATGGTTTTTATTGAAGCAGATCAAACAGATAAAAAGGTGTACGATGCAGACACGTATAATTGTTATGACTATACAAAGGATTTTTGTGATAATGCTGCTGCACATGGTTATCGTACGGGCTTTGTTTATATTTACTTTAAAGAAAGTGCACATGCACTTGTTTGTTTTAATACTGCAGATAAGGGATTGATATTTATTGAACCTCAGTACGATGCTATAGTAAATGTTGCTGTTGGTATCAATTATTGGGATGTCGTGGAAGGTGTTAAATCACCTTTTGATGATACTATAGTTCGTTTCGGAGTAATTTGGTAATTTAATTTTTCAAAGGTTAATCCGCATCTCAGACTGCGCAACAATCCCAATAAAATCTCCAAAAATAACAAATACATGTGCACAAATATGCCGACACTACACAAAGTGCTTGACCATGACGCTTCTAACGTTTTTGCGCAGTCTGATATGGCTATTTTTTGTGTGTTGAATGTATTTATTGTGTGTATTTAGTTTTTTGTCCAAGTAAACTAACGGTTTTATCTCATTGATCAAATATCGAGGACTTGTTTGTTCCATGTATCAAGTAGATTATGCATTTAATGAGTAAATAAAGGGCAAGGGTACAACATTTTGTTCTAAAACAGCATTATCGAATTGTTAAAGTACTTGACAATACACTTATCACTCCGTTAATTTAGTACTGTACTTGACTTAATAGTTTATGGCTTGACTAAAAAAAAGTGAAAAACATGTATGAAAAAAGAAAACAATTAGCAATACAGTTCCTACACATAAATGAACTTATGTTTCGCTACAAAATCCAGACACACGCAAATGAAGGAATTAACCCCCACATAGGACAAGGACGAGTACTTGCTATCCTAAAAATCCAACCCGAAATAGTCCAAAAAGAACTCGGATACCTACTAGATATAAGTAAACAGGCATTAACAGAGCTTCTCAACAAACTTGAAAAAAACGGTTACATAACTCGCACCCAATCCGAAAAAGACCGACGCACATTTATTATAAAACTAACCGACGCAGGACACGAAGCTATACCAGAAAAAAACAACGAAACAAATGACACCTACATAACAGAATTCTTCGACTGCCTAAACGACGAAGAACAAACAAACCTCATAAACTACATGGAAAAAATAATCGATGAAATCCAGAAAAAAATAGGCAACAATATGGATGACTACGTAGAATTTTTCAGAGAACGCTTCTTTGCAAAACACCGTGACAGACACGACGGTAAATTTGGAGACTTTTTGAGTTTACACCGCTATCACCATAGACATCATCACCATAAATCCAGAGATTTTAGAGGAGATTACAATGACAAAAACGATGAATAATATAATAGAAGTAAAAAATCTAGTTAAACGCTACAAGGGCACAAAAACGCCATCCGTTGACAATATCAGTTTTTCAGTCAAAAAAGGTGAATTCTTCGCCTTTTTAGGCCCTAATGGCGCAGGAAAAACCACCACAATATCAATACTAACCACAACACTTGGAAAAACATCCGGCGAAGTCAAAATCGCAGGCTTTAACATAGATAAACAAGAACAGAAAATCCGCGAAAAAATAGGCATTATTTTTCAAAAACCAAGCCTTGACCTTCAACTTACCGCTGAGGAAAACATACGCTTCCACGCATGCCTTTATGGTATGTGTAGTTACCGACCAACTTTCAAGTTAATGCCCAAAGCTTACCGAGACAAAGTAATAGCACTTGCGGAGGTTATGAGTCTTAGCGTTGATGCACTATTTAAGCCAGTAAAAAAACTGTCAGGTGGTATGCAAAGAAAACTTGAAATTGTACGCAGTTTAATTCACACGCCTGATGTTTTATTTCTTGATGAGCCAACACAAGGATTAGATGCCGTAAGCCGAAGAGGACTGTGGGAATACATTAATGGCATTCGTAATCAATTTGGCACCACGATTTTCCTTACAACACACTACATTGATGAGGCAGAGAATGCTGATACTGTTTGTATTATAAATAACGGAAAAATTGTTGCTTGCTCTTCTCCTGACGAGCTTAAAAAGAGTTTACTTAAACAAGAACTAATTTTAGATGCACAGAACCGTGAAGAATTGCTATCAGAGCTTAAAGCGTTAAATTTACCATTTACTGTTAATGGACAAATAATTGTTCCATATACTGCTGAATCGCCACAGGAAATTATTACACAGTTGAAAACAAAATTAACTGTGCTAAAAATTCATGAACCATTATTAGAGGATGCATACATTACCTTTTTAAACAAAACAAACAAAATGGAGGCATAAACATGTCAGAACAAGTTTTAACACGTAAACAATCACGTATTTTAAGAGAACTAAACACCGTTATAGCCGTTATGGGTCGAGAAATTACAGTACTTCTCAAATCTCCTATGTCAGTGATTCTTATGTTTGTTATGCCTATCTTTATGATGGGCCTTATAGGTGGTAATATAATGGGCATAACTGGTGGTGAGGGTCTTGGAACATTTATGCTTGTTGGAATGCTTGTAACTATGCTATTTATGATGACCTCTATGGGTATGTCTTCTCTTGTGGATGATCATGAAACGGATTTTAACCAAGAAATTTTGGTGTCGCCTGTTTCTCGATATTCACTGGTTATAGGTAAAATATTAGGTGCAACCTTTGGAGCAATAGTTAGTATGGCAGGTACCCTTATAGTTGGATTAGTTATGGGTATAACTCTTCCAATAGATCAGTTATTGTTAATTCTTGCGCTTTCACCACTTATGTGTTTTGCAGGTGGTGCAATGGCAATGATTCTTATAGGGCTAATTAAAAACAGAAAAACAGCAAACAATGCTATAATGCTATTAGTGTTACCGCAAATGTTCCTATCAGGTGCTATAATTCCTATAAACGAATCCAGTACTGCATTACTTGCTCTAAGTCGTATAATGCCTATGACATATTGTATAGACCTTGCTCGAGCAATTACAGACATTGGAACCCCTATGTTCAATCCGTTAATCAACTTTGCTGCCATCGCCATAATAACAATAGTATGCCTAGTTGTAGGAACGTATTTCTTTGCAAGTTCCGAAAAAAACAGATAACCCTTCTTTTTTCCCTTCCAGATGGCGTATTGTTATTTTGGATAGTTATGTTGAGTGACTGGCCAATTTTTATATAATAAGAACAATATGCTAATGAAAAATGAATTGAGTAATATAAATAGTTGATGTGTGTATGTTAGTTAATATGTTTTTGAATTGTTGTGTTTTTAAATTTTTTGTTAAAAAATTTTTAGGCTAACCTAAAAATTTATATGTGCATCCACATCTAATTTAGGTACACCTAAAAATAGGACGGGTAAACATTGCAAAAATCAACTCAAGACTACCTAAAAACCATATACAGCCTATCCAAAAATGGAGAAATAGTAAGTAATGCAGACATTTCTCAAAAACTCGATGTTGCCCCAGCCAGCGTAACAGAAATGCTAAAAAAATTAGCCGATGCAAACTACATAAAATATTCACCCTACCACGGTAGCACACTTACCGAAAAAGGCTTAACAGAAGCCCAAAAAATAACCCGAAAACATCGACTACTTGAAAACTTTCTATCAAATGTGTTACGCATAGGAACTGATAAAGTACACCAAGAAGCCTGCCAAATGGAACACACCCTCTCAGATGAAGCAGAAGAATCTCTATGCCGTCTCCTAAAACACCCAGACACCTGTCCTGACGACGGAAACACCATACCCGCCTGCGACTTACCCTTCTCAAACTGCGAAGAATGCATCCAACTACACCAAAAAGGTCTAGAACAAGTTGGAAAACGCGACAAAACCCTCACCCCCATCAAAGAACTAAAAACAGGTACATTCGGTAAAATCAGTTTCATCCGAGGCGAACATAAAGTGCTTCAACGCCTCTTAGACATGGGACTCACACCTGGAACAAGAATCCAAGTGGTCAAAGTAGCACCAATGGATGGACCAGTTGTAGTTGCTGTCAGGAGCTCCAAATTGGTTTTGGGTCTAGACATCGCATGTAACGTGTTTGTAGAAACGGAACAACCTATAAACTAAACAGGAGAATAACCCACATGACCACGCATGCATCTGCTGATTCAAAAATAAAAACAGATTCATCAGCTACTGAAAAGAATGACACGCAACTAACGTTTGCACTTGCAGGAAACGCAAACGTAGGCAAAAGCGTAATCTTTAATCAGTTAACGGGTTCAAATCAAATAATTGGTAATTGGCCGGGAAAAACTGTTGACCGCGCAGAAGGCACCTTAAGTTTTGAAGGTTATGAGATTAAAGTTATTGACTTGCCAGGCATTTACTCTTTTTCCACATTCTCTATGGAAGAAATCGTTTCACGCGATTATGTTGCCCTAGAAAAGCCTGATGCAGTCATTAATGTAGTTGATGCTTCTGTTTTGGAACGCAACCTATTCTTTACGTTGCAGCTTTTGGAGATGGACGCGCCACTTGTTTTGGTCTTAAATCAGATAGATGTGGCAAAAAACAAAGGCATCATCATTGATAAAGACAAGTTATCGGCATTGTTGGGGGTTCCAGTGGTTTTTACCACAGCTGTCCGTGGAGAAGGTATTTATGAAGCGATTAGGGAAGCTGTAAAAGTTGCAACCAACAAACCTAAACCTAAGCAACTAAAATATCGAAAAGACCTTGAAGAACAAATCGAAAAACTGCAACACCTAATTGAAAAAGAAAAACTCGCTTTAGGGTATCCACCTCGTTGGGTCGCTATTAAACTACTTGAAGGCGACACAGAGATTACCCAACTTGTCACTGAAAAATCAAAAAATATCATAGTTCAATCAAAACTTTTAGTGACAGAATTTGAAAGACATTGCCAGGAAAAATGTTTCTCCATAATTGCCTCTGAACGATATACACTTGCGAACTCTGTAGTAGCTTCTTCGCTTCAACAGGATAAAGTCTGGCACCCCTTCACTGACAAACTGGAATGGTTCACCACCCATCGCGTATTTGGTTATGTAACAGCTTTTGCGGTAATTGGCGGGTTGTTGCTTTGGACCTTTTTTGCAGGCAACACCATCTCAGAGCTAATTTCCCAAGGACTAAACTTAATCCACCCAATTGACCCAGAATTATCCACCTCAGCACCGATTCTAAGCATTATACTTAATGGTTTTTGGGGCGGTATAGATGCAAGTTTAACGTTAATCATACCCTTTGTTATTCCATTCTACCTACTACTTGCACTCATTGAAGACTCGGGGCTGCTAACCCGTGTGGCTTTCATGATGGATAGTGCAATGCATAAAATAGGCTTACATGGAAAAGCCTTAATTCCAATAATTCTTGGGTATGGCTGTAGCGTTCCAGCCATTCATAGTTGTAAAATCATGGAAACTCGCCGCGAACGTCTCCTGGCAGCCTTTGCTATAACCTTTGCGCCCTGTTCCGCCCGAACCATAGTGCTCTTTGGCATGGTTGGTTTATTTGTAGGCATACAATGGGCGTTACTTCTGTATGTTGTTAACATTTGTATAATTTTTGCTATGGGCCGACTTGCCATGAAAGCTGTGCCGGGAAAATCCACTGGGCTAATTATGGAGATGAGTAGTTTCAAACGGCCGTCCATGAAAATTGCGCTAAAGCAAACGTGGACACGCACAAAATCCATAATATACATAGTTTTTCCAATCTACGTTATTGGTAGTGCCCTTATTCAAGTGTTATATGTCTATGACATACTTACCCCCGTAAGTAATGCAATGTATCCTCTTACGGTTCTGTGGCTTGGGTTGCCAGCATTTGCCGGTGTACTGCTGCTCCTAGGTGCTGTTCGTAAAGAACTAATCATTTTAGGTGCAGTAGCAATACTTGGCACGACAAACCTGCTTGCAGGTTTTTCTTCGGTACAGCTGGTGGTTATGGCTTTGGTAGCTATGCTCTATATTCCCTGTATTTCTACAATGGCAACACTTGGCAAAGAATTCGGTTGGAAATCCGCAACTTTAATCTCACTATCAAACATTGGTACAGCATTGCTGTTTGGTGGTTTAGCTTTTCACCTTCTAAACCTTCTCACTTAGAAAACTAACGCATACCAATCGAAAAACCGTAAATGTTTACGTATAAACACAGATGAACTTGTAGAAATAAGCCTTGACCTGTTACCGTTCAAAAATTAACGAAAACAACATACACGTGGAACTAACCGAGCTAATACTGACTATAATTAAAATAATGTTGCCATAAAACTATTTTCAAAGAACCGTAAAGACAACACAAATGTAACCAATTATAATAATAGACCTTAGTCGTTATTAGTTTTTTGACGCTAAAACAAAGCTTTTATTAACACACAAACCCAACACTCACCAATTAA
>JGI24702J35022_10000710_pt1 | contig 20430 bp, 16 predicted proteins | sample TergutTh196P4_FD_35022 | JGI IMG/M metagenome (IMG submission 35022)
CATGTCTTCTATGGCGCATTTAAACGCCAAAAACTAACCGTTGTAAGCATTCCACAGTTAATAGTTGACCTGTTGCAAGAAGGTGGTGTATGTACGGAAGCTGCTGAAAAGCTCATAAACAAGGTGGAACAACATGCTATATCAAACAACTGAGACAAAAACTTCCCAAGACCAAATGCAGACAATCTTTGCTCAACTTAAAACTCAAACTTGTCTTTTGGGTGGTTGGGCAGTTTACTATCTGGTAAATGAGAACTTCCAAAAAGCTACAGGACGAACCTACATTGGTTCAAGAGACATCGACTTGGGTTTTCACATAAACATGGACTGGACTCAAGAGCAGTTGAAGAACTCCGAGTTTGCCACAACAATCCAAGTGGCTGAAAGCATGGGTTTTAATTCAGTGAGTTTTAGGCTTGTCAAGGATTTCGATGCAGATACAGGAAAAGAGTTGATGCCTGAAGAATCAGCTAAACTTCCGTTGTATCAAATATTTCAGTTGTACATAGACCCAATTGTTGACTGCATTCACCCTGAAATAAAAAATTTGCTTGGGTTTGTGCCAATAGATGAGCCACTCTTATCACTGGTTTTCCAAGAAAAAATGTACAGAACCCAAATGTTATTTGGTAAAAATATCTTAATTCCAGAACCACATGTCATGCTGGCTATGAAACTTAACTCTGCCCCCCGAAGAGACAAAGAACACAAACTACTCAAGGACATAGCTGACATCTACGCTCTTCTATGGCACTCTGATACAAAATTATCCAAGCTCAGAGAACAACTCTTTGCCACAACCCCAAAAGAGAACGTAGGAAAAGCCGTTCATGTCTTCTCCCCGGGTGACATCAGCAAGGTCGCTGCAATATTAGGAATCGACTACCAAGAGATATCGCGGGTATTAAAGGAAATACTGTAGACGTTAACAGCATCCTGTTTGGGGTTGTCTCGTTTTTCTTCACCCTTTTAACATGTGCTCATTCCAGTTCTTTGTAAGTTTTGCAAGTTCAGGCCAACAGTTCTTACAAATTGGCAACCTCTCTGATTCTAACTGGATATACAAAACGATATCTGTACATCTACAGTTGGGCTTTAGTAAGTTTTGATGTTGCTCATCCAAAATGTTCACATCCAAAAAACATGTTTTCTGCTTTTTTAAAACAGAAAACACTACCTGTCAAAGCAGAGGTTTAGAATTTGAGCGGCAAAAATCAAAATTTGTCATTTCAAAGTAAAGATAGGTCATGTGTTAGTATAGATGCAGAGATTGATCCGGCCATAGGTAAGAAGCTAAAGGAGGGGATTTACTCTGTGGTTCGTATTCATTCTTTGGTTATGGGTTTTCTGGGGTGTGGTAAAACATGTTTTCTGCTCTCCATGATAAAATGACATATTGATCATAACGAAGGTTTTATGGTTATTGACTTCCACAGTGACTTGTCCATTCTTGTTTTGTCGTATATTTCGTGTGAGAAGTGGGTTCGTGTTGTCTACATTAATTCTTGGTCGGTTTTTGAGGATAAATACGGCTACCAAGTACTCCAAATTAATTTCTTAGAATCTAAAGACTCTATGAATGAGGCGTAGTCGTTCGAATGTTCATGGATACCCTTGAGAAAATTTATGAATGCTGGTGGATCCCGACTTGACATGATTCTTTAAATGTTTTGTGTTTGTTTATGGAGAGGGAGAATGCAAAGCTTCCTATTTGTACAAGATTTTGGTGTGTAATGAATTTTGAGGGATGCTTGCGGTTAAGTGTAGGGATTAGAATGTTTGTACGTTTTGGGAGAAGTCGTATGATAAGATGTCTAAGGATGTTTTTGGTTGTTTTGGCTAAATTGTATTGTATTGTATTGTGTAGGAGAGGATTTTGGGGCTTATGTTTGTGGCTGAGAAGGGTTGTTTTGATTTTTGGGTGGATGGATCAGTGGAAAATAATTATTGTAGACCTTCCTGAGGGTGTGGTTACGTTTGATGTGGCTAATTTTTGGTGGTGTTGGTTGATTAGTTTTTGGTTGTTGTGTTTTATGGTTTTTGTGTGTTGTTTATTTTGTATTGTTTAGTGTTTTGTGTGTAAGTTTTTGTGTGGTATGTAGGGTTTTGTTTGTTTTAGTTTTTTATTTTTGCTGGATCATGGTTAAATGAGTAGTGATGAAATAAATCCAAGAATCAGTCCTATTGCAATTGGGAATGGTAAGCCTGGAAAGATTTCTTTTTTTTCGAGTATTGCGAATGTGATTATTGAACCTATGCAGATGCCTATTGTGGACATGATTGTTGGTATGAAGCTATTTGTGTAATTAAAGTACATAAGACATGATAGCATGCTGTAGAAAAATAAGTCACCAAGTCCCATTTGTATGTCTTTAAAAGAGTAGCTTAATCCGTTGAGTTGTTCTATTCCGGATTTAGCGATTTTTCCTACAGGTCCGCGATAAACTGCAAATATGTCATAGATTGTAATGGCAATCAATATTACTATAGCACTGTATAGTGGAAAAATAAAGCTAAATAATGCTCCAAAAGATCCGCCTAAACATATGACTGCTATGCTTTGGGCTTTGGTGTATTTGAATAGGGCTAAGTCAAATAGTATTGTTATTAGAATGGATGTCCCAACTATTATGGGGATACTGTTGAATATTGTGTTTGTTAGTAATGTTGAAATGTAAATTATTGAAAGCAACATAGCTGCCATGGTCATAACTGAAAGTATGGCTATTTTTATGATTTTTAGTTTTTTTTGTTTTAATAGAAAGTAAAACATTGTTCCACTTATTGCAATTAAAACTACATAAAAAATTGCTGTTCCCAATATGTTTGATGGTGTGCTATCTGGAAATGGTGTGGCTGGAGGTAAAACAGGAGTTGCTGATGTTTGGTGGGGATTAAGAATCCATGCACAGCAAAGACCAAAAAATATACTTACAAGTATTGGTGCTAAGTAAACAAAGCTAAACTTGAATTTTGCTTCTTGAGATGTCATAATTCTACCTGCTTTTTAACAGCTTTTATTATACATTATATCTGTTATAGAATAATGTTTGGTTTCTATAAACTTTTCATATAGAAAAATAAGAAACAAAAATTAAACAACAACTAGCACCAGTAACAATTTGAAATAAAACATGTTTTAAATTCAACTTGAAAAAAATATTTAAATTTTTGTTGACGTTATGCTATACTGTGGAGTTATCATTCCTTTTTTGATAGCACACAATATACTATCTATATTGAAATCTGCCTGAATCTGATTACAAACACTAAAAAGCTCAGATACCTGATGAGCATCACTACCAGCCGTACCAGGTAAACAAAGTTCATTAGCTACTTGTCTAGCTTGCTGGTTTGCCGCCGCGTTTGAACCTCCATTTAATACTTCAATAGCATCAATTTTGAGTTTTTTTACAGTGTCACCCATACCATATAATCGATATGGGTGAGCCACAATAGAAACAGCACCAATTGATTTTGCATAATCACTTATTTCTTGTGGATCCCAAGGTCTTGGCGGTAGTTCTTCTGTACCTAAAATTAACATATCCCCAGATGTTGTGGTAATTTCTACACCAGGTATTATTAGTATATCTGGATAAGCAGCTGCCAATGCCATAGTTGTTTTACAAGCTCTTATCGAGTCATGATCAGTTACGGCAGCAACTTTGATACACCTATGAGCTAAAAGCATGTCTACAAGGGTTTTAGGCTGAATTAGACTATCAGATGAGTAAACGGTATGAATATGAAGATCAGCATACACGGGGATTATTATAGATAACTCCTGCAACTACAACATGGTTAGTTTACCTACTAAAAAACATACAGCCCACATTTAGGCAACTAAAATGGGAAAAAATTAGGTACTTAACTGTTTTAGCAAGATTGTTTTAAGGTCGGCGATTAGTTGTCGGTCATTTGTGCAACCGCTTTCAACAGTTTCAAATGGTATGTTTTTTTCTACACATACATTTTGAACAGCCGATTGGATAATGTTGTTCCATAGTTTATTGCTGTTTAACAGTGTAACGCTACTGTATGGCATTTGTTTTATGTATTGTACTGTTTGGTCTGCGACATATTCTACGGTTTCTTTATCTATGGGTAAAGCGGTTTCGTGTTGAGATAAAGGATAGACTTCATCAAGTTCAAGTGGTACAACTCCAAATGGTGCACAGAAAATAGCAATATGAATTTTGTTTGCAAGCTCAGGTTCAATTGTTTGGAGTAAACGTCTGATTTTTTTCATTTCTGGTGCTTTGTGAAAGGGTTTGTTTCTTGTTTGAGGTAGTAATAGTAGTGTTTTTGTGTTTGGTGGTGGGGTGTATCGGGTTAGGATGCGTTGTTTGTATTGTGTGATTTCTGGTCTTGTGAGTCCTTCATGATTAAAATAGAAAAAGCCGCTGTTTTTGACGCATGGACTAAATGTTGCAAGGAAGTCTTTGTGTTTTTTGACTCTTTTTAGAGCTGAAAGTAATGCTGGATGAGCATGGGAACGCATTTCTGCGAGTTCCCATAGTCTCCCGTCGCGTATTGCTTGTTTAATGCGTTTAAGTTCGGCCATGCAGACCCATAGGTTGTGTTCGGCTATGAAAATTTCACGTTCTTTTGCAGGTTTGCTTATAAGCATTTTTGGAGTTTCTGTGGCACATTTGGGGCAGGTGCAGGGGAAATAGTCCATTTCTGGGAGCCGCCAGGTGCCGTTTTCAGTCATGTATCTTCCTTCGCGAGCGTAAAGTGCATAGGCAGCTGAGTCAAATAGGTCACAGCCTAATGCTACAGCTATGGCAAACATTGAGGGGTGACCTGCGCCAAAGAGGTGTAGTGGGCGTTCGATTGGTATACCTTTTTTTGCTGTTAGAATCATTTCTGCAAGTACATCATAGCGGTAATTTTCCATGACTTCGGTTGGGCTTCCTAAAGCATGTATGTTAAAAGGTAAACTGCCCATTTCTTTGGCACTGGTTGCAACTAGGTCTAAATGTTTTCCACCTTGTACTGGGCCAACCCATAGAATATCGTCGCGGGTTTTTAGGGTAAAAAAGTTTTTTGCTCGTTTATGTGTTTCAGCAACAGTAAGCTTTGCCTGCTCTTTAGTTACATGCCAACCAGTGGGAATGTCAAGTATTGTGGCAATGTCAGTTCCTATATTTTCTTCGTAGGTGATGATTTCTTTTTGGTCATATTCTACGCCACCGTAAACCAAAATTTGATATGCACCTGAGTCAGTCATGGTTACGCCTTTAAATTTAAGAAAATTATGTAAGCCTTCTTCTACGGGTTTGTTTTGGTATCGTTTTTTGAGAATATACGCGTTTGTTATTACGGCTTCAAATCCAAATACATCTTTTAAGCGTTGTGGTAAAACTGGTTGTACTGAAGGGTTAATAACGGGAAACAATAATGGTGTTTCTATTGTGCCACTTTTAGTTTTTAATTTGCCAATTCTACCCAGTAAATCTTTCTCTTTAATTTCGAAACTCAAAGGCTAAACCTATCAACACATTTAACAGGTCTTTTTAAAAAGCTATTGATTAAATCAACAGAGTTTATGATAAAAATCATAACTCTACACCAGATTGACTTTTTATAGTTACATTAGGGTGTTTAAGACTAAACTAGTAGAAACAACAAAAAAAGGGCCACAAATACTAAACATGCTTAGACCGGAAAGGTAAAATAACAAAATATTTGTCCATCAACCAACGCACAGTCAAGCACGTTTAAAACAAATACAAAAAACAGTATTATGCAAATTTTTTATTGTTGTTAAGGCGTTTATATAATTGTGTTACCCTTCTTTTTGAAAAGAAGTAGCCTTCAAAATTACCATCAAAAGCAGCATTCACTATATTATTTGTAGTGTAATGCCTTTCACAAGCAGATAAATAGAACACAATGATAAAAAGCATGTAATGTTTTCCATAAAGAAGCATTAAAAACTAATAAAAATATGAGAAACAGTTTTAAACAATTCATTACAAGTTAAAAACTAAATTTCTACACCCTATTTACTTAACAAACAATAACACACACATGTTTATACGTGCATAACCACCACGAACTAAATACACACCTTTATTTTGTTTGCTATAACATCCAATTGCGCATAGTCCATAGTTTGTAACTCTTTAGTGCTCTTCATTTTTTGCCCATTATACCTTGGAATAACGTGAACATGCAAATGAAATACTTCCTGATTTGCAGCTCGCCCATTTTGTTGAATTACACTTATACCATCAGCATTCAACGCAAGTTTAACAGCATTAGCCACGTTTTTAGCTACTTTATGAACCTTCCCAAGCAACTCACTTGGTATATCCAATATACCCTCATAATGATCTTTAGGAATAACAAGAGTATGCCCCTCATTAGCTGGCCTTATATCCAAAAAAGCCATTACAGAACTATCTTCATAAATCACACTTGACGCAGCCTGTTTTTGCACTATCTTACAAAAAATACAATTATCCTCAAATTTCAAAGCAACTCACCATTTTACAAATACCCTCCACCACTTGTTTATACCTTATGCCACTTAGCACACTATTTGGATGCAAAAAAATTTTTTACAAAATACAACAAGCGACAAAAAATTGTACTACACCCTATTTACCACCATACTAGTGAAACATCAAACCAAAAATTGAAATATCAAACACCTTGTGAAAAATCGCTTAATGACAAAACACACCAACCTTAACCCACCAACACATGAAAAAAATTTTCTCACACTACTATAACAGTTAACATTAAATAATTATGTAAAAACCTGATTTCTTGTCAGAATTGTCATATACATTGCCAAAATTTATTCAACATATTCTATTATCAATTATTAATTATACCGGTAGTTCAACCATCATTTTATGCGATAACACACATTTATCATACGATAACAGTATCACTTATTTTCATCAACTTTGCATATAACAATTGTAATATACACCAAGAATACAAACTGCAAAAAATAATAAAAACCACTTAAAAATGTGAAAAGAAACATCACTTATATAAACAAATCAAAAACCCCTGTATATTACAAAAAAGCACAGAATTCAGGTAAAAACAAAAAAAGAAAAAATTTTAGGGTTTGTAGCATTTGCTATCAAGGGTGCAAAAATTGTTTCCACCACCATGATATACCATATGCACCCGTTTAAGGTCATAACTGTCAGCAAATATTCCATTATCTGCATAAGTTTCTACAATTTTTCCTACAAACAATGTATGATCACCTGTTTGAAACTTATCTTCAACAGTACATTCAATATGTGCAAGACATTCCAATATTGCAGGTGCTTTAACACGTTTACCTGGTATGGGTGTTAAGTTTGCTTTTTTGAATTTATCAAAACTTCTACCGCTAAATGTACCACAAGCTATAACCGCTTGCAACATTTCAATTGATGGAATATTTACAATAAATTCGCCTGACGCTTCAATTAAACTATGAGAATGCCTTTCAGGTGCAAGACTTATAGCAATAAGAGGCGGTTTTTGACTGGTAGGCATCGCCCATGCTACAGTAACAATATTTGGTTTACCAACTTTACCTATACACGATACAAGTACAGTATGCATTGGATGCAAAAGACGATACGCAGACCCATAATTTATAGTAACCTTTGAGGACACAACATTAACTCCTTTAACTATACAAATAAATCATAACCTTTTATTTCTGCCGTTTTACTAAAAATAAACATACATTAAAACTCAAGTTATACCTACCATTCATAAATACCTTTAAACCTAACTCTACAGTTTTTTGGTAATCTATTCTTTTTTAGCATCTTCTATATCCTTTAAATTTAGCTAAAACATGAAAACAACTATAAAACACACCATAATCACACACAAACCTCTACACACATATATTGCCAATATTGGTAGGTTCTTCGCTAAAATATGTGGGTAGAGTCAACAAGTTTCGTTACGACAAATAGTTGTATGGAACATACTGGAGAACATAAACAAGCTTAGAGAAAGACTAATATGCTCACCACAGGAAATAGCGAAAAAACCCAAAAGGTTCCAAACAACCAACACAAACACAACATTAACCATGTTACACAGAAAAACTTGCAAAATAAACTTTTTAGATAACATAAAAATAAAGTAGATGCAATAAAAAGCAACTACATACACATAATTGTTAGCAACAATTAGAAATTAAGCCGTTTTACTATCGAGTTGACATAATTTATCTTTTGCTTCTTTATACCCTTGTTCAGCCGCCTTTGTGTACCATTCTCTAGCTTGCTCAAAATCCTGTTTAACACCCCAACCCTGCTCATAACATTCACCTAAATTATATTGTGCCTCATCAAAACCTTGATTAGCTGATCTAACAAACAACTCTACAGCCCGCTTATAATCCTGCTTAACACCATCACCATCACGATAGCATACACCTAATTTACATTGTGCTAATTCACAACCCTGCTTCACAGCTTTTGTAAGCCACTTTATAGCCTGTTTATAATCCTGCTCAACACCCCAACCTTTAAGATAACATTCCCCCAAATTACATTTCGCATACGGAAAATCTTGCTCAGCAGATTTAACAAACCACTTTATAGCCTGCTCATAATCCTGCTTAACACCATCACCATCACGATAACATTGACCTAAATTACATTGTGCACACGAATCATCTTGTTCAGCCGCTTTTGTAAGCCACTTTATAGCCTGCTCATAATCCAGCTTAACACCCTCATCATCACACATATAATAAAGACCCAAACTACCTTGTGCCCAAGGTTCACCTTGTTCAGCCGCTTTTGTAAGCCACATTATACCTTGTTCAAGATCCTTCTCAACACCCTCACCATCATGATAGAATGAACCTAAATGGTATTGTGCAAAACTATGTCCTTGTTCAGCCGCCTTTGTAAGCCACTTTATACCTTCAGCTACATTTGATTCATCATCTCCTTCTTCATAAAAATAATACAAGCCCAACTCAAATTGTGCATCCTCATCACCTTTTTTTGCTCGTTCAATAAGACCTTCTAACGAATCATCTTGATTATCAAATGAATCATCCATATTACATCGTTCTCCAAATTCACAAATTGTTTGCACCTGTTTAAATATTTTGATTTGTAAAAAAATAGAATCACATTCAACTACTTACCTATAGACCGTTTTTTCCATAACTTTTTGATTATTTTATTTAGTTGTTGGGGTTGGTTGCTTTTTTTGTCGTTTTTTCTTGTTGTGGTGTAGATAGGGTTGGGTTTTGTTTTGTGTTATTGTGTGTATAAAGTTTTTTGTGTGTTGTTTTTTTGTGGTATTGATGTTTTTACTCGTAGGTGTTGAAAAATGTGTTGTGTTTGTGTTTCAAAAAGGTAGTTGGATCTATAATTTCCCTGCTTACTTTTACTACACGTAATGTTCATGTTAATTAAGAGGTTTTCTGAGGCTGCCTTGCATGTTTTTTGTTGTTATGTGTTTTGCCGTTTTTTCTGGGCAATATATGTCTGGTTTGGTTGTGGATGTGTTGTTTTATAGTTTTTTAGGTTAATGTTATCATTAAGGTTTTCTCGTTATTAGTTGTGTTGAGGCGCGTTTTATGACTTTTTCTCTTTTATAGTGTTGGTTTTGGTTTTGGCTTAGCTGAGTTGGGTTTTGGTGTGGTTTTTCTCTTGCAAGTTTGAGGTTGGTGAATCGTTTGTGGTTCTGGCACAATTTTTTATTTCAGATAATTTATAAAGTTAGGATACTGTTAAAGTTTTTAATAATTTTTTGTAAATCACTAAAAAACAATAAATATTATGATCTAATCACAAAACAAAACAGCGACCCTTTTAATACAATTTCCAAAAAAACCTAATGGATTGTTTTATTTATTATGTTAGGGGTCTTTGTGTTGTTTGTGTGTTATTCATCAAGTTTATAAACCATTTTGATACATAACCTGATTTAACCCACAGCAGGATACGCCAACACGTTACCCGTAGCTACATAAATTATTGTATAAAACAACGTATAAAACGCTATCCAAGCAACAAAATACATACCTATACCAGTCATCGCTATTTTCGAAGGATTCTCAACCTGATTTTGATACTTCCTTTTTAACAAATTTAACGTCACCATATAAATTAACAACGTAAGAGAAATTGACAAAAGCAAAACATTTGTACCATCCACACCATTACCTACCAAAAAGTTTGAAAAAAACGCACACACCGCTCCCGACATTATACCCAACGCCATCCTCAACCAGTAAATTAACGTTAACAGTTTCATCTTTTTTCCTCTACAATTATTGACAAACTCTACCATTATAAAATATGACATCTATAAATGATTTTTCTTTACTAAACCATTTACCACCCAAACTTTACCCATTTCACAACAATACCTTCTTTACATCATTTCCTAAAAACAAACTTTATAACAAAAAATAATCACTAACTAGTTTACTCACTACCAACAAGGACTAAACTGTGAAACTAAAAAAAGCAACCCCCATAAACAACACTTTCTTTATCATACTTTGCACAATAGGCACCCTAGCTATTTTAAGTTCCACAATGTCTAAAACACCCGTCCTTAACCCCTATGCCATAAGCCTAAAAACACCAACAAACCTAATGGGAATAATAGCAGCCGCCTCCACCATACCGGGAATCCTAATCAGCCTACCCGCAGCCTCTCTCACAGACCATTTTGACAGAAAAAAAATACTCCTCTTCGCAACATTCATTTTCGCCTCTGCACCCTTCCTCTACCTTATTGTAACAAACTGGTGGCAACTAGCCCTTGTACGCTTTTATCACGGATTTGCAACAGCCACTTTTATTCCTGTAGCTGAAACCATAATCGCAAATCACTTCCCAACAAAAAGAGGCGAACGCATATCTGCCTTTAACTCAGCAACCTACATAGGCCGAGGCATTGCACCCTTTCTTGGAGGAACAATACTTTTCATTACAAACTACCGTTTTCACACTTTATACTTAGCAGTTGCAATAGCAGGCGTTACTTCTCTTGTAATAACTTTACTTTTACTATCAGAAACTAAAACTTACAAAAATAACAACACTAAACCTGTAAATATAAAAGTTGTAACAAACCAAATGTTAAAAGGCTGGTTAACAATTGCCAAAAATAAATATACTTTGGTTGTTGTTTTTGTTCAAGCTTGCCAATATTATGTTTATGGCATAGTAGAATTTTATCTAGTTCAGTATATGATGGATGTAGCAGATTTTAATGCGTTAGAGGTTTCAGTAGTTATTGGTGTGCAAGTTGTTTCCATGATTGTTTTTAGAATTGTATTTGGACGTTTTTCTGATAAACATGGTCGGCGATTACCTATTGTTTTAGGTTGTTTGATTAGTGGAATTTTGCTTTTATTTGTACCTTTTACAACCCAGTTTGTGTTATTGTTTGTTACATCTTTAGGGTATGGATTGAGTTTTGCGTTGGTTGTTTCATCAACTTCACCTTTAATATGTGAGTTAGCTCCATCAAATTTAATTGGAACTTCTATGGGTTTTTTAAGCACTGCTATGGATGTAGGACAAATTCTTGGGCCAATAGTTAGTGGTGTAATTTTAGCTACAGTTTTTTCTTATATGGGGTTATTTTTTTCTTTAATGTTGTTGCTTATAGTATCGGCTTTGGTTTTTTTGTTTTCGGGTGTGGCTAAAAAATTTTAACACTTTGATGAAATTGTTTTTGATGTTTTTGATGAGTTGTTTTGGGTGTTTTGTTGCTAAGCTTTATTTTGTAAGGTTTATGTTTAGTGTATAGTATTTGATGTTGTTGGTGTATTGGTTGGTTAAGAGTGAGTTTACGAGTTTCGATATTGCGGCTGTGGTGCGAGAGTTAAAGTCTTTGATTGTTGGTTCGCGTGTGAATAATATTTATCAATTTGATCAAAAGACGGTGGTGTTTAAGTTGCATAAAACCAATATGCCTTCTATTCGTTTGGTGGTTGAGGTTGGTTGTAGGTTGCATTCAACAGTGTATGCTGAGGAGAGTCCTGTTGAGCCTCCGTCTTTTTGTATGATGTTGCGTCAGTATTTGCGTGATTCTTGGTTTGATAGTATTGAGCAGTATGAGTTTGAGCGTATTGTAATTTTGGGGTTTAGAACAAAGACTGGAGTGTTGCGGCTTGCGGTGGAATTGTTTGGTGAGGGTAATCTTATATTGATTAATCCTGAGGATGTGATTATTCAGGCACTTTTTTTTAAAAAGATGCGTGACCGAAACATTTTACGTGGAGAAAAATTTTTGTTTCCTCCTCCTACAGGTAGGAATCCTTTAAAGATTTCTTGTTCTGATTTGCAGTCTGTATTTGAAAGTTTTGGTAATGTTGAGGTTGTTAGGGTGCTTGCTAGGTCTGTTGGTTTGGGGGGTATTTATGCTGAAGAAATTTTGTTACGGGCGGGTATAGAAAAAACTGTTTGTTGCAAAGATTTAACAACATTTAATGTTGGTGGGATATTTGATGCTTTGCAATTGTTGTTTTCTGATTTGTTTGAAGGCAAGTTTGATTCTTGTATTGTTGTCGGATTTGAGGCGGAATACTTAGATGTAGTGCCTTTTCATTTACGCCGTTATGTTGAGTACACGTTTAAGGGGTTTGGCACTTTTAGTGAAGCTTTGGATGAGTTTTTTTTAAAAGTGAAAACTGCTGAGAAGGCGTTGGTAAGTGCTGAAGTTGATCGATTGCAGTCTGAATTTAAACGGCTTAAACGCATTGTTACTGATCAAGAGATTGCTCTTGAGGGAGAGGAAGCTAAATGTGAGCGAGATAAAACTGTTGGTAATACTATTTATGCTCATTTTGGCGAATTTGAAGCATTTTTAGGTAAACTTGTTGCTTTGAACCAAAGTAGAATGGAGTGGAGTGGCGTTTTTGAACAGGTTTTAGCTGATAAGAATGCTGGTAAGGTGCCTGAGGTTTTTGTTGAAGGAATTGATACTAAAAATTTGGTTGTTAATTTTTTTATTGATGATTTGCGTTTTGGTTTGAATGTGCGATTATCGGTTTTTGATAATGCAAATTTGTATTATGAACGTGGGAAGCGGGCTAAGCAAAAATCTGCTAGTACGATTGTAGCTCTTGAAGATTCTAAACGTAAACTTGCCAAGGTTGAGCGAGATTTAGGGGAGGCTGAACGTATTCGTAATCTTAAACCTGATGAGATGCTTGAGGCAATGGCTAAACGTAAGGTTGAGACTAAGGATTGGTTTGAAAAGTTTCGCTATTTTACTACGTCGGATGGATTTTTAGTAGTTGCTGGCAAGGATGTTGTAACTAATGATATTTTAATTAAAAAGTATACTTTGGCGGAGGATGTGGTGTTTCATGCTGAAATTACTGGTTCACCGTTTGTAGTGATTAAAGCAGAGGGACGTTTAATTACTGATCAGGCTTTAAAGGAGGCTGGTGAATATGCTGCAGCGTTTTGTAGAGCTTGGCGTGAAAATGTTGGTTCTGCAGATGTGTACTGGGTAAAGGTTGATCAATTAAGTAAAAGTGGTCCTTCTGGCGAGTCGGTTCCGCATGGCGCGTTTTTTGTAGTTGGAAAACGCAATTGGATGCGTAATACTTCTTTGCGAACTGCTATTGGTGTAACTATAAATGAAAATGGTTGCTGTTTTATTGGTGGTTCTGTAGATGCTGTACGTGCTCGTGCAAAAGCGTACGTGATTATTGTTCCGGGTGATCATCAAGGTAAAGATCTGTTGAAAATGGTGTTGAAAACTCTTATGTTAAAGCTTTCCAAAGAGGATAAAGAAAAATTGGGAAAAACTTCTATTGAACAAATACGCGAATACATACCCTACACCAAAGGAGCAATAAACCAAAAACTAGTTTAATTATGTCACATTTTTACTAAAATTGGTTAATGATGTGTAGTAATACAAAAATTTTTGTATGTATTCAGCTCTTAACGAAAACGCGTCTTTAGTTAGCTCATTCTCGTTAATACTTACTTTTTGTGCTGTTTTTGTTCAGCAAACCTGTTTGTGTATGCGTATCTATGCATCTATGTTTGATGAAAGTCTATAAAAACACACAAACTAAATACGTACCATGTCAAATAGTATATAAAGTTTAGAAATGAAAATGCATTGAAGCGTGAGATGTTTGGTGAAGTTATCATTTAAGGCTGGGAAAAACGAAAACTTTAGGGCTAAAATAAGCGAGCAAATAGTCGAATTTTCGGTTGATCAAAGTGTTTATTTTGCGGGCCTTTGTGCACTAAGAGCTTTACCCTTTTTATGTTCAACTATAAGAAATTTTTCGTTTTGGCCTCTCGATAAAAAACAAAAACAGCTATACGCCATTTTTAATGCAATAGACACTAATTTACAGTATCAAAATAATATCGGCAAAATCACCCAAACCGTCTTCGCCAAAGCCACCAACAACGCCTACAACGCCGCCGCCAAAATCGCCGCCAAAACCGCCGCCAACAACGCCAACGCCAACAACGCCTACAAAGCCGCCGCCAAAACCGCCGACGACGCCAACAACGCCGCCAGTGCCGCCTACAACGACTACGTCGACGCCAACAACGCCGCCTACACCGCCAAAGCCGCCGCCCATGCCGCCAACGCCGCCGCCAACGCCTACAACGCCGCCATCCATGCCACCTATGCCGCCCATGCCGCCAAAGTAGCCAAAGAAGCCACCTACAGCGCCGCCTACAACGTCGCCGCCAACGCCTACAAAGCCGCCAACACCAACGCCAACGACGATGTCGATAAACGAGACTTTTTAGAGTATATAATATTAAAGGACATTGAGTTGATAAAAACAAATAGACTTGAACGACTTGATAACGATATAACTTGGTATGGAAATGTATGGGACAGTTTTCAAGATGACTTATCGGCTATAGGGTGTGGTTATTGGGCTAAACTTTATGCTGATTTATTTGCAAACAAGTTCGTTGCTAACGAGAAACAACTTGAACGACGTCTTAATGTGCCTGATGAACGTAAAGCACAGGGTGCGGCGGCAGTGGCGGCTTACCTCGAAAGAGTAGGTGACGATGTGGAACTGCTTGATGAAGCACGTATTATCATTTTAGGTGATAAAGGTGCAGGTAAAACAAGCATTGCACGAAAACTTTATGATATAACTGCGCCTATGCCTAAAGAAGAAGAAAGCACTGAAGGTGTTTCAGTTTTAAGGTGGCAATTACCAAAAGACCAAGATGGTAACAGTGTGAATGTGCATGTTTGGGATTTTGCGGGTCACACAATAACTCATGCGGCTCACCGTTGTTTTATGTCTTCACGTTGTTTGTATATATACGTCTATAATGGACGTGTTGAGCAAGGTAACGATCCAGAGTATTGGCTTGAGCAAATAAAAATGCATGGTGGAGACTCTAATATTCTTTTTTTAATAAATGAGAAAGACAATCATAAAGCAGATATTGCAGAAAAAGCGTTGAAAGATGCGTATCCAACTATTATTGATTATTATCGTGTTGATATAGGTAATGAAATAGATACATCAAAATTGGAAAAGTTCAGACAAACCGTAATTTGGTATGTACGTAACAATCCATCTTGGAATAGACAAGAAATATCGGCAGATGCATATCGTGTTAAAGAAAAATTATATACATATTTTGAAAAAAATAAAACTGATTCGATAACACGTAATGAATTTAATGAAATAGCAAGAAAGCAGAATGTATCGCCGAAGAATTTTAACGCTGTTTTGGATGATTTACATGTGTTGGGCATTTGTCTTTGGTATAAAGAAAAGGAAATGGAACTTGACACGTATGTCCTTAATCCTGAATGGATCACTACGGGCATTTATAAAATAATTAATTGGGGTTTCAATAACAGTAAATACCAGTTTTCATTAAATGATGGAAAAAAAATATTTATTGACGAGAAAAACAAGCTTCGTTATCCTCCAGATAAGATACAATTTTTGTTTAGTCTGATGAAAATATACGAATTAGCGTATTCCAAAAATAACGATGTCACAAAAATTTTTATACCCCTTTTACTGCCCATTGATCGACCTGATAATTTACCCCTTTTTCCCTATGGCGAACGCCTGACAATGCATATAACTGTTGATAAAGCGTTACCACCAAACATCGTTTCAAGATTAATAGTAAATAGACACGACGATATTGGAAAGGATGAAACAAACCTGTGGCGAAAAGGAGCGGTACTACATTACAATACAGATAACACAATTGCACTAATTAAAGAGGAAACAAAACGCTGTATTAGTGTTCAGGTTAAAGGAGCTAACAAAACACCCTATATTAAAAACCTTCGAGATACACTGGAAAATATTTTTAATGCCTACCAAAAGATTAAGCCCGATTTTCATTATGAAATACTCGTACCTGATGGTTTAAATAAAAAAACATCTTACATGGAAACCACAAATAGTAGTAACAATGAACTACTGATGATAAGGGATGACATTATTAAAGGCTATTTACGTGCGTATCGTCCATTTTTTGATGCTCTTAATAACCTAGAAATTCCATTACAGAAAACAAATCAAGGTTATGCATTACAGATAAACATCGATAATATCAATATTGGACACATCGATCACTCAACGCACATCACAAATAACTTCCACCATTGCGTAATTAATTTACAGGGTGAGATGAACGCTCTTGCAGAAACCTTGAAAAGTAAAGAGTATTTTACTGAAGAAAAATATATACGTGAAATTGTTGATGCTATTGAAAATACGCGCGAAATAATGGAATCTACACCTAAAAAAGAAAATACTGAAGAGATTATAAAAAGAGGCTTAGTATCAAAAATACATGATTTTTATGATGAACTTGCTGACAATAATTCTGAATTGCATAAAAATGTCTCCAAATTGCGAAACGGAACAAAGAAAGTACAGAAAATTCTGAAAATTTATAACGAATTTGCCAAATTAATACCCGTGCTACCACAAATACCCAATGTACTATGTGGTTCCGAAAACTGAAAAAGTAGAGAATTAAACCGGATCTCTTCACTTTTTCGGTAATATATCCTCTTAACTTTTTAAAAATCAACCAAATTTAGCTATAAATCAAAAAATAACCTTAAAATGCACCACAAATACACAAAAACACTCACAGCACATATTACCAATATTGGCAAATATATATGCGTAGAGGTTTATGTGTGATTATGGTGTGATTTACAGTTGTTTCATGTTTTAACTAAATTTAAAGGAAATAGAAAATACTAAAAAAGAATAGATTACCAAAAAACTACAGAATTAGATATTAACGTATACAATGTATATACGTGTAAAGTTTTCTGTGGGTAAGTGTTTAAACCTGAATTCCCGTGTAAATTTTAACCTACAAAATGAAAAAACCAATAACACACCCAATTCCTGAAATAAGGCATAAAATAAACTTATACACAATTTTCATCAACTTCAGTAGGTTAAACTATTTTAACCCACACGCTAACATCGATACTGGCGATAAATGGTTATTTTTGAAAAAAGAACTCTATTATACGTTTTTTAAAATGTAGGTTAAAATATTCATGGGAATTCAGGTTTAAACACAACAAAGAGCTAAACATATACAAAAAATTTTTGTTATTATAGTGGATGTTTTACGTTTTTAAATGTGAAAAGGTGTTTGTGTAAAATGTTTTTTGGACGTAACGAGCAAAAATGATGTTAACATTTTTACTAAATGGTAACTAACCGTAGGCGTGTATTTTGTGATGCTGTTGGGTATGTGTTGTTTAGTGTTGTAGTGTGTTTTTGTGTTAGATAGTTTGTTAGTGCGGAAAATGTTTAAATGTTTTATATCTGAGGTGTATAAGGATGAGTGTTTATTTGGACCCGTAGCTCAGCTAGGTGGAGCAGCAGACTCATAATCTGTTGGTCACTGGTTCGAATCCGGTCGGGTCCACCATCAATTTTAATTTTGTAGAAATTGCCCTATAAATTGGGTGAAAGTGTATATTGTCATTTGTGTAAAAAAGTTTGTATGGTGTTTGGGAAAAACAATCGTGTGTTATATTGTCATATAGTCTTATGGTTCCAAAACAGAGGAAAACAATTTCCCAAACAACCATATACCCAATAACGTTTCTAGGAATACGTTTAGTGTTTTTATTGTTAACACATTTATAGCAACATGATTAATATTTTACTATATGTATCCATCATGCTTAAACCAACCCCAACACCACCAAAAACACACACAACACCAAAAAAAACCTAAACCACCAACTACCCCAAAACCACACACCCAACAAAATTAAAAACACTTTTCACTATTTCAGATTGATGAACATATTAATCCTTCCCCAAACTTGATCACACACACCAACACATTCCACACAACCATTACACCATAAAACTTGCTAACTCAACCCAACTATTTTAACGGAAAACCATAAAAAAGTATCCTGATGTGACTATTCTAGAACTTGTTAAACTTACAGAAAAATCGAAAAACACTATTTTTCGCGAATTACAAAAACACCAAACCAACGAACTTTTACAACGCGAAAGATCACGGAAAAATAGACGCTATATTGTTAATGATGTTGAATAACTAAACGCCAACATCCATCAAATCAACAAAACACAATCGCTGCCCAAAGAAAGTGTATTGGTGATTTCACCCATCATGGGAATTCATGTAATTGAAAACGACCCTAAAGCGCAATGCCATCAACTCAAGCCCCGCATTAAACGGAGACTAATTAAAACATTTGATACTGTGGACTTGGTGGTTTTGGGAAAAATATATTTGCAGGTGTAGATTTTAGGGTGTAATAAGACGGCTGTCAGCGGATGCTGTCTGGTTGGTGTTTGGGTATGTTTGATTACGCGGCTGCAGAACGCAAAAAACAAAAAAAGAATAAGAGTGATTCATGGTGGCCTTCTGAGGTGCAAATGCAGACTGAGACTAAGAAGGCACCGAATTTGACGGGTATTCCTGATGATTTGAAGTCAAAGTTTGAGCGCAAAAGCGGTTTCTCGTTTGCTGATGTGCGAGTGTTTTATAATTCTGATGATCCGGCTCGGATTGGGGCGTTGGCGTATACTCAGGGTAACCGTGTGCATATTGGACCTGGGCAGGAGAGGCATTTAGCGCATGAACTGGGACATGTAGTGCAACAAAAACAAGGAATAGTGAAACCGACTAGAAATATCGGAGGCATACCGATAAATGATGATGCAGAATTGGAGTGTAGAGCCGATAATGGAGTGTATATGTCGGCGATAGAAAAACAAAATACGCATAATGTTATACAACGTCAAAAGTGTGACGATTTAGATGATGTTGTACTGTTCGCTTTATGTATCACATTACAAATGTCTGAGGAGGATTTGCCCTCTTCATATGAAGGCCGGGGTTTAATTATTTATAATGTTAATAAATCAATAAATGAGCAGGGTTTAACGCTTGACGAACAGAGAAGGGTTTGCGATTTAACAAGAGAGCTACCACATAGCAAAGAAAGTGGCTTAAAGGAATATATTATGGAACAGGGTGGTGCGGCATATGATTACGATCGAAAAATCATCATGTATACCACTGACGACACAGGTTACAACCTTGTCATGTCGTTATGTCATGAACTCGGTCATTATCTACAAGGTACTTCTCAACTTATTGTTAGAGGACCTGATGGTGATAGTTGTAAAGATGTTATGGACTTGGCTGGGGTTAAAAGTAGAGAAAATAATATACCCCTTGTTGATAAGATAGGCACTCTATTACTCGATTATCATAACATACTAATTAATGAAAACCCTGCAAGAAAGAAAATTTCCAACGAGCAACCAAGAACGGAATATATGCCTGTTGTCAAGCGATTTGGAGACTTTGATATTGACTTAAATAAGCAACACTGGTTGTGCCGGGAGACCGAACTCTTCACGCAAATTTCATATATGAAGGACGCTATAGACAAATTACTTGATAAAATTTTTGAAAACAGACGATTGGAAGAAGAACCACCGACTATCATTCGTGAAAACCAACGTGAGACTAGTTATAAATCTCTTTGGTATGAAATATTTGGACATATAACAAAAGATAAGATGGGACTCGCTGTATTGTCAAATTTATATAATGAACTGTTAACTGCTGAAATAAATCACCCGGAGCAAAAACATGCGGAAAAACTTGCTACCGAAATGAAAGCGTATCATGACCAGACGATAGGCAATATGATGCCGAAAACAGCAAAAAAAAGTAAACTTCCTGTGTATAGTTGAGTAGTTTAAAAATTGCGTTTATAAAATTCATAAAAAACCATCACAGGTACAATAGTTCTGGCGCAAAACTTAAGCCATTCCACTATAACCTGAATTTTGCAAATTTTTAGCGTACACAAACAAGAGAAACCAAATCTCTAAGACAACTCACAACATCCTCCTCAACATCAAATAACAACTTGAATGAAAGT
>JGI24702J35022_10000711_pt1 | contig 20429 bp, 14 predicted proteins | sample TergutTh196P4_FD_35022 | JGI IMG/M metagenome (IMG submission 35022)
GACGAACGTTGCGTTGCCGCCGGGGGTTGGATTGCCAATAACCAGGCGCCTGGTGTAAACGCGCTTGATTTCGGCGAATTCGTAAGCGTAACCGACGCCATTGAAAAATACGGCGCGGGGCTTTCCGGGAAAATTGAGGTTGCTTACGTAGGCGGAGCATCGGCGGCGCCTGCTGTATTGGACTGGGACGGCAACGAAATTGTCAAGAACGTAAAATACGAAGCCGGCTTTATGCCGTGGATCGGCCACGTTTACAGAACCCCGCTCACCGGCTTTTACGTTTACCTTGACAGCGCAGTGGGATCCAGAGACTACTACATGTACCGCAAAATCTTAGACCCGTCATCCGATCGTTACGACCCCGACTTTGTAATGCCTACGGCAAGAGAGGTCGCTATGACAGCCGGGCACCAATACGAATGTGAATTTACTGTCAACACAACGGTGACGTATCCGACCAACTCCGGAGGGGCGGACTTCGATTACGCCTTTGGCGACAACAGTTCTGCTGATTGGAGCCTCACCAACCCTGGCTGGACGCTCGACTACACCTGGACTCCCGGAGTGGTAACACGCGGCGCGCAAACTATAACACAGGGTCCTGTGACAGTTGACAGACCGGGCCAAATGACCATAGACGGATTTGTCCGACAGAGCGGCGGTTTGTTACTTGGCGCGCTCTCTGTACGCGGAAATCACCCCCACAAACAGCCGCAATCCTCGGGCCTTGGCGCCGGCATAGGCGACACCCTCCGCATCGAAGGCAACGGCGGCATTACCTTCCAGTCTGTGGACGTGGCAGTGCTCAGAGACTACAATCTCGCGCTGTACAGGAACGAGAGCCTTATACTCCATGAGGGAGGTCATGGCATTGACTCGGCTCAGGGCATATACGCTCAAAACCTCTACAACGATATGACCTCCGCGTTTGCTACCGCAACGGCGCCCAAAAATGGCATGCGGTGGTTTACAGTCGACGGCGTGCCCTGTTACGTGGGATCCAGGGGCGAGTACGTGTCATCCGGCTCGACCTTCTGGGCGGGCGTAATGCGTGAATCATTCGAAGGCGTTAACGACACCGTCTGGACGCCCAATTGCAACAGGGAAGAACTCCTCCGTTATGACCCGTATAGCTTCGAAGCTCTAAAGAGGATCAAGTTCAACGGCGACCTTGGCCTATGGTATGAGGGCAGAATCGGCGACCCTGACTACAGAGTGCTTCCTGAGGACTGGGAACTCCTGAGGGATCAGGATCCGCAGTTCAGCCACTGGACCGGTGAAAACAATTTAGTCGCCTGGGGTTTGTCCATCAAATCAATCGCGAACTATAACCCTTACACCGGTCAGTCCAACCCCTTGATCAGATGGATCTCATTCAACAATCCGTCTTTGTGGGATGTTGAACCCTATCGTGCACCCACCAGGGACGGTTGGCGATCAAATATCAGATACGACTTTGTGGGACGCAACCCCTATCACCCGCCTGAGGGCGACGGACCGCCCACACAAAGCCAGACTCATCCATTCTTTGCCGGGGAGGGCGTTAAGCGACCGGTCAGGCCTTATGAATCCCTGTTGCTCTCTAAGCCTGTAACGGGCGAAATCAGCAATATACATATTCCTTACAGTCCTGTTCTTGTAGAGTTTGAATTGGCTAACTACAGCGGCGAAGTGACAATGGACAACGCGCCCAATAGCTTCGAGTTGTTTGTTAACGGCAAGCTTACGCATTTCTACTTCTGGACTTTTGAGGAAATTGCCCCCGGCGTCGCGAAAGTGGCGCTCCGGCTTGAGTGGCCTCTTGATCCCGACGACTTTGACAAGGTGACTATCACGCTGAGGCCTGTTCCGCTTGAAAAAGTGACGCCTACAGCTTTTGTCACAAAACTCAACGGCAATAAAAACGACCTTACGATCAGTGTTGTCGAACTCTACGCCAATGGTATGACCAAAGAAACCACAAAGACGTACTCAATCGACAACAACGCCGCCGGCACATACGCGGTGGGCGACCACAAAGTCTACGTCGCGACCAGCGGCAACACCAACATCACCGCTATCAGCGTTGTTAGCAGCGACCCGAAAGGTCCGTTCTACGTACCGCCGGCAGAGAGGGTTCTGGTGAACGCCGTGACGAGCGCGAAGGACATCATCAGTAGCACTGGAACCGCTGTCACTTTCAAAGTCACGGAGTCGTATTCTGACGGATCGGCGGAAGTTGTTCAAAAAACAGTGCAAATCGCGAAGAACAGCAGCGGTAAAATTGATCTTGGCGCGTATTACCTCGTGTATGACATTGCGGGCAACGGATCAAACGTTAAGACGTTTAATATCTCTATGAAATAGCACAATCTTCAGTGTAACAACAGTACAGCTATAAAGCTGCCGGTTCGGACAGCTAAACAACGCTGGCTTTGCAGTACAGTATAGTTACAAAGCTGTCGGCGCAGACAGAAAATATAAGCGTCGGGTGTAAACGCCCGGCGCTTTCTTTTCGTTGATCGCGTGTTCGTTTTTCTGCATACGCTTTATACGCAGCAGCATCCGTTTTTACGACAGCCGCATCCTCTATATATGTAGAGCGCCGCATCCTCTATATCTGTAGATGCGCCGCATCCTCTATCTGTAGATGCGCCGCATCCTCTATCTGTAGATGTTGACACAATCGATTTAATGTTCTATAACTTGCTTATTGGTATTTATGTGAATTCCTGGAATGGTGGGGGTAAAATGCGAAAAAAAGCCTTATTCGTGATCCTGGTAGGAGTATTAATTCTATTAACAGCTTCGTGCAGTCGCGATCCGGATGAGCTGCCGGCGCCTACACAGGCCCCGTCACAGGCGCCGACTCAGGCCCCGACGCAGCCGCCCGGCGCGCCCGATTTCATTTTTGAACGCGTGTCGGAGTTTTCAGACGGCTATGCCGCCGTATATATAGACGACAGGGGGGGGTATATAGATAAAACGGGCGAGGTGGTTATTCCGTGCGCATATAGCAACGCCGAGCCCTTTACTGATGGAATCGCCATCGTCACCATGGCTGGAGGCGGAGATGAGGAAAATCCGTTTCGGTACGGCCTAATCGATAAAAATGGAGAAGGCATTACTGCGATAGAGTATGAATGGATGAACGAATTCAGCGAAGGACTCATTCTCGCTCAAAAGGAATCAAAATGTGGTTTTTTGGACGCAACAGGCAAAACGGTGGTGCCGTTTAAATACGATTCCGCCGATGATTTTTCTGAGGGGCTTGCCGCAGTGTCTTTGGACGGGTTCTTCGGATATATTGACAAAACGGGTAAGGCGGTCATACCCTTCACATATGAACAGGCTTTCAGCTTTTCAGAAGGCCTTGCAGCCGTATTCTATGAAGGTAGGTATGGCTTCATTGACGCTTCCGGTAAAGAGGCGATTCCTTTTGAATACGATTATGCGGGAAGCTTCAGCGACGGTCTGGCGATTGCGGCAAAAAGCGAAAACTCCGGCGGCGCTAAATGGGGCTATATCGACAAAGCAGGCAAAGCCGTTATCCCCTTCGAATATATGTCGGCAATCGATTTCGTCGACGGTATAGGTTTAGTAAGCAAGGGGGACGACAGCGGTTACTCCTATATTGACAAGACGGGAAAGGTGATAGCCGATCATGTAGACAACACATCTATGCTTGGTTTCAGCGAGGGGCTTGCGCCTCTGCGCGTCGACGGAAAATGGGGCTTCATTGACAATACAGGCGAGACGGTAATTGCCAATGAATATGAATGGGTAAGCGAACGGGGCTTTTCAAACGGTCTGGCTATGGTAAAGAGTAATAATAAATGGGGTTTTATAAACAAAGCCGGAGATGTGGTCATTCCTTTTGAGTACGACACGCTTTTCGAATTTGTCGACGGTTTTGCGGTAGCCGTAAAAGACCGGAGATGCGGAGTTATCGATGAAACCGGGAATACAATTATACCGTTTGGGTATGACCTTATAGGGTTTGTCGGCGAAGGATTTGCTTTCGCACAAAACAGCGGCGAAGGCAAGTGGGGAGTTCTGGAACTCACCCGCTGAAGTTAGGCTACATCAGGCTTTCTGGAGGTTACTCTTTTTCAAAGCAAGCTACTCTTTTTCAAAATAGAAGTCCCATAGGGCTTTCTGGCGGTTACTCTTTTTCAAAGCAAGCTACTCTGTTTCAAAATAGAAGCCACATAGGGCTTTCTTCTGGTTACTCCATTTCAATATAGATAGTAGAGGGATCCAGGTTTCGCAGTATCGTAAACGGTCGATTCTCGTATTCGGTCATAACGTTTACGAATGGGTGATCGTCGGCTATTGTTATGATATACCCAGCTGTGAATATGCCGCGCTTCCATGTATCAAGATCCAGGACGGCGCTGTTATAACGGTTTCCTTCCTTAATAGGTTGCGCGTCCATTCGTACGGATCCACCGCCTTGAACCGCCAGGCTGTAGAATCTACCGGCCTGAATGGGGAACGTTTTTGAATCTAAATAGGTGTCGGCATACGAAGCAAACTCCGGAGGCATAAAAACGATTACAGTCCCGTCAAGCGTCTTTACATGGTCATTAATTGATATTAAGGCGTCCACAATGTTATAGGAAAAACGCAGAGCCTCTTTTGAAATCGGGCGTTCAAAAATCGAGGCGGGCCCCGCAGCGAAGTCAGCGGAGTCAGAGGAGCCAGCGAAGTCAGAGGAATCAGAGGAGCCAGTGGAGTCAGAGGAATCAGCTGCGCCAGAGAAGTCAGAGGAACCAGAGGAGTCGACTGCGTCAGAGGAATAAGAGGAATAAGCCGCAGAAAAGTCGGCTGTTTTCGCCCGCCGAATTGTAGTATAGCTCATATGATTATCATAAGCGTTCTCGAATAGTACTGTGCATAACAGAATAACAATCACGGGCCATAGTTTCTTTTTCTTTATAAACAGATAAGCTCCGCATAGAGTCAGCGCCACCAGAAAGAGTTTAAGAAATAGAAAAACAATATTGACCGCAACCGAACCAAAGTATATTGAAAACGTCTCTGCAGCGTATATGCTTCTCATCGTATAGTGGTCCAAAAGATAGCCTGCTTCAGGCCCGTGCGGAATAAGAATAATACACGCGGCGCAAAATATCATGATAATAACTGAATAGGCGCATAAAAAGAATTTGCCCGGTTTGGTATCGGATTTCTTAAATAGAGAATCAAAACATTGGATCATGAGTGGAATTACAAGGGGCGCAATGTATCTCATGTGCAATCGAGGGATCAACTCGCCAAAATCCTCGCGAATAGATATTGTATAAGCAATCGCCCCAACCATGGTTATGAGAGAAAAAATCGTAAACAAATAGATTTTTCTGTTTTCATCATTCATCGAACTGTAACCGTACAGAGCAAAAAAAACAGGAGCTACATAAAAGGATAGAATTGCGGCGACAAAAAGTACAATGGAGCTGTAAATAAAAAAGAAAAATACTGCCGGGGATGAAATTGCCGACAAACTTGTCTGACTATATACGGCGGTATCATAAGTGTTGCCCAGACCTTTAAACAATGTAAGTTTGAGTACAAAAAACACCCCAAAAAAGGACGTCGATAAAGCCAATGCCGAAAGCGCGTTTTGTTTCGCGCACCGATGTCTGTCACGGATACCGTCAACAATCAACAGCAAAATCGCCGCAATAATAAACGCCGCGCCAATCTCCTTTGTAAGATAGACTAAATAGGCGATCATTCCAAGCGCCAGGAAATAAGCCAACCTTTTGGATTGCTTATGCTCTACTACCGCGCAAAATGTGAAATAAAACAGCCATATGACCAACGGCATGTACAACGCTTCACTCAAAAGCGTCGCAGAATACGCCATATCGGGAAGCGTGATCGTTACGAATAACGTGATAAGTGCAACGGTCTTATTCTCCGTTAGTTTTTTTGCTAGCATAACGGCCGGAAACAGGGTGGAAGAAACGAGTAGGCAGTTTATTACCCTGATTATATTCATTTGAGATATCTGGTTATTAGTAAACAGAAAAGCGGGGGTAATAAATACTGGATATAGGATTTTTTGAAACGAAGTTGGCAAACCTCTAACTAATATTTGCCCTTGTTCTACAAGGCTTCTAGCTATATCGAAAAGCCTGATTTCGTCAGGATACGCGATCTGGACTACCGGTCCGCACCAAAAACTATAGATCAGTCGTACTGCAAAGCTCAATAAAAATAACGCAATAGTAAGCGTCCAAAGATGTTGACCTGTCCACTTTGCGAAGATGTTTTCGCTGTCCTTTCGTTTATTTACACCGCCTTTTCGATTATTTGTGGGTTTGTTTTTTCCAGGTATAGAATTAGCGGGCTTATTTTTACTTTGCGTATAATTAGCGGGTTTGTTTTTTTCAGGCATAGAATTAGCGGGCTTATTTTTACTTTGCGTATAATTAGCGGGTTTGTTTTTTTCAGGCATAGAATTAGCGGGTTTGTTTTTTCCAGGCATATTGTTTATTTGCTCATCTCATAGAACTTTCTTATTCTATATTTATATGCAATTGGGTTTTGCTTGTCTTTCTAAGTGTCTTTCTAAGTAGCTGGATTCATCCTATCTTTCTAAGCATTTGAATTTGGTTTATCGAAGTAGAACCATATATTGTCAACCACGACCCGGACAAGGACAATTTATACTCAACTTCACTTGATAACATATCGTCAACATAGAACATCAGCAATTTACCGTCAACCTCCCATGTAAACTGTAAATCCTCGTCAATCTGGTCATTGTAGTAATGTTTGTATCTCCCCGCCTCATTCGCGAAAAATTCAAATTCAAAGGAGTTTATCGCCAAATCAGCGACCAACTCTGAATCGGTTAGCGCCTCGTAATAGTAATCCACCACTTTCCAACGTCCGATCAGCGATAACGGATGCAGCCCTTGGGCTTGAACTAATGGAACAGTAAGATCGGGCGAGTCCACCCAGGAAAATACGAAATCGGAATCATAATCCATTTTGAACATGGTCAAGTTCAATCCGGATATCTCGTACTCAATATCAACGCTATCACGACCGTCATACCAATTCAGCGTCAAAACGCCATGCTCCGTTTCCCAGGAGAAAAACTGCTGCACATCCTCGAATCTGGTCGGCGCGTTAATTCTCCCGTAGTTGTCCGGATAGAACAAAAATTCCCACGGATTAGCCTCCAAACCTTCGGCTAACTCTTTCTCTGACGCGATGGTATTTGTTATTTTAGTTAATTCCCATCGGCCAACCAGTGTATGTCTCTCGGCAATCTCTTGCGACGCCGCGTTTTCATTCCCTTCGCCCGGGGATGTATTCTCGTTTCCTTCTTGCCATGAAGTCCCCGTTCCCTGCTGCGCAACTGCATTCTCGCTTCCCTGCAGCGCAACTGCATTCTCGCTTCCCTGCAGCGCAACTGCATTCTCGCTTCCCTGCAGCGCAACTGCATTCTCGCTTCCCTGCAGAGACACAGCGCTCTCGCTTCCCTGCAGAGACACAGCGCTCTCGCTTCCCTGCTTTGATGTTACACTCTCGTTTTCTTGTAACGCCGCCGCTCCTTCGATTCCCCGCGGCGTTAGGTCATCTGTCCCCTGCTGCATGACGCTACCCGTTGCTCCATATGTCGCCTGTGGCGCGGCGCCATCTATTTCCTGGTTTGTTACACTCTCATTACTCTCGTTGCGCCCACTATTACCGTTAATTTCGTTACTCCCGCCACTCCCGTTACTTTCGTTAATCCCACTATTCCCACTACTCCCGCCACTCCCGTTTCCTTGCTGCGTAAGTTTCTCCGATTCAAGCTGAGCAGAGCTTTCGTTTTGCTGTTGCGAAAGGCTCACTTGGCTTTCATTTGGGGACGCCCCACATGCTGTAAATATCATGATAATAACTCCAACGAGAATCAAGCCCGATACGGTTCTCCGTTTACCCAATCTATTTTTGCAGCGCAGCACAAGCATTCCCCCAATCACAAAACTTTCTTTAAAAGCCAAACGATGTTTTCGCCAAGCCTCGTCATGGTTTCGACGCCCTCAGTATCTTTTTCATACTCCCCTACACCCCGGGCAACACTGATATTCCAGTAGCTGCTTCCCACAACGATCATGTCGTTGATGAGGAAAAAGTGCTGCATGGAATCAAGCGCGTGAATGCAGCCAGCCCTGCGGACTGCGCATACGGCGGCGCCGATCTTGCGACTGAACGAATTTCCGGCGCCTCGTGATATGTATCCGCAACGGTCTATCACAGCTTTCATCTCAGGCGTCAAATCGGAAAAATATGTCGGCGACCCGAGCAGTATCACGCTCGCTTCGGTCATTTTTACATACAACTCATTCATCCAGTCATCGGTAACACATCTGCCAATGTGTCTCGTGCACCCTCCGCACCCCAGACATCCTTTGACTGTTCTTCCGCCAACTTGGTACAATTCCGTTTCACATCCTACTTTATTACATACGCCTAATACCGTCTCCAGCATATGCGCCGTGTTCCCGCCTTGTCGCGGGCTTCCGTTAACAGCTAAGACTTTTGCCATGGATTAATTCCCCCTTGTAGTTTAGTTTCTCTTCACAATGACTTAGTTTCACTTTGTTGTATAATTCCCCCTTAAATGGTATTCCTGTAATGAGTATACTTTTTCGTCCGGCGTTTTTATCTTCTCACCAATGCCTCTTACTCCGGCTAACGCGGCTGTTAGAGTAGTCATATACGGTATATTATATCTGATTGCCGATTTTCTTATGTAAGACCCATCATCAGCGCTACGTTTTGTTCCGCTCGGCGTGTTGACGATTACATCCAATTTGCTGTTTTTTATCGCGTCCTCAATGTTCGGTCGCCCCTCATACAGCTTATTTATGACTTCCGCCTTAATACCCCTGGACGTCAGGTGAGCGTGCGTTCCCCTTGTGGCAATTATTTTGAAACCGAGCAATTCGAACTGTTTTGCAACCTCGGTCGCCCTTTCCTTATCCTTCTCGGCCACCGAAAGCAAAACCGAGCCGGACAGGGGCAGGACTGTTTTGCTACCTTCAAGCGCCTTGTAAAACGCGAGTCCAAACGAATCAGACATCCCCAGAACCTCTCCGGTCGACCGCATCTCAGGTCCGAGAACCGGGTCGACCTCCGGAAACATGTTGAACGGGAATACGGCTTCCTTTACGCCATAAAACGGTACTTCAGGCGTCCTCAAGGCGGAGAGCCTGATCTTTTCCTTTCCGGTGCACTGCGCCATTATGATCTCAATGGCATATTTTGCCATATTGAAATTGCATACCTTTGAAACAAGAGGCACTGTCCTTGACGCGCGAGGGTTTGCCTCTAAAACGTATATCTTGCCTTTTTGAATGGCGTACTGAACGTTTAACAATCCTACAACGCCTAATTCACAGGCAATTTTTTGCGTATAGTCACGGATCGTCTCAGACTGCTCCTTGGTAATGCCGATTGGCGGGATCACGCAGGCTGAGTCGCCGGAATGAATGCCGGCATACTCAATGTGTTCCATAATAGCGGGCACGAAAGCGCTTCCTCCGTCTGCAAGAGCATCCGCCTCGCATTCCAGGGCGTTGTCTAAAAAACGGTCAATGAGTATAGGCGCGTCATTATTGATAAACTGAGCGTTAATACTTATATAGTTGTTTAGCTGCTCATTGTCGAATACCACTTCCATAGCGCGACCACCCAGGACGTAGGATGGCCTGACCATGACCGGATAGCCTATCCCATTCGCAACTGTGACCGCTTCCTCGTAGTTGCACGCCATTCCGGACTCCGGCATTGGGATACTCATCCTGTCCATCATTTTTCTGAAAAGGTCTCTGTCCTCGGCGAGCGCGATAACCTCGGGGCTGGTTCCCAGGACAGGCGTCCCCGCCCTCTTTAGTTCCATCGCGATATTTAGGGGCGTCTGTCCGCCAAATTGGACAATCACGCCCAACGGCGCCTCTCTCCCACAGATGGATAAGACGTCTTCAACAGTCAGCGGTTCAAAATACAATCTGTCCGACGTGTCGTAATCAGTGGAAACCGTCTCCGGATTGCAATTTACCATAATCGTCTCAAATCCCATCTCGCGAAGAGCGAGGGCTGTATGTACGCAACAGTAGTCAAATTCAATACCTTGCCCGATCCTGTTTGGGCCGCCCCCGAGTATGACGACTCTCTTTGCGCCTGAACCGATACCTTCAACCAGGCCGCCTCTTCCACCTATGCCTGCGCCAACCTCTACACCAACGTCTGCGCCTGTGCACACACCGGCGCGAACGTCTGCAGCAACATCTGCGCGCGTGCGCACGCCTATGCTCTCCCCTACGCCGGCGCCCGCGTCTTTCCCAATTCCCCGCTTCTCCCTCGACGCGCGCAGCTCCTCCCCCAACTTTCCCATCCCATTATAGGTAGAGTAGAAGTATTCGGCGTCGGCGCCACTTACAGGCACGACGTCCCATTCCTCCTGAATGCCGACTACCTTTCTGTGAAGCCTGATATATTCCTCCGGAACTTCGAGCAGTTTTGAGAGATATTTGTCAGCAAAACCGTCTTTTTTTGCCTTTATGAGCAGTTCGTCAGGCAAAACCCTTTTTTTGTACGAAAGGATTTCCTTCTCCAGCTCCACCAATTCCCGCATCTGCTCTATGAAGTATTTCTTTATCTTTGTGACGGCGTGGATTTCATCTACGCCGACCCCTTTTCGCAGCGCCTCATAGATGGCAAAATATCGTTCACTGTTAGGAGCGGCGATTTTGTGAAACAACTCCTCTACTGAAAGATCATAAAAGTTTTTGGCAAAGCCAAGTCCGCTCCTCCCTATCTCCAATGACCGGATGGCTTTTTGAAAGGCCTCCTTAAAGGTTCGCCCGATACTCATTACTTCGCCTACCGCTCTCATTTGCGTGCCAAGCTTATCTTCGATCCCGTAGAATTTTTCAAAAGCCCACCTCGCAAATTTCATAACGATATAATCACCATACTGCACGTACTTATCCATCGTGCCTTCCTTCCAGTACGGGATTTCGTTTAACGTGAGCCCCGCCGCTAAAAGGGCCGAAATGTAAGCAATCGGGAATCCTGTCGCTTTTGACGCGAGCGCCGATGAACGGGATGTCCTTGGATTTATCTCAATTACAACTATCCTGTCTGATATTGGGTCGTGAGCGAACTGTACGTTGGTCCCGCCGACAACCCCTATCTCGGACACAATACTGAACGCAATACTTTTTAACCGCTCCTGCAAATCTTCAGTTATTGTTAGCATAGGCGCCGCGCAGAATGAATCGCCTGTGTGGACTCCCATCGGATCAATGTTCTCGATCATGCAGACGGCAACCATCCGATTCTCCGAATCCCTTACCACTTCCACCTCGAGCTCTTCCCATCCCAAAACGCTCTCTTCTATCAGAATCTGTCCGATAATCGACGCCTGTATACCGCCGCCTGCAACGACTTGCAACTCCTCCCTGTTGTACACCAGCCCGCCGCCGGTCCCCCCCATGGTGAACGCCGGCCTGATCACCACCGGATAACCCAATATGTCGGCGACTTCCGCCGCCTTTTCAACAGAGAGAGCCTCATAACTCCTTGGTATTTCAACGCCAAGTTTGTCCATAGTTTTCTTGAACTCGATTCGATCTTCACCGCGTTCGATGGCTTCCAGTTGGACGCCAATTACCTTGACTCCGTACTTGTCAAGTACCCCGGCTTTCTGAAGCTCGAGACTCAGATTAAGTCCCGACTGACCGCCCAGATTCGGCAGCAGCGCGTCAGGCTTCTCTTTTGCAATAATTTCTGTCAATCTCGTAACGTTCAGAGGTTCAATGTAGGTCTTGTCCGCTACAACCGGATCAGTCATTATCGTGGCGGGGTTTGAATTTACCAAAATGATCTTATAACCAAGACTCCTCAATGCTTTGCACGCTTGCGTACCGGAATAGTCAAATTCACAGGCTTGCCCTACGATTATCGGCCCCGAGCCAATTATCATAATGGTGTTTATATCCGTCCTTTTTGGCATTTACTCCTACGGCTCCTTTTTTGATATGCTTAATTTGTCAAAAACAATATATCACATATTTAGGCAAATCTCACGCTTCTCCCGCCGATTTTTTCTTGCGCTCCCCACGTCGATTTTTTTCACGCTTCTTACGCCGATTTTTTCTTGGGCTTCTCCCGCCAATTTTTTCTTGCGCTCCTTACGACAATTTTTTCTTGCGCTCCTCATGTCGATTTTTTTCACGCTCCTTACGCCAATTTTTTTTTGGGCTTCTCCCGCCGATTTTTTCACGCTTCTTACGCCCCTATTCATGTTCTTTCTAAAATAATTGCGAACAATTTGAAAATTTTTGCATATTCATGCAAATTCATCATAAAACGGTCGAAAACAGTGTTTGCAGTTACCAAAAAGGTGTTATATAATATATAAGTCGATATTCCTTATGAGTCGCACTTACTAAGTGGCAAGGTGTTGATAATTTATGTTGGATAATCAAATTCGCAGGTGTTATGTGCGCACGGCAGTTTGGTCTGTGGGCGCGAGAATAAGCAAAGATAGCGACGTGAAGCAGTGGTTTGACGTTCGGGTAATTGATATTGCTGCGAATGGTCTTCTGTTCCTAACGGACATAATGTGGAACGTAGGCGACATGCTTTGGTTTGAATTATTTATTGACCCAATTATGCCCGGCATTTATGAGAAAATTCAAATGAAAGTAAAAGCGAGAATCGTGGGCGACAGAGGAATACAGGACAGTATGAGCGCATATGGCGTCGAGTTTGCCGAGATATCAGAAGCAGACAAAATTCGTTTAGACGAGTTAATACGCCTGACTAACCCCAGAACCAAGATGGAGGCTGGCCTGGATAATATCAATGCGTAAATGCGTAAATGGCGCCCTGAAAACACGGCCTTTCAGACTGATTTCTTCGCTCAGAGCGTCACCACGGAATTCGAAGGTTTGTTCCGGCGGAGGATGAGTGCGCGTCTGTTTCTTTTACCGTCATTGCGTTTCGCTGTTATTTCTGTTAAAAAAGAGGTTTGTCAATATTAGTGGACTCAGTAAAACCATTGGGCTCAGTAAACCGGCTTAACCCTGTAGACGCAGTAGATGCGGCGGACCCAGAATACGCAGTGGATTCAGTAAACCAGCTTAACTCAGTAGACGCAGTAGATTCAGTAAACCAGCTTAACTCAGTAGACGCAGTAGATGCGGCGGGTTCGGTATACGCAGTGGATTCAGTAAACCAGCTTAACTCAGCAGACGCAATAGATGCGGCGGGCCCGGCATATGTTGCGGACTCAACACATTTCTCTCATTCGATAATAAAGGGGGAAAAGTACTCCACAATGCTCCCTGAAGGCACGGCGTTGGTGCTTGAAGGCGGCGGAGTCCGTGGATTCTACAGTGCCGGCGTTTTCGAGGCTTTTATGGACGCAGGGATAATGTTTCCATATATAATTGGCGTATCAGCCGGCGCCGCAAATGCGCTCACCTATGTTGCCGGACAGCGCGGCAGGAACCGGATGATTGTTGAGAATTACGTGGGCGACCACAGATATGTGAGCTACCGAAACCTTTTGAGACATAAGTCCATGTTTGGTTATGACTTCATCTTTAAAACCATTCCCGAAGAGCATGTCTTTTGGGACAGAGAAGTATTCGACAGCACTGATATAAGGTTTTTAACAGGCGCCACCGACTGTTCAACAGGTCATGCGATCTGGTTTGAAAAACGGGATATCTCCCCTGGCTTTACTGTCACGAGAGCTTCATGTTCGGTTCCGCTGCTTTCCACAATTGTGAGATATAACGGCTTTGAGCTTTTGGACGGGGGCGCTGCAACACCGATCCCCATCGAAAAATCCATTGAAGACGGAAATACATTCCATGTCATTATATTAACGCGCAATAAAGGATATATTAAGACGGCGTTCCGTCCCAAAAGCCTTCTCAAGCTGTTTTACAGTAAATACCCGGGACTGATTGAGACATTGAGCAACAGGCATGAGACATACAACCGGCAGCTCTCAATCTGTGAACAACTGGAACGGGAAAACAAAGCCTTGATTATCCGCCCGCTGATGCCGCTCTCCGTTGGCAGGACTGCGACAGATACAGAAAAGTTGCTCGGGCTTTACGATGAGGGGGTTTTGGAAGGGAATCAAGCAGTTGAGTCGCTTGGGCTAATATTTGACTTTCAAAGTAACTAGGCAAACTCACAAGGTAATTTAGCAAATTCACAAGTTAGCTCAACAGGCGCCCCAAATATCTCCCACTGACTCCACTGACTTCACAGGCGCCACTGACTCCACTGACTTCACAGGCGCCGCTGACTCCACAGATTTCACAGAAATTACAGAGAGGAGAGGCCGTTAATATGACAATAGACGTCTACTATTTGTCAAACAGTGGGTTTTCGATTGAATATGGCGGTGATTGCATGATTATTGACTACTTCAGGGGAAAGCTCTCAAACAGTTGGAGGCTTCCCTCGGCAAGAGAGCCTGCCGCTTATAATAGCGTATCAGTGCTCGCAAGCCATGCGCATGCGGATCACTATAACCCTGAAATATTCTCATGGACAAAGGAAAGGCCGGATATTAAGTATCTTTTGTCGTCCGATATATCAAACAAGATAAAAACGCGCGAGAAGGAAGCGCGTCTCCCCGACGTTGCGTTCATCAAAGACGGAGAAACGCATGAAATAAACGGATTTACCGTAAAGGCATATGGGAGTACTGACGCGGGGGTGTCATTTCATCTGGTCAAGGACGGAGTAAGCATTTTCCATGCGGGTGATCTGAATTACTGGCACTGGTCGGACGAGTCAACAGATGACGAAATCCGGGAAGCCTTAGAAATGTTTGACTTTGAAATGGAAAAGATAAAAAATGGCGTCGACAGGATAGATGTGGCGTTTTTTCCCGTCGATCCCAGAATGAAGACCGATTATTTCAGGGGCGCTATCCTGTTCTGTATGGCAATGCGTCCCAGGATATTGATACCGATGCATTTTGGCAGGGTGTTTTCCCCGCCGCCCGAGTTTTTCTCTGAAGTGTCTGAATATACTGAGATCAGGGCCCCTGAGCCCGGAAAAAAGGAGTCGCGTATAGAATTATGGATATGAACACAAAACCTAAATTAGGCATATTGGATAAAGACCCCTGGCTTACGCCTTATAGCCGGGATATCGAGCTTCGGATGGCTAAGTACATTAAGCTCAAAAATGATTTGCGTATAAAGAGAAAGTCCCTGTCTGAGCTGGCGAACGGCTACCATTTCTACGGTTTTCACAGATCAGGCGACGGGTGGGTGTACAGGGAATGGGCGCCTGGCGCGGACGCGTTATACTTGATCGGGGATTTTAATTTCTGGGATCCGGAAACGCACCCGCTAACGCGCGTCGAAAACGGAAACTGGGAAATCTACTTGCCAGGGCGTGATTCGCTCACACACGGGTCACGCGTAAAAGTCAGAGTGGTTAAGGACGGTGTTTCACATGACAGGATACCACTGTATATCAATTATGTCGAACAGAATCCGGAAAATCACGACTTTTTCGGGCGGATATGGGACTGGTCCGGAGAGGACAGGTTTAGATGGTCTGATGATGAGTGGATCCGCTGTGGCCGTTCAAATTGCAAACAAGAAAGCGTTTCGGACGGCTTGCTCATATACGAGGCTCACGTCGGTATGGCTCAGGAAAAAGAGGCTGTCGGGACGTACAAAGAGTTTGCCCGCAATACTCTCCCCCGGATTAAGGAGGGCGGTTACAACGCAATCCAATTGATGGCCATTATGGAGCACCCATATTACGCGTCATTTGGATATCACGTCTCAAATTTCTTCGCCGCATCTTCCCGGTTTGGAACGCCGGACGACCTCAAGGAGCTCATAAATACCGCCCATAATATGGGGATCAGGGTTTTGATTGATATCGTCCACTCCCACTGCACCTCGAACACTCGGGAGGGAATCAACCTGTTTGACGGAACAGACAGCCAATTCTTCCATGAAGGCCCCCGCGGATCGCATCCTGCCTGGGGGTCGAAGCTATTCAATTACGGGAAGCATGAAGTAATACATTTTCTCCTTTCAAATGTGAAGTTCTGGATCGAGGAATACCATTTTGACGGGTTTAGGTTTGACGGCGTAACATCCATGCTCTATCATGATCATGGCCTGGGAACGTCATTTGACGACTATAACAAATATTTTAGTATAAACACTGATTATGAGGCGTTAAACTACCTCCAGCTTGTCAATGATCTCATTGACGAAATCTGCCCGGATATCGTGACGATTTCGGAGGATATGAGCGGCATGCCGGGCATGTGCCTGCCCGTGAGCGATGGCGGCGTCGGGTTTGATTACAGGCTTGCAATGGGCGTGCCTGATTTCTGGATAAAAAGCCTAAAGACAAAATCCGACGAGCAATTGAGTATGTGGGAGATGTGGCACGAGCTCACAACACGGCGGCCTTATGAAAAGAATATAGGATATTGCGAGTCGCATGACCAGGCGCTCGTCGGGGATAAAACGATTATTTTTTGGCTGGCGGACAAGGAGATGTATGATAAAATGTCTGTTTTAAGCCATAGCGCCGAAATAGACAGAGCGATTTCCCTGCATAAGATGATCAGGTTTGTTACGCTAACGCTTGCGGGAGAAGGTTATTTGAATTTTATAGGCAACGAATTCGGACATCCGGAGTGGATCGACTTCCCGCGGGAGGGCAATAATTGGAGCTACAAATACGCCCAGCGTAAATGGAGCTTGCGCGATATGGATCATTTAAAGTACAAGTTTCTCGCCGAGTTCGACAGGGAGATGCTCGAATTCGTCAAGCGGAATCACGTCCTCGGAGCACTTGACCTCGCCAGCCTTTGGTGTGATGACAATGATAAGATACTCGCATTCAGAAAAGGCGGTCTCGTTTTCCTCTTCAACTTTAATCCGGGCAATTCATTTGAGAGTTATGAACTGCCGGTTGCCAGCCCCGGAAGCTACAAAACAGTTTTCAACAGCGATGAAGAGTCGTTTGGGGGGTTCGGGCGTATTGCTACAGATGTTGTATATAACACGGAGGACCTTAAGTCAAAACACGGCAAGATAGGGATTAAGATTTATTCGCCCAGCAGAACTGTAATTGTACTCGCCCTCTCTGAAGACGACTAAACAAGCATAGACGCCATTTGTCTGAAAAGTGCCTATTTCAGGCACTTTTCTGCGTTTCTGAGAGTGTGAAAACATGTGATTTTGAATCCTATGACACAAAAAAGAAGAATACGTTCGGAACGTTTAGTATTGTTTTGTTAAATATTTATTGATATTATTCCTATTTGACAGTTACTATAGGGATAAAGCAGCCTTACCGATGATAGAAATGGTGGCGGAGTATTTGGAAGAACAGTTGGAACAGTATTTAGTAATTCTTAAATAGCAATTCATTTGAGAGTTATGAACTGCCGATTGCCTGCACCGGAAACGAAAAAACAGTTATTAACAGCGCGGATTCATAATTGTAATATTCTTTATTGGCTTGAAATAACTCAATAGTGGCCTCAATTATCCTATATTGTCGAACTTAATAGGAATTTTAGCAACTATTTTTAATCTAATACATTCCACCTGCATGAGAAAACAGGTTTGATAGGGACAGAATTAGGTGATAACAGGTCAATTTGACAAATTTAACCTCCATTTTATTGCATTTGAATGCATCTGCTGAAAGAATTGGCGGCAAAACCAGTGGTAGAAATTGGTAGCAAATTTCGCAAATTTTCGTATGCTACCGAATCTAAGTTTCCGTATACTACCCAATCAAAATTTGCGTTTTTACTTTACGTATGTTAGAATGATTTCGCTATTGAACGTCTATATTTTTATTCTGGAGAGGTATCGAAGCGGTCATAACGGGGCTGACTCGAAATCAGTTTGTGTGAAAGCACACGTGGGTTCGAATCCCACCCTCTCCGCCAGATTGTGGTAAATCCGAACCCTGCCGTTCGCCGATAGTCCCGGTGGGCGACGGGTTCGGATTTGTTTGTTTTATTCGGTGGTAATACTCCCAGATATGGAGGCATCAAGTAATTATTAGTCAAACACCGTTGTTAGCAGGGATGTGTTCGGGTGACGATAAAACTATAAAAACAAAATGAGCTGGATTAGATATAATCTAACTCAGCTCATTTCAGTTTGGCTTCTATTCTATTGCTTTGCAGCCAGTGACTTGCTGTTTCTTCCATTCTTCAAACTCGCGCTGGCCTTCTTCGCTGTCGAAGAATCTAAGAATTTCCGGGAGAAGGCATCGGGCTAACGCTTTAATCTGTTGTTGCGATGCGCCTGTGTCGCAGTCTTTAATTTTAATTTGTGGCATTATCTACCCCCAATCGTTAATAATTTGCGGTTTTGTCGTGGTGGAAAGAATTTCACTGCTGATTGCGATATTTGGTTTTTGGATGGCGTTGCTCTCAACTCCCCTCACTAAGCGTGAAAAATTAGGTGTTTTGTGGGGGTGTTTTTCGGCTGCCGGTGAAAATATTTTTTACCCCTCTATAAAGCGTGAATTTTGGCGGATTTTGTACCCCCTCTACTAAGCGTGAAAAAAGCCTCATTTTGACCATGTGTTTTTCACTGTAAACTGTAAATTTTACAGAAATGTAACAAATAAAGCTGGTTGCCCTTCTATAAGGCGTGAAAATCGTGACTTTTGAACCCCCAGTCAAACAAACATCCATGACCCTAAGTCTGATTTAGTTTCACTTCTCCGGGGTCGGAGTTCTACAGAGAAAACTATGATAAATAAGGTGGATAGCGAAACACGACCCACAATTTCAAGGGATGGCTCGTTTCATGCCGGCCCTGCGCCAAAATGGCATTTTGGAGAAATTGCCATGAAAATAGCCATGAAAATAATGTTTCTATTGAATTATGCGGTCGTGCGTATTATAATGATATAGCCTAAATCAGCGAGGTTTTATGTATGGAACTTGAATGGATTTCGCCACAACAAGCCGCCGACAAATGGGGTGTATCAGCAAGGAGGGTGCAAGCCCTTTGTATTAACGGACAAATAGACGGTGTTCAACGCATGGGGCGTGTATGGCTCATTCCCAAAGACGCTCCTAAACCAGTGGACGGTAGGGCAAAAAATGGGCGTAAGCCAACCATGAGTCTAAAGAGGAATGAACATGAGTAATAAGAAAAACGAGCTTGCTATAAAAAGCGAAACGCAAGTTGATGAATTGCTAATANTTGATAAAGTTTCNAGTATTATTGAAACTCGCAAATATCGTGCAGGAGTATATGCGAATTGCGAAATCACACTGATGTATTGGGAAGTCGGGCATTACGTCAATTCTGTGGTTCTTGACGGAAGCCGAGCCGCTTATGGAAAGAGAATTGTGGCGGAGCTGGCGTCACAATTACAGGCGAAATATGGTAAGACATTCGATGTCCATAATTTGCGCCGAATGATGCGATTTGCTGAGAAGTTCAATGATTTTGAGATTGTGACGGAGCTGGCGTCACAATTAAGCTGGTCGCATTTCATTGAGATTTTACCGCTAAAAACCATTGAAGCGAGATTATTTTACGCAAAGGACTCTGCGGAGCGCAGGTTAGGTACAAAAGAATTGCGCCGACAAATATCACGCAAAGCATATGAGCGCCGCGAGATAGCGAACACACAAATGACAAGTAATTCCAATGCCACATTTAATGTTTTCAAAGACCCTTATCTACTTGATGTCCTTGGACTGAAAGATAATTTTGCGGAAGCAGACTTAGAAAAAGCAATTTTATTGGAGCTGGAAAGCTTTATACTGGAATTTGGACACGGCTTTACATTCGTTGACCGCCAAAAACGCATGACGATGGACGGAGATGACTTCACCCTTGATTTACTATTCTTTCACAGGACGTTGCGGCGGCTGGTGGCTATTGAATTAAAGATTGGTCGGTTTAAGCCACAGTACATGGGGCAGATGCGGTTCTACTTGAAATGGCTCGACAGATACGAACGACAGGAGCATGAGAATCCTCCAATCGGNATTATCCTATGTACAACCGCAAGCCGAGAGCAAATTGAGCTNATGGAGCTGGATAAAGAAGGNATAGCCGTTGCTCAGTATTGGACAGCACTACCACCGAAAGCCGAATTTGAACGCAAAATCAAAGAAATTTTGGAACAAGCAAAAGAACGCTTAAATCGCCGCCGATTTTTAACTGATGGAAGTGTTCAGCGAGAAATCGAGTATTTTTATGAATCGAAAGATGACGATGACGATGAGTGACATCATCGTCGATGAAGATGGGAGACTTGAATGATGACCCCCGAACAAAAAGCTATAAAACCAAAAGATATATTGCTACAATGGGTGGACGCATTTAATAAGGCTGATGTTGAAAGCATTACAAAGCTATACGCTGAAACCG
>JGI24702J35022_10000712_pt1 | contig 20419 bp, 18 predicted proteins | sample TergutTh196P4_FD_35022 | JGI IMG/M metagenome (IMG submission 35022)
TATATGGACGAAAACTATCAGGCAGGCCAAACGGGACTTAGAAAAGCACACGAAAAAGGCATACCAGTAATCGTCATGGAACCGCTACTTGGCGGGAAGCTAGCTACGGGATTGCCGCCAAAAGCCGTGCAACTATTCAAAAAAATCGACGCTGAGAGCTCGGCTGCATCATGGGCGTTTCGATGGTTATGGAACCAACCTGAAGTAACGGTAGTTCTATCAGGAATGAACAGTATGGAACAGCTCAGCGATAACATAAACACTGCCGAGACCGCAAAACACGGCATGATAACAGATGAGATATCCGCCGTTTTCGAGTTGGTTATTGCTGAGATTCACATGGCGTACAAAGTACCATGCACTGGCTGCAACTACTGTATGCCTTGCCCAAATAACGTCAATATCCCCGGCTGTTTCGCGGCGTATAACACATTCAACGTTATGGGCCGTATTTCCGGTTTTACACAATACGTGACCGGTACGGGCGCAAGTAACTCTGAAAATCAACGCGGGCCGAAAAACTGTGTCAAATGCGGAGTCTGCGAACAACAATGCCCGCAGCATATCGAGATTATCAAGCAGCTTGAAGTAGTTAGGCGGAGCATGGAGCCGTTTTGGTTCAACCCAGTAATTTGGCTAGTTCAAAAACTCATGAGGTAACAGATATCAACACAAAAGAAGTATATCTGCTATACGAAAAGATCTACAATACGAGGAGGAACTCATATGAATTTTAGACAGGCTTATCGGATGATCATTTACCGCTGGAAGCTATTCGCTGTCGTATTCCTTGCTATTCTGGTAGTGGCGTATATTGGCTTCAGCTTTGTTTCGCGCTTTTCCTATTCGCGCGCCGCTCTTGCTGAAGAATTAGCCGAAATGGAAGAAGAAATGACAGCGTGGAAATCAAATACGATTTTTATGTTCAAAGACACTGAATCCGTAGAGATTTTGCTAGAAAAAGGATCACCGTTAACGCTTCCAGGTCTCGCGAAAATGGCGGAACTGTACTCTCTGTCTGAAAAGTTTACCGGCAAAATCCCAATTGACGCCGATGAAGAGGACTTTCCGTTAATAAGCGTAACGACGCTGAATGACTGTATATGGATCAACGTTGCTGGAGCTAATGGGGATACAGTTCAAATGGTCAATGAAGAATTGAGTCGCGATTTCTTGGAAATGATACCAGGCTACATAGACGGTTTAAACGTATACACGTTGTATCAAGACACAGTTTCCAGCCTAGTTGACGAAACTAAACCTATCGCCGGTGATGTTACGTCGGACAACGGTGCGCGTATCGCCGTACTGAGCAAGCCAAAGGTTCTGGCGCTATCCTTTATCACCGCCGCTCTCTGCGCCCTCGGAGCTGTTTTTGCCTGGGAGAATCTCGATAGAAGCATCCGATCTATCTATCATTTAAGCAAAGCCACGGACATCGAAGCGCTGCCAACACTATCGCCAAACTGCTCGGAAAGCGAGCTTCTAACGCTATTCGCGGCGCTGCCAACGAATAAACCGGTACTGATCACCGACGTTTCCCAGAATATTTCATCGCCACAGCTGAGTGCCAATATAGCAAGTTTGATAGCCCGCGACGATTTTACCGTCGCAATAGCGGATTTTTGCGGCGGCGCAACATCGGACAATCAATATGTGTCAATAATAGATATGCGGGAGAAAAGCGCCGCCGATTGCCTATCTGAAAGGTTTGCGGGCGAGATCTCCGCGCTAGGGGATAAACATGGGCAAGTGTTGATGGCGGTTCCCCCGGCGAGCGAGTCAGGCGTCGCCATCGCGCTGTCCAACATTGCTGCTGTTGCTCTGGCTGTACGCTGGGGCAAGGATACTGACGAGCAAGTACAGGTCTCCGCTGGATTTTTTGAAAAAGAGAATATAGTTGGCGCCGTTATTACCGGCTATAGGCCAAATGTCGACTACATATGGGAGCGAACATGAGTATACTAAATAAAACGTTTTTAGTGACTGGAGCCGCCGGATTTATCGGGTTTCACACTTCAAAGCGTCTTTTAGAGATTGGCGCCAAAGTGATCGGGTATGATAACGTCAACGACTATTACTCCGTAGCGCTCAAGGAAGCGAGGCTCAGTCAAATAGAGGCGCATGATAAATTCATGTTTTACCGCGCCGATCTGGCTGACAAACCAGCGCTGGAAGATGTTTTCCTGAAACACAAACCCCAGATCGTAATAAACCTAGCGGCGCAGGCGGGAGTTCGTTACAGCATCACGAATCCGGGCGTCTACGTACAATCAAACCTGGTCGGGTTTACAAATATCCTTGAGTGCTGCCGCGGCTTTGGCGTGGAGCATTTATTGTACGCGTCGTCAAGCTCCGTTTATGGATCCAACACAAAACTCCCATTCTCAGTCGAAGACCGTACGGACAACCCCATCAGCCTGTACGCAGCTACTAAAAAGTCCAACGAGTTGCTGGCGCACGTATATAGCCATTTGTTCAAACTCCCGACGACAGGCATGCGTTTCTTTACGGTATACGGCCCATGGGGACGCCCAGACATGGCGGCATTTCTGTTTCTTGACGCTATCAACGCGGGCAAAACCATCAAGGTCTTTAATAACGGCGAAATGGCGCGCGATTTTACGTATGTAGACGATGTTGTGGACAGCATTGTCGCGCTCGTTGACAAATCCGCAGCGATGAGATCCGTAGCGAACGGCGCGTTGCCATATAAGGTCTATAACATAGGCAACAACCACCCTGAAAGGTTGCTGGATTTTATAGAAACGCTCCAGGAGTTTATCGGGAAAAAAGCTATCATGGAGTTCATGCCGTTACAGCCGGGGGACGTACCATCGACATTTGCCGATATAGACGAACTGATAAGCGATACCGGCGTCAAACCGCAAACGCCGCTGAGAGTGGGCCTCGAAAAATTCGTGACTTGGTGGAAATCGTATAACCAAGAAACAACAGATTTTGTTACTGAGTGAAGCGAGCGAGTTGCATTAGTTGAATCATCTCCGTGATCTGTACCGTTGATTGCGCGAGTTTGGCGTGTTCGGAAGTGTCATTTCTATTAGCCCCTGTTCAAGCGCGGGACGCAGGTAGTTTTTGCGGAACGTCGGGCGATGCCTGAGATCGAGCAGTCCCATAAGTTCTGCCGCCGACAGCGTGTTTGAGCCGAGAACGTCGAGCAACCGCTTAACTTGGTCGCTGACTTGGTCGCTAACTTGGTCGCTGGATGAATAGATTTCCAAAGTGTCCCAAATTGCTTGCAGCATAAATCGTATAAAGCCTGTACAGTTATTGGATTCATTAATTCGCGTATCGCAGGCTATCCCGTGACACACAAGACGTTTTGTACCTATAATGGTTAAATAACCATATATTTATGACTATATTTCAGTATTATTACAATTGGAGCCAAGTCACTTGACGATAATTTTTCACTATGCTATTATTGAGCGGAAAAAGGGAGGTGTATGCTTCCAGCAAAAGCACGTGCTTCCAATTAAAAGTCCCATATCGGGCACATTTTTGAAAGGAGAGTTCTATGAAAACACTCAAAAAAACCATTGTGGTGGCATTAGTCTTAATCATGGCGCTTGGTATGCTCCCGATATCGGGATCAGCCGAATTCTCTGACTACGATGAAGTCAACTACAACGAGGCGGTTGACGTACTGTCAGGGATAGAGGTAATCGAAGGTTTCCCTGAAGGCGACTTCAAGCCAAAAGACGGCGTTACCCGCGCGCAAGCGGCAGCGATTATCACACGCATGGTACTCACTCGCAAATTGGCGGATTCCCTTCCTGACGCGACGACCGGCTTCCCGGACTGTGATGGCGTTTCGGGCGTTGGTTTCGCAATAAAATACATCAGGTATTGCGCATCGAATGGGATCATCGTTGGATACCCGAACGGCAACTTTGGCCCGAACGACCCCGTGACAGCCGCCCAATTCGCGGTAATGATCATGCGCGCGATCGGGATTGGAGAAACCGACCGTTATATTGGCGATGACTGGCAAATGTTCGCGATACTCGATGGCATAGACAATGAAATTCTTGACGGCGTCGCCGATGGCGTCGATTTCACAAAAGCCGCAAACCGCGAGGAAACGGCACAGTACGCATTCAACGGATTGATATTTAGCCCCAGCGGAGAATCCAGCGAAGAGATATTTGGTGTTTTGGGATCTCACGTTGATGCCAACGGAAACACTGTAAATGACTATGGCTGGATTAAAACCACGAGAGTGGCACCTGACTCTCTCGCGCAAAAGGTTTACAAGACGCTGAAGAAGGTTAACAAATACACAGATGAAGATGGGCAAGACGACCTTGGTCGCCCGGCGCTGGTATGGAAATATGGAGATCCTAGTGAAGTTATCCACAGATCGTTAGCAAAGCCGGATAAGGTTTGGAACAGTGGGTTTTCTGAGGGAGATCTTTATAAGTACCTTGACAACGATAAGATTACTAGCATTCCCGTAACACTAAATCATGCTGGCACGCAAAGTACAGCAACTATTACATCTTTGAAGAGCAAGAAAAATAGCGATACATCCGCGCAGCCGTTAATATATGGTTCCCCAGCTGATCCGTCGAGGAGTCGCGATGAGGATGGAAGAGGCATAATTACGGAGCTGTATAAAGTTGACGAAGATGAACACTATGTTGCTGTAGTCATTAAGCCCAGTTTTGGAGAACTAAAGAAAGAAGACAAAGCAGCAACGACTAAAGTGGGCAAACATACAGCATATTCGTTCAGCAAGCCAACATCAGCTAGCGGAAGAATATTCGAAACAGTCGTTGACGACGAAGCGGACGTAGACTCTGTGGTTATTGACGGGACTGTCGCTGATAAGCAATACTGCATCTACTACCAAGGTAAAGAAAACCTCTATATTGAGGAAGTTGACACAGAGACTTATACAATCAAACGCATGTCAAGCGATGAGGTCTATACCCTTACTGATGACAGCACAGTTTCTAAAGCAAACGCGTATACTCAGATTGCTAGCAAAGACCCTGCAGTATCAACCGATGAGCAAGAGCTTTATATAGACAGCTTTGGGAACATCCTAGGCGTTAAAGAGTCCGCAGCTTCCGCAGTGCAGCTCGCAATGGTGCTTGGGTTTGAGTCATATGCAGAAGTTGTAAATGGTAAGGTAGAATATACATACATGGCAACCATCATAGATCTAGACGGAAAAGTTAGCTCAGTCCCAACAACTAAAGCGACGTATGATGATAATGGAACATATAAGCCTATTGGCAAAGTTAGTAAGTTCGCAGAAAATTCTGGGAAGTATACTTTCTCAGATCCTGGAACAACAGATTCTAGTACAGCCCCTACTTACAATATTAATGGGAGTGTTACAGAAATTGAGAAAGGGAAGAGAGATTTCATCGGTGGTTCGCTTGTTACAATGGGAAATAACAACACCAAATTTATTCTGGTGAACTACATAAAAGATCCTGATGGAGATGATAACTCACCACGTATCTCTGATGGGACTGTAACGCCTTACACAGGTACAGCCAATGTTCCAAGTTTTGATAACTTGAGTAAAACCTTCGCGGTCAGCTACAACGCGGATGGTAAGGCAGGTAGTGTTGCTAACATAGTGTTCATATATGATGACGTCTATGCAGCCTCTGCGTCCTCGTTTGTCTATATTGTCGGTTCGTGGGTGTTGTCTGCAGATGGTTATGCCGTGGATGTATTCATAGAAGGCAAGGCGGATACTATCACGGTTAAGGGTGTTGCTGATCGCAACTCTCTAGTAGCTATGGCTGGGGAACTTTGGAATGACATCAAAGTGAACAGCAAAGGTGAGCTTGACCTAACATCTGCTCTACCATTGGAATTCGATTCAAGTGATCCACAGAGTGCCAAAGACAGCATTGTGAATAATGGTGGCCTTTTGGAACTTGATGGAGATTGGCGCTATAATGTTGAGGACGATGTACCCGTTTACATTATTACCAGGACTGATGTTCTTGCAGCTAATGTTTCACCTAGAACAGCTAAAGATCTTGACGAGAGTGACTTCGGCTCTGCAGTCATTAGCGGCAGCACAGTCAGTGGTTTTGCGTACGTAGACATAGACAAAGAAGATGCTACTGCAATATACATTATCATAATAGATATGTAACTGTATGTAACACGAAAACCGACAAACATAGCAATCAACAAAAACAAAAGCGAAAATCCCCTTCGGGGGATTTTCGTTTTTGCTGCGCTCGGCATGGGATGAGGAAAGGCAAGACTGGTTTCTCTCTGTCGTTGATGTATGCGCTGTATTGACAGACAGTGATTATCAAACGGCACGTAAATATTGGAAAAATCTGAAAAGCCGTATGTTGAAAGAAGGAGCGGATTTTCAACTGGTAACGGATTGTTACCAGTTGAAAATGAAAGCGTACGACGGCAAAATGCGCGATACAGATGTTGCAAACGCTGAACAAATATTGCGCCTTATCCAATCTATTCCATCACCGAAAGCAGAGCCATTAAAAATGTCGATCTACCGTGATAGTCTTGTTGCCCTGAAACATTGCTGCTGCTAGCGTTCACTCCCATGCCCCGCCGTTGTGCGGAGGTTGTGCGGGTTTTGCGGTGGGAGAGGAAGCGGGGCGCTGTGGCGCATCCCCTTGTTCATACCCTTCGTTTAGAATGAAAGAATTGAAAAAGTTGGTGGGCTGACACCATTGTCAAATCAAATAAACCGATTATAATAGAGTTGTACTAAATAATAATCGAAAATAGGCGCGTGATATAATATCATAGACATTTAGAGTCAGTGGTGGAGCGAATCGCAAAGCGTAAACCCGTTCTTGTTTAACAGGGGCAAGACAGGTAGGTAAATCTACCATGCTGAAAGAGGTCTACAAAAACATAAACTATATTGCTCTAAACAGATTCAATACAGATTAAATTTTGCTTTAGGCTCAAATGCTCTCTGTAGGCGACTTGTTCCCTCTATCGAGTTTGATACTATTTATCATCATAATGTCCACGGCAATGATAGATTTCAAGCTTGTTATCATCCGTTACCCGATATACGAGTCTGTTTTGTTCATCTATTGTCCGGCTCCACTTGCCTGTTAAGCTATGTTTCAACGGCTCCGGATGTCCGGAGTCCTACACGCTCACCATTCCGTATGATATCTGTAATCAGGGTGTCTATCTTCTTAAGGGTGCGCCGATCCTCTGTCTGCCAGTAGAAGTAATGCTCTAGCCCGGTTTGGATGAACAACACACCGTCTATCATTACTGATTCCCCGCTTTCTTGTGGGATTCCAGAAAATCAATAGCACGCTGCGGGATATCGCCATCTTCCATTGCTATGAGTTCATCAAGCGAAAACGTGATATATTCCCCGCGCTTGAATTGTTCTGCAGATTCAAGGATGTTCTTGACAACATCCGGGGTAAAGTAATCGTTATATTCTTCTTCCGGGGTTTTCGCCTTGATTTCAAACGGGATTGATTGTAATCGTATCGCTTGCCGGAAAAATAAATTGACTGCGCCGCTCATGCTAATACCGAGCTTGCTAAACAGGGTTTCGGCGTCAGTCTTAATATCAGGATCTACCCGTATAGTAACGTTAGTCATAGTCATCACTCTTTCTTTGATTTATTTGTAATGCTATTGTACCGCATAACGAATTGAATATCAATACCTTTTAAGGCTGTAGTAGTGGTTCATACCTTTTAGACTTTGCTGGAGATTATGTTGACAAATCATAATGCCCGATTATAATAGAGTTATACTTAATAATAATCGAGAGTAGGCGTGTGATGTATTATCATAGACATTTAGAGTCAGTGGTGGAGCGAATCGCTAAACGTAAGCCTGTTCTTGTTTTAACAGGAGCAAGACAGGTTGGTAAATCTACCATGCTAAAAGAAGTCTATAAAAGCATAAACTATATTGCCCTTAACAGACCGCTTGTGGGGACATATTTTTGAGAATTTTGTGTTTGCTGAAATTCTCAAGAGCTATTATAATGATGGCATTGTTAAGCCGCCGCTGTATTATTATCGCGATATCGACAAAAATGAAATCAACGTGGTGATACATGATGGGGATTTTCTCCATCCTGTTGAAATTAAAACGACGAGTGATCCAAAAAAGTCAATGGTCAGCGTGTTTCGTTTGCTAGATAGAATTCCCAATAAAAAAGTCAGTTCAGGAGCACTTATCTGTCTTGCAAAGGAACGCTTACCACTCATAGACAATGTGTGGATATTACCGGCAAAAATGATATAAGCCTAAACGTTCTTTGTTATTTTGATTGACGGCATTTTCTTTGTTTCGTAAGAGAAAATAATCCGAGACGCCTTATGAGCTAAGGCGTCTCTTCCCAATTGTTGGACTGAGTCGCCGGCAAAAAGCGACAGTCCTTTTATTGTGTACAGCTTATCATGAGTGTGCGCTTCTGTCAATGCCTAAATATTCGTTGATATCGTCAAGTAAAACAGCCGTTACTCATCACTCATAAACCACTATATAGATCGCGACGACGCTTGCGCTATACTCATAAATATGCACATGGCTGCCGGGTTCAAGAGACAGCTCGGTCTTGAGGTCGATAGACGCCCCAGTTGTGACTGTGGCGTCTTTTGGGCTGGAAACCGGTACGGTGATTGTGTAAACAGGAACATCGTCGGCTACCGACATATTGCTATAGACGCCATCCAGCAAAAGTAAGCCCCCGTTGTTGTGGATGCTGACGGCGGCGTCGGAATTTTGAGCGTCCAGCAAAACACCAGGTGTCACAACCCCGTCGGGGGCGACGCTAACACTTTTGAGTAGAGAGCCCGCTAAACCGGTCAGCTTGGCCAGTTCTGTTTCATCCTTAGCCCTGACTGATGCGAACATACCCTTTACAATGACGTCCGCCTTATACCCGCTGGCGTCTTGCGTCCAAGTGCCCAAAACAAACGCATATGATTCACGCGCTGCGCCAAAGACGTCATCGTAAATATAAACAATTTCAGCTATATCATCCGGAGCGCTTGAGCTGGTTTTGATGCTGACCGCCGTCGTCCTCGTGAGCAAGGGTAGAGACGGGACTTGGCCTATGCCTTTGTAAACCGTCACATGACCGTTCGGGCTGTATGGGCGTCCTGAACCGGAAGAATAGTCTACCGTGACGAACGCCGTCGCGCTGTTTGCGAGCTTTACGGCGCTTCCGCCTTTGAGGTCGGCGGATCTGTTAGTAATGCTGGCAATGCCGCTATCCACAAAATAGTTACCCGGGGAGGACTGAGCAGGCGATGTGAAGACATACTGCCCATTCGCGGATATGGTGTAGCTACAGACCGTCCCAAGATACTTCGCGTCGCGCCCGGACTCGCCATAAATTGCCACCGTCGTTGGAACGGTCGAAGCGGCGCCGTTAGTGTCAACTATCCTGGCTGTGTATTCAACGCCGCCGCCGCTTTGCGCGTTCTCAGCGCCGAAACCTATTATCAAGGCGAGCTGTACAGGCAACGCGGCGCTGACCTTGATGCCGAGGATATTTCCAAAGCTATCGGTATAAAATGTCTGCGTATTATTGCCGGTTTCGATCTCAAGGCCGCCTATTGCGACAAAAGCGGACGCTATCCCGGTTTTGACGCCGTCGATTACGCATGTGCTCCCAACGTTTCCGGAAGAGTTGATTGACACTGAAGACACGACGCCCGTACGTGTCCGGGGCGCTTCGATATAAAGGTTGTCGGTGCCTCGATAGTACAAAACATAGTCGTCTTTGGCGACGGACCCGATGACGATCGCCGTATCCTTGTCAGTGTCTACATCCACTGTCGAGCGGTAGACTTTGCCGGACTGACCGCCAACGGTGTAGGTTGTGAAGGCACCCTGTAAAGACGTCTCTATCGCATCGGCGGTATATACGCGGTTAAATCCCGGTTTTATGACTATAGCCCGGTAACTATTGCCAACCTTGTAGATTTCGGTGATAATGCCATACCCGCCGTTTGGCGTATAAATAGAGGATGCCGCCGACGTGGATATGTCTTTCCTGGACGTTAAGTGAGACGACGTTTGTCCGGAAGTAGCATTAATTTTCACAGGAATGGTGGTATATTCCCCGACGACCTTGTACAGATCGTCTTGAGAGAAGTCAGAGTTGAAGGTTGCGACTGGCTGCACTGGATCGCGATGGATGATCCCGGAAGGCGTCCCGTATCTCCAGACCAGTCCCGGGCGTCCAAGATCGTCGCCGCCATCGTTGTCCTTAACAAGGGAAGGGTACACTTTTGCGGCTACAGAGTCAAGTGGTATCATGGCGGCGGCATCCTGGCTTGCCCCAGTCGTTCGACCATCAGGGCTATATAGGAGTCCGTTGAAAGCGTACTTCGCCGTTTCCTCACGATTCGCAGGGTTTCTGTAAACAACGTCAGTGTCGAGGATGTTGTATTGCATCGCGTAGAGCGTCGCGTACGTCTCCCAGTCAGCGCCAGTGTATTGCCCAGCGTTACCTATCTTTAGGGCGCGCATGAGCATTACGGCGAACTGGGTGGCGGTTACGAGGTCGTTCGGGCCAAAATTGCCGTCGGGATATCCCACGACGATATCCTGCGCCGCGCAATATTTGATGTATTTGGTCGCAAAACCGACGCCTGAGACACCGTCGACATCCGGGAAGCCGGTTGCATCGCCGGGTAAGGCGTCCGCTGCTTTTCTACCAAGCAATAGACGCGTGAGAATTGTCGCTGCCTGCGCGCGCGTTACGTCGTCTAAAGGCTTGAAACTTCCGTCCGGAAATCCATCGAGGACGCCGATTCCAGTCAGGACGTTTACTGCTTCTTCATAGTTAATTTTATCTGAATCAGTGAAACTATTCGCGCTAACAAGCGTAACCGTTTCAAGCGCCATAGCCAGTGCGATTATTAACCATAGAATTTTCTTTATCGATTTCATATGTCAAGACCTCCCAAAATATCAGCCACGTCTTATACGTGGGCGTGTGTTTTTTGCTCCGCTATGTGGTTATTGTAGACAACGGGAAGCACTTTGTCAATAAAACGGCAGTTATTTACATATTTAGTGTACAATTGGTAATTAAGAGGCCGCTTTTTGCGGTTTTATTATTGACGTGAACTGACATCTGGGGTAAAATTGTGTGAAAAGCTTGAGGAACCGTCTATCGTAGGCGGCGGAGAGCAATAAAATGAAAAGGAGAAAATATATCAATGTCAAAAACTATTAGAGGAGCAAAGATTCTAATCGTGTTGTTACTTTCCCTTGCGATGGCGCTTTCCATTGGGTGGGGTATTTTTGGTAGCCGCCTTGTAGCCAGAGCCGATGAAGACGAACTCGATGGAGAATCGCAAGAAGAACTGGCTGAGCCGGAAGACTCAGAAAACTCGGAAGATGAGGAAGAAGTGGAAGGTGATGGAGAAGAGTGGGAGCCGATCAGCGGGTCCTTGGTGTTCAATGACGTAGTTGCGGATGCTTGGTTTTATGATGCTGTAATGTACGTTTACGACAACGACGTAATGCAAGGTTCCTATATCGAAGGCGTGGAAGAGCCGAAGTTCGACCCGGAGGCGTCCTTCACAAGGGCTCAAGCCGCAATGATCTTCTACAGGCTCGCGCAAGAGCCGGATGTTTCTGATCTGTCGAACCCATTTAGTGATGTTGTCGCCGGTGCGTGGTACACTGATGCTATCATATGGGCGGCGGACGATGGAATAGTGGAAGGATATCCCGGTAATTTGTTTGGCCCGAATGACGCGATAACCAGAGAGCAACTCGCAACGATCGTTAACCGTTGGTTGGATGGGCGGACGTTGCCTAATATCGTTGACTATGAATGGCCGGATTTCGATACGGTTAGGGATTATGCTCAGGAGCATGTTTTGGCTTTGACAGCTATAGGCGTTTTCGAAGGTATTCCGGGCGACAACTTCAGGCCGGGCGACGATGCGACAAGAGCTGAAATAGCTTCTGTTTTGTTTAAACTCTTGTCAGCTATTGACGAAGCCGGAGACAGCGCGGAAGTAGATGTCGAGGTAGAAGGCGTCGAGGGCGAAGTCGCGTAGTATAGATATATATATATCCGGTGATTTCAAATCTTCAATTATATATAGCGTTTAAAATGGCAGCCAGCGTGACTTGGCTGCCATTTTAATACCCTTATAGTTTAGGCCGCATTACAGTTTATTTCGCTGTATCTTCCCGCTGATCGTTTTTGGCAGACTGTCGCGGAAAACAACTATGCGCGGATATTTATACGGCGCGGTGTGCGTTTTCACGTATTCCTGGATTTCCTTTTTCAGATCCTCCGTCGGATCAGTATCCTTCGTGAGGACGATGCTTGCCTTGACGACTTGACCACGAACCTCGTCGGGCGCCGGGGATACGGCGCATTCAAGTACGTATGGAAGTTCCATGATGACGCTCTCGATCTCAAACGGCCCGATACGGTAACCGGAAGATTTGATCAGGTCGTCAACTCGCCCGACGTACCACAGATAGCCTTCCTCATCCTGCCAAGCTGTGTCCCCTGTGTGGTACGCGCCGTCATGCCAAGCGGCTTTTGTTCTCTCGTCGTCCAAATAATACCCGTCAAATAGGCCACATGGAACCGCTTCGTCCGTCAATACCACTATTTCGGCGACCTCTCCGGGGCTGACAAGTTTCCCGTCGCCATCCATGAGCCCGACTTTATACATCGGACTCGGTTTACCCATAGAGCCGATCTTTGGGGTCATGCCAACGAAGTTGCCGATAAGCACTGTCATTTCTGTCTGCCCGAAACCTTCCATTATTGACAGCCCCGTAGCTTTCTTAAATAGATGGAACACTTCAGGGTTAAGCGCTTCGCCTGCTGTGGTCAGGTGCTTTATAGTCGATAGATCGTACTTGGACAGATCCTCGCGAATAAGAAAACGGTACATTGTTGGCGGAGCGCAGAATGTCGTTATCCCGTATTTTGCGAACATTGGCAGTATCTCAAGCGGGTCAAAGCGGTCGAAGTCGTATGTGAACACTGCCGCTTCGCACAGCCACTGACCGTAGAGCTTACCCCAGACAGACTTACCCCAACCGGTATCCGAGATCGTGAAATGTATCCCCTCCGGATCGACGCAGTGCCAATATTTCGCTGTTATAAAATGGCCCAGCGCGTATGTATACGAATGTGCCGCGATTTTCGGGTAGCCGGTCGTGCCTGACGTGAAGTACATGAGCATGGTGTCTTTGCCACATGGGGCGTCGCTTGCGCGGGGGTAAGAGCTACGGAACATATCCAGTTCTTTATCATAGTTATTCCATCCGTCGCGGTTGCCGTTGACGATGACTTTAGTGGCGACGTTGGGGCAGTTCACAATAGCGCGCTCGATTTCTTCAGGAGCGGAGCTTTGCGACGTGCAGACGATAGCGCTAACGCCAGCCGCGTCGAAACGGTATTCGAAGTCTTTTTGGAGCAGTTGGTCGGTCGCTGGGATAGCCACCGCACCCATTTTATGCAGCGCGACGATAACAGGCCAGAATTGCCAGTTACGCTTTAGCACAAGCATTACGCGGTCGCCACGCTTTATACCCAGAGACGTGAAGTAATTTGCCACGCGGGACGAGAGCCGGCTTATGTCTTCAAACGTGAATCTTCTCTCATTTTGTTCGCGGTCGACGTGCAGCATTGCTAATTTATTTGGAGTTTTCGCAGCGATGGCATCGACGACATCGAAGGCAAAGTTGAATTTATCCTGGTTTTTAAACGATATAGACATCAACGCGCCGCCCTCGCCCTCGACCGTGTCGATAAAATCCTCGTAAACGAACCGACCGACGGAAGCAGTTGGTTTTTTAATCGCTTCGGTTTTCTCCTCAGCTTGCTCACCCCCGCCTGGTATCACAACGGCGCAAAACACGCAGTCACGTCCGCCGACAGCAATCATGCCGTGCGGCGTCGAGCTGTTGTAATAGATACTGTCGCCTTCGGAGAGGATTTCCGTATGCTCGCCGATCTGTACTTTCAATTGGCCGCTGAGGATGATGTCGAATTCGTTCCCGCCATGAGACGCAAGGTTTATCGGTTTGTCTTGCAGTTGCTCGGAATAGCTGTATGTGACCCAATACGGCTCGGCGATTTTGTTTCGAAAGCGCGGCGCCAGGTCGCGGACTTCAATGCCTTGCTCGCGGGATGTGACACGCCCGCTGCCGCGCCTCATTACGGTATAAGTCTTCAAATGGGCGCCCCAGCCCTCAAGCAGGTCTGTGAGTTCCACGCCAAATAATGCAGCGCTGTTGTGGACAAATGAAAACGGCAAGTCTTCTGCTCCAGACTCATATTTGGTATATGCTTCGACGCTCAGATTTAGTTTTTCCGCCATTTCTTCACGCGTGTATCCGCTTATTTCACGCAATTCGCCGATTCGCAGCGCTACCTCCCGCAACTCCACCTCGGTTACATTCGTTGTAGCCCCTTCTGTTCTTGTCATAATAGTGTCCCTCCGTTTTGTTATTTTCTTAATTAATCAAAAATCCCGTCTCAAAGATTATTCTCTGAGACGGGATGTTTTCCCGCGGTACCACTCATATTGCGCTCTCGCGCCACCTCGATAGGCTCGGCATGTTCTTTTAAGAAACATGTAATAAGCCCCTGGCTTTAACGCAGCCGTTCACGGGGATCGCCTACTAATTCGGGTTCGCGCTCGTTCAACCCTCACGTTCGGGTCCCGGCTCGGAAGTGATAGGCATAATCCTGGGCGTTTCGCGTACGGCTCGCACCTACCGCCGTCTCTCTGTATCGCTATATACCCTGCCGTCTTCGTCGTTGCCTTTGTTAGGTATTCAATTCAATTTCGATCACTTTAGCACACAAATATCCGCTTGTCAATAATTTTATTTTTATCAGGGTTGACACTATAGTAGATGTACTTCTTTTATATTGACACAATTGTTGTCATCTGTTACATTGTAACCACAGATGGCGTCAGGTGTCGCCGGTAAATGGTTGACGGCTTGAACCTTATTCGTGATAAGTCGTTAATTTTGTATAAATTGGAGGTGTCGTTATGATGTACCCATATATTACTCTTTCAGACGAAACNCTTATCACACATTCACACATTTTAGACAAAAATGGGATTATGTCGGTTGAAGTACACTTTGAACGCCCAGTTGANGGCGGTTTTAACTCNGCACGATGCAGCCTGCCNTCTTATGAGTGGATTTTCATAGACGGGTATACTGACGAAGAGATCAAGGTNTTTCAACAGTTTCTAAAAGACAATGCTCATTTATTATACAATTACGCAAGAAGCGGCGGTGTGCAAATTGCCTAGTCTTTTTAGGATTGGCGGATATGTAGTATTCTTTTGGTCCAATGAGAATAATGAGCCGATTCATGTTCATGTAGGAAGAGGAAAACCATCACCTGGAGCGACAAAAATTTGGATTACGTCCAAAGGCGGTTGCATCATTGCCAATAATAATGGCAATATATCTGAGAACGAACTACTCAAACTACTTGATATCATAGCGGCACAGCATTTCATAATTTGTCATGAATGGAGGAAACACTTTAACGTCGACACGATTAAGTACTTCTGTTAAATTCTAGAGCAAAGTTAACAATCCGGCGGAGAATCCCAACTTCTTTGGGAAAAACAAAGGAGAAGCATCACTTGTGTGTTCCTGCTCGTGAAATGCCCTTGTAGGATTTTTAGATCCTACAAGGGCATTTCACATGGTCGGAGTGGCGGGACTTGAACCCGCGGCCTCTTGACCCCCAGTCAAGCACGCTACCAACTGCGCCACACCCCGATGTCGATTGTTATTCTAACATAGCGTTGTGCTCTTTACAAGTTATTTTCACTAGAAAAATAAGATATTGCCGCTTCTCGATCAAGCCTAATCTGTCGCGTCAGATCGGCGACGCTCTCGAACTTTATTTCCGGACGCAAACGCGTATAAAAATCGATATGTACGCGATGACCGTACAGACTGCTGTGGAAATCAATGATGTGAGTTTCCACATTGACCTGGGCCCGACCACCAACGGTCGGCCTGACGCCAATGTTTGTTACGCCTGTATGAGCGCTGCCGTCTTGGAGACGGACAATCGTCGCGTAAACGCCAAGAGCCGGGACCAGCACGTTATCCTCAAAGCGCATGTTAATTGTTGGCGCACCAAGTTTGCTACCCAAGCGATAGCCATGCTCAACAACGTCGGTCAGGACGTGGGGGTGACCGAGGAAAGCAGCCGCTCGCGCCATATCCCCCTCAAGCAAAAGCTCGCGGATATACGATGAACTGCATGTAATGCCATCATGTTTTACCTCAGGCACAATCTCGCAACCAATTCCCAATTCCCTGCATTTTCGCGCAAGCAGCCTGCCGTTGCCTACGCCGCCGCGTCCAAATCTAAAATCATAGCCCGCCACCAAATAGCGAGCGCCAAACTCTTCGTACAGGTGGGTAATGAAACTGTCCCAGGGCATATTTGCAGTTTCAGTATCAAAACGCAGAAAAATGATGTCCTCTATGCCGGATAATCGGCGAATAAGCCCGGCTCTGTCCTCAGGCGAGTTAATAAGCGGAGTGGTCGCTCCACTTATTAGGCTCTGCGGGTGTGCGTCAAAAGTAATAGCTGACGGCATGAGCCTACATTCGGCGGCAATCGTTGCTACAGCGCGCAATAAAGCGGCATGCCCGATATGTACTCCGTCAAAGAAACCTAAAGCAATAACTCTCCATTTTTCAGCCATGACTAACACAACCTGCTCATAACGTATCAAAAAAGCGCCTGGATTCAACGGCTGATCCGTTGACCACATCGCATATTGCTAAAAACTCTTTATCGGGTCCATAGAACCGATACTTATTTGACGGAAGATTTCCACAACTATATGGAACTCCGTTCTTGAATTTGCGGGTTTCCGCAGCGCTTAAAGTGACGACTAGGTATTTGGAAAAAAGCGAATCGACTGGCAGGATATATTTCGCGATCGCGCTCTCGGCAACATCTACCAGTATCTCGTCAAGCGTATGCGCCGCATCGATTATGAACGCGCCGGCTCGCGTCCGGCGAAGCGCCGACATAGCCCCGCCGCATCCAAGCGCGGCACCGATGTCGTGGCAGAGCGTACGTATATATGTCCCTTTCGAGCAAACTACCCTCAGTGAATAGTCGCTCCCAGAAACGCCCAGCAACTCTATAACGGAAATATAAATATCTCTTGCGGGACGGGGAACTACTGTGCCGCGCCGCGCTAGCTTATATAATTTTTCCCCGTTAACCTTGATTGCGGAATACATAGGGGGGATTTGTTTCTGCGCTCCTACGAAGCTTTGCAACGCGTCGGATAGCTCAGCGGAGGATGTTGAGGGCTCGCGTCGACTGAGTACATTGCCAGTAACATCCTGAGTATCAGTAGTAATGCCGAGTCTAAGTCCAGCTATGTATTCCTTTTCCGCGTTTTCGCAAAACTGGGAAGCTTTGGTGGCACCGCCAAGGAAAATAGGCAAAACGCCGGTCGCCATCGGGTCGAGCGTACCGCCGTGCCCGACGCGCTTGATTTTTAGCGCGCCTCTTAGCTTGGCTACCACATCGTGTGACGTCCAATCAGCGGGTTTGTCGATAATAATTATCCCGTTTATACTCATATTTATTAGCTAACCATTATTATAGAAATTCGCGAAGGGTTCTGAGCAACGCTTCCTTGACCTCCGACACTGGCTTGTCTATCGTGAAACCTGCTGCCATCGGGTGACCTCCGCCGCCAAAGCGTTCGCAAACAGCATGGGCGTTCACAAGGGGCGAAGAGGTTCTGACCGACACCTTACAACCATCTGGCGAGGACATCTCGCGTATTGTGATCCCGACGCGCGCGCCCTCTACCACCCCGGGCAGCGACGCAATATCGTCCATATCGTCCTCGCTTACGTTGGCTATTTCTATCATATCCCGTGTAATAGTAGATATCGCAACGACGCCCTCAAAATAGTATTCAAAACCAGAATATAACGCGCCTTCGAGTTTTATCCGATTTCGGGTCTTGGTCCTAAACAACAGTTTGTTGATTTCCCTATGCGGCGCCCCGGCGTTGATAAGCAGCGACGCTACGCGCAGCGTGTTAGCTGTCGTATTGGAAAAGGCGAAACACCCTGTATCCGTCGATACTGCCGCGTATAGACACTCTGCGGTCTCAGCGCTGATGCTACCTGACAGCGCCATCAGAATCTCGTAAATGATTTCGCCGCAAGAAGCGAAAGACCCGTCGAGACAAGTGCGCTGCGCGTACAAGGTGTTTGACGGGTGGTGATCAATGCACAGGGAAACGGCGCTTGTGTATTTATCGCTGTTTTTCGGGAAAAGGTTTAATGAAGCAGCGTCCACAAAAACGACGTGATCAGGGTCGTAATCGTCCGGCGCAAGAAAACCCGCAACGAACCGAAGGTATCGCCGCGTGGTTTCTGTGTTGTTGAATACAAAAGCGGTTTTGCCAGCTTCGCGCAACCCCTGAGCAAGCGCTCCGGCGCAACCTATTGTGTCCCCGTCAGGGCGCCTGTGCGTGAAGATAAGATAGTTGTCATGTTCACTAAGCCACGCCGCTGTATCAGATATCGTCATCATTGTGCTCATCGCTTGTCTCCTCCGGGATATCAAGGTCGCCTAGAATTGCGCTAATTCTCGCGCCCCGTTGGATGGAATTATCCAGTACGAATTGAAGTTCTGGGATATGGCGCAAGCTGAGCGACTGGCCTAACCTGTGGCGCAGGAACCCCGTAGCCGATTTGAGACCCTTTAGGAACTCTTTTTCCGACTGTTGACCAAACACGCTTAGAAACACTTTCGCCTGGCGCAAATCGCTCGTCGTGTCGACAGCCGTAACGCTAATCATCCCTTGGTTCACGCGAGGGTCTTTGATATCGCGCAGAAGCGACGCCAATACCCGTTGGATGTCTTCATTTATCCGTTGTATCCTGTTGGAAGGCATAATCCGCTCCTTATGTGAACGACCAGCTAATACGGTATCTGTTCCATTGCAAAGCACTCGATGACGTCCCCTTCTTTCGCGTCATTGAACCTCTCGAGCGCGATGCCGCATTCATAGTTCGCGGCTACCTCCCTTACATCGTCTTTGAAACGACGCAGAGACGCCAGCGGGCCATCATGGACAACAATGCCGTCTCTGACGACGCGGGCGGAACCGTTTCTGATGATCTTTCCACTTTGCACGTAACTACCGCAAATCGTGCCAACGCTTGAAGCTTTGTAAAGTTGTCTGACAATCGCGTGACCGTAGATAACCTCCTGATACTTAGGCGCAAGCATCCCCTTCATTGCGGATTCGATTTCATTGATGCACTCGTAAATGACGCGGTACATACGCATATCGACGTTGCTGCGCAGCGCGCTGTCGCGAGCGGCGTTGTCAGGACGTACGTTGAACCCTACTATTATCGCGCCGCTGGCGGAGGCCAGCATTACGTCCGACTCGTTTATCGCGCCGACGCCGGAATGTATCACCCTGACTCGGACTTCCTCGTTACTGAGCCTCTCGAGCGACGTCTTTATAGCCTCCGCGCTACCTTGCGCGTCCGCCTTGACGATGATATTCAGATCTTTGAGTTCGCCCTGTTTGATCTTCGTGAACAGATCCTCGAGCGAAACTTTGATAGTCGTCGCCACCGCGCCCTTTTTCTCCGCTTTGCGCTGCGCCGCCAACTCTTTAGCCATATGTTCGTCAGTGACTACATTGAAGGCGTCGCCCGCGTCTGGAACCTCTGACATACCTGATATCTCGACGGGCACGGAAGGTTTGGCGAATGTTACCCGTTCGCCTTTCTCGTTGACCATGACGCGTACGTTCCCTACGGTAGATCCGGCAATAATAGTGTCGCCAAGCTTGAGCGTTCCGTTTTGCACAAGGACGGTCATTAGTGGCCCGCGGCCTCTGTCAAGGCGCGCCTCGATAACGGCGCCGCGCGCCAGTCGGTTCGGGTTGGCGCGAAGTTCAGCCATTTCCGCCGTCAAGATGATCATTTCCAAAAGCTGGTCGATGCCTTCTCCAGTCTTTGCCGAGACTAGGCACACAATGGTATCGCCGCCCCATTCTTCAGGGACGAGGTCATACTCGGTGAGTTGTTGCTTTACTTTCTCTATGTTTGCACCTTCGACATCTATTTTATTGATCGCGACGATGATCGGGATCGCGGCGACTTTCGCGTGGTTTATAGATTCGACTGTCTGTGGCATGATGCCGTCGTCCGCCGCGATGGTGAGTATCGCTATGTCGGTGATTTTCGCGCCGCGGGCGCGCATTGCGGTGAAAGCTTCATGTCCCGGCGTATCGAGGAAGGTTATCGGGTTGCCTCGGATTGATGTCTGATACGCCCCAATATGTTGCGTAATGCCGCCGGCTTCGCCAGCCGCGACGCTCTCTTGGCGGATCCTGTC
>JGI24702J35022_10000713_pt1 | contig 20399 bp, 16 predicted proteins | sample TergutTh196P4_FD_35022 | JGI IMG/M metagenome (IMG submission 35022)
TATTTCTCTGGAATCAAAACGAAGTACAATATGACCAAACCATCAGACATGAAAGCATATGCAAGAGATATGTTTGATATTGTGACTGCATGAAAAATTAGAGAAATCTTGTTGCCAAAAAGCATCAACAACGGCGTCAACAACGGCGAAGATCAGCGCATCCATTAATTATCATTCCAACAAAAACAAAAACCCGACACTCTCACCGATGATTTCCAGATCGGTTCGAGAGTTCGGATTTTTTTAAGGTTTGGCAGCGGGAGAAGGATTCGAACCCTCACAAACAGAGTCAGAGTCTGTCGTGCTACCATTACACAATCCCGCTACATGCAACTATCGCGTAAAGGGATTATAGCCCCCAACCCCGCCCCTTGTCAACAACATTTTTATCTTTTACCTTTCAAGAACTGTTTACAGTCAGTCGCATTTGAGATATAATGTTTTGTCGGCGATTAACAACGCATATGAAAGCGAATTACCATTATCGCCAAGGCATCATCATGGGCTGCGCTCATGACGAAAAAAATCATATTGGGAACAACCGGAGGTAAAAATGAAAAAGTCAATAGCAATTCTGTTAGCGCTTCTCCTCGCAGCCACGCTCTTCGCATGCTCAAAAGAATCCGAAAACACAAACACAAACACAAACACGAACACAAACACAAACACAGCATCGGATAAGCCAACTGATTCAAACGGCTCATCGGAAGGCGCTTCCAACGATTCAGCGGTCAGCACTCCCCCAGGCGAGCCCGCCGGCACAGGTCCGTCCGTCAATGAGCCAAATGTCAGCGCAGCCCCATCCCGTGAGAACCTCGGCTGGTATACGGACGATGTTGACTGGTTTGCCCGCGACCCATATAAAATAGCGTTCCTATACGACAGAGCCTCCGCGACGGCCGACCTTCTGGACGGCGCATTGCAGAAATGGAGCGCACGCGTCAACTTTACATACACCTCATATGACGCGGACAGCAACGCCGATGCGTTCATCAACACGATGGGCGTGCTCTCCCAACAAGGGTATACAGGCATGGTCCTGAACCCTGACGCGTCGTACGCTGACCGGGTTAAGCAAGCCGCGCAAGAGTACGGCATTACATGGCTGCCCGGATTCGTTCCTCTCCTTGACATGAACGGCGATCCGATATGGCCGCAGAATTCACTCGGCATCAAGTATCAAGCAGATCTCATGACAAATTGGCTCAGGGAAAACTATAAAAGCTACCTTGGGGACATCGACACATCGAAACTCGGCCTGATCAGCACCTCGCAATATGTCGTGCCGGTCTTAAAACTGGCCAGCGACTTCTGCATCAGCAACTTCCAGGAAGATTATCCGGAAGCAGCGGCCAACGCCTTCGAGGTTGACACGGTCAACTTTGGATTTGACGCAAACGCCGGCTATGATTCAGTCGCCCCGTTCCTCGCCGCCCATCCCGAGATTGAGTACTGGTTTGTCGTTGGGTCGATAGAAGACGTAGTGCAAGGCGCTTCACGTGCAATAGACGCTGCCGGTTTGACCGCCAACACGCTCGCCATATCGAGCGGCGCCAATCTCCTCATGGACAGCTGGCTAAGCAATACCGAAACCGGATGCTATAAAGCCGGCATATACTATTCAATGGAAATATACGCCGAGCCGTTGGTTTGCGGGATCATTGCCATGCTTGACGGCCGTGCCACACCGGAGACATTATGGCCGGAGTGGAAAGATCCGAATCAGGAGTATCCTGTCGTGGTAGTCCAGTCCACAATCCTTACGGTGAACAATTACTTCACATATGACGACTACGTACAAGCATATCTATCGGCTATTGAGAACGGAACGGAACTGCCAAAAGCGCCTTAAGAAAAGCGACGTAAATCCCCTGGCTTTAGCCATGGGGAGTGTCAGGTGCAACAGATATCGGCAATCCGGCTCGCCTTGCTCGAGTAATCATCGGAGGCGTGCTCGAGCAATCATCGGAGGCTTGCTCCGAAAACAGGATAATTTCGCCCATGCCGGGCGCACCTAAAGCGGCGCCGCAGCCAGTTTGGCTGCGGCGCTGTCCTATAATGTGAGGATGTCCTATAATGTGAGGCTCCGCTCCATAACACGGACGCCGAGTGTTCCGGTTGACACTCCCCATGGCGAAAGCCAAGGGGTTTACGTCGCTTTTGCCAATTCGCTTTACGGCGGAACCGGCAAATTCGGACAATCAGGCAGCGGGCGCCCTTGTCCTCCGCCCGGTGCTTCGGAAATGGTCTATGGCCATGGCCGCGATCAAAAGAATACCCGTCGCGATAGTCTGGTAAAACGTGCCCAGCCCGATCAAGACAAGCCCGTTCTTAAAGCATGTCAGAAGCATGACGCCGACAAAAGCGCCGAACATCCCGCCCGCGCCTCCCAAAAAGGAGACCCCGCCAAGCACCGACGCAGTAATTGCATCGAGATCCGAACCTATGTTTGATGACGGTGAACCCATATGCATGCGTGCCGACACCAATGCGCCGACGAGGCACGCAATGCAGCTATTGTTGATGAACAAAACGGTCGTAATCTTCTTTGGATTGATTCCGGCTAACCGCGCCGCTTGATGGTTTCCCCCAACGATGTATACCCTCCTGCCGATCCGCGTTTTTTGCAGAATCAAACTATAAATGACCATAAGGATGACGGTAAAAAGAAATGGCAGAGGTATAACGTCAAAAATGCTATATGACCCCAGCTCCCAGAAGCTCGCATTGTTGATAGGCAGTATTTGCGACTTTGTGATCAATAGCCCCACCCCGTTTATAGCCGTGCCTACCGCGAGCGTCGATATGAAAGGAGGGAAATTTAGGCAATTCACAAAAAACGAGTTTACAAGGCCAACAACCGAACCCAAAACCACTGCAATAATGAGCGCCGGAAGCCAGGGCATGTTAGCCTGCAGAAAGATCGCCACGACAATTCCTCCAACCATGGCGGTATACCCGGTGGATAGATCAATCACCCCGCTTATCAGAAGGCATGAAATGCCGATTGAAAGCATCCCTACATTGAACGCCGTGTTGAACATATTCTTGATGTTCCTCGGCGAAATATAGTTTTTATTGATAATCGTGAACACAACCAGCACGGCAATCCAGACGGCGACAAGCGTAAATGACTTATTGCCGGTAATCCTTTTAAGGAGGCTATTTTTTTGCATACTCATGACCATTCCTCTCTTGCGAAAGCTCAACCAAAATGAACAGCGCAGCGCACGTCCCCTGTTATCCAGTTCTGCAGACCAGTCTCCCCTATGCCGATTTAGTCTTCATCTTGTTTTTGATGGAGAAGTAATCGATCGTCAAGGCAAGCAACAGCAAAACGCCGGAGAATACCGATTGCCAGTATGGCGTCACGCCAATAATCAGCAATCCGTTGTTAAAGCTGTTTATGATGAGCAGACCAAGGAAGCATCCGAGCATATTGCCTGCGCCCCCCCCAAACGAGATTCCGCCAAGAATCGCCGCTGTAATAGCAGGGAATGCATATCCGGAAGTGCTTGTGAAGTTCGCGATAAGCATCCTACCGGAATAGATGATCCCCGCCAGCGCGCCGAATGCGCCGCTTAGCGCAAAAAGGACATATGCCAATCTGCCGGGATTCAACCCCGCAAAAAGCGCAGCGGTCTTGTTGCCGCCGCACATATATATGCCCCTGCCAAACTTTGTCTTAGACAAAACAACGCCAAAGACGATCATCAGAACAAGAGATATGATTATCGCTATCGGGATCTCTCCGAATATCCTGCCTGTGCCAATCCAAATGATGGCAGGGTCCGAGATTACCACGATCCGCCCGCCCGAAACGACCTCCGCAAGCCCCTGCGCGATAAATGACCCGGTCGCAAGCGTGGCGATAAATCCCTGAAGCCCGAGCTTATATATCAAAAAAGCATTGAACAGGCCGAACGCCGCTCCGGCGACAATGCAGATTGGAATCGCGATAAACCACGGCACGCCGCCCACCAGCATTGTCCCCAGCAAGATGCCTGAGAACACGCCGATAAAACCAGGCGACAGATCGATATGGCCCGAAATCAGCAGCAGGCATGCGCCTACGGAGAACAAAATGTACAGCACCATTGAATCAAGAATGCTTCTGATATTCACCGCGCTCAGAAAAGAATGCCCTTGTGACGCGAATTGGAAAAATACCACGACCAATGCAAGGAGCAACACCAAAGAAAAAGCTTTCGATTTAATAAATCTGCTAATACCGTTCTGCATCATACCCTCCCGCTAGGCCATCGCCAATGCCAGGACGCGCTCCTCGGTGGCCTCTTCCCTTGTCAAGCGGCCGGTTATGCGTCCGTTGTGCATTACAATTATGTTATCGCTCACGTTGAGCACTTCGGTCAACTCCGACGATATGAATATAACGCCGATGCCCTGCTTGGCAAAATCGCAAACCATCTGGTACACCTCTGACTTCGTGCCTACATCAATGCCCTTGGTAGGCTCGTCGAGAATAAGAATCTCTGTCGCAATTTTTTCGGAGGTCCACCTGCCAAGTATAGTCTTTTGCTGGTTTCCCCCTGAAAGCTCCAGCAGCAATTTCTCCACCGTTGGCGTCTTTATTGAGTATTTTCTGACCGCTTCTTTTGCGAGCGCGACCTCCGATTTGTTGTCGAGGAACAAACCTTTTTTCAATTTGGACAGCACCGGAATAGATATATTTTCGCGTACCGAACGCTGGACAACAAGCCCCTGTTCTTTCCGGTCTTCAGGACAGAGCATGATGCCCCTATCAATCGCGTCTCTAGGCGATTTGAACCGTACCGCTTGTCCATTAAGCCTGATCTCGCCGGAAATTATCGGGTCGATTCCATAGATAGCAAGCGCAACCTCAGTCCTTCCCGCGCCGACAAGCCCGGCAAATCCCAGTACCTCACCGCGCCTGAGTTCAAAACTAACATCACGAATTGCTCCAGTCACAAGGTTTTTTACTTCAAGCAAGACTTCGCCAAATGCGTCGTTCCTCCTCAAGTTGGAGTACGTGTCCCCGATGTCGCGCCCGACCATCGCACGTACAAGCTCCGGCTCGGAGGTTTCCTGCGTCTTGAGCGTCTTGGCAAGCAGGCCGTCTTTCAACACCACGATCTCGTCAGATATCTGGAATATTTCAGCGATTCGATGCGAAACGTATAATATGACTTTGCCTTGCTGTTTCAATTGCCCAATTATCTTGAACAATATCTCTATCTCTTTATCCGTCAGCGAAGCAGTTGGCTCATCGAACGCGATGATATCTGAATCGCGACGGTAAGCCTTCATGATTTCGACCATCTGCTGATATGCCACTTGCAGCTGCCCGACTATGTCCGTAGGGCGTATCGGCAGCCCGAACAAGTCAATGATGTCTTGNGTCCTGCGCCGTAATTCCGCGGTTTTNACGATTCCCAGTCTATTTCCCGGCATATCTTCAAGAAAAATATTCTCCATGACACTTAGCGAGGCCACTAATTGCCTCTCCTGGTAGATAACGCTAATGCCGGTCTTCAGCGATTGATACGGAGAAGCGATTTTTTTTGTTTCGCCATCGATATTTATAAGGCCGCTATCCGGCTGCAGGTCACCGCTAAGTATCTTGAGCAACGTGCTTTTTCCGGCGCCGTTTTCGCCCATCAGCGCTGTCACTTTGCCGCCATCGGCGCGAAAACTCACATTGTCCAAAGCCCGGACGCCGGGAAACGTTTTGCTTAGCCCCGCAAATTCTAGATATCGTCCCATCAAACTGCACCTCGTAGCATGTCTATTTCTTTTTTATAATACAGCAAGGTACGTAGATTGTAAATATAAACATCGATAACGGGATAATATTCTTGCATTCGTCCACGCCACTGTTATCAAAACCTAGAGCCCAGCAGACGTTTATTTTGTTTCCGGCATCGCGGGATTGGTTGATACATAATATGTGAAATAGAACCGCTACAGATGTAACCAAAAAAATACTTCCACGAGCTGAATAGTTTTGTTAAAATTAACCAATATATCGTTATCTCCACCGAAACCGGCAATCTTAAGCGAGTGCCCATGCAAAAACCTCAAAGACAGGAAGATAGGGATGATGCACAATGACACAAAGGCAAATGCAATACTTCATAGCGGTTTGCGAATGCGGAAATGTGACAAAAGCAGCAGAGCAGCTATACGTGTCCAGACCCGTCGTCTCAAAGGTTCTGCGCGAGCTAGAGGAAGAGTTTGGCGTTTCGCTGTTTGTCAGAACAAGCACGGGCATCAGAATAACGGAACAAGGCAACTCAATCAGAAAGTTTATCGAGGGATATATGAACTCATACAGCCAGCTCTGCGAACGTGTGCATGAATCCGACTCTCCGGGAGGAAGCCACTTTCTCCGCATCGGCGTCGCGCCGACGAGTATCAGATGGTTCTTCACAAGCATATACTTCCCATTGAAAGAGAGACACAAGGATCTCAAACTATTCGTTTCCGAGATGCCGGCGCAGGAGTCGCTGGATGCGATCATCAACGGCGATGTCGATTTTGTTATCTCGCCGAGGAGAGTGGAGGATTCGCCATCGCTCAGCGCGATCAAGTTATATGAATCCGAGCTTGTTTTTTGCGCGTCCGCAACGAGCAAATATGCCGACTGTCCATGGGTCGATTATGACTCAATAACGGATCTGCCTATGGTCATGCCCTATACGGGCGGCGACGGCATCATCGAGAACCCCGTCATTTTCGTCATGCAGGCGGATGTCATGAGGATGGCGGTGGAACATGGCGATATTTATTCCGTGCTGCCATATGAAGTCACGGATGGATGGGAAGGAGTTGCGGCGATTCCGTTTAAACCGAAAAAGCCATTCATCATCAACCTTATCTGGAATAATACGCTGCCGAATAAAAAAGCATTTCAGACGTTGATGGATTTCGTAAAGGAAAAGATAGATGCAAAAGTCTGGTTCATAGGAGATGTCACGCGACACTGACGACCGATAGGCACTGTGTCGCGTTACTTCATTAAAGAGCATTTTCAGGTTATAAACGCACATCAAAGAGGCCCACGAGAAACAATACCGATAGGAGGAACCAATGAAAAAAATCAAAATCATCGCCACTCTTCTCTGTGTTGTCATGTTGTTTTCAATAGCAGCATGCAACAAAAACAACGACGCAAACACAAACAACAACAACGACGCCAGCAACAACAACAGCAGCAGCACCAACGACAGCGGCACCAACACCAACGATAACAGCAGCACCAACACCAACAATAACAGTAGCAGCAACACCAACGATACCAATACCGACAACTCAAATACAGACAATACCGGCAGCACATCCGGAAAGGACACCATAAACATCGTATTCTCCGGAGATACGGGAACGCTCGATGCCGTCAACATGTCAGGCGGATCAGCGGGCGTCCCCAGCGTATACATGGAACCGATGTGGCGGTTGATGGAAGGCATGGAATATGAGTGGGTCCTCGCGACGGGCCTCGATGAGGTCAGCCCGACCCAATGGATAATCCATGTCAGAGAAGGTGTTAAATTCTCCAACGGAAACACGCTGACAGCGGACGACATCCTCTTCACTTTGAAGCTGTGGCGTGACACCCCGAACCGCGCGCTACAAACGCAGTCCCTCGACCTGGACAATTCCAGCGTCATCGACGACTACACCCTCGATCTGCGCCTTACGGAGTATAACGTCGCGCAGATGCCCATGCTCAGCACGACGCTCATCACGGACTCAAAAACATATGACCCATTGGAAGCAGCGGTCAACCCCGTAGGAACTGGTCCCTACATTGTGACGGAGTATGTTGTAAACAGCTATATCCGCCTGGCCGCGAGAGACGATTACTGGGGCAAGAAGCCGGCGATACCGAATATGGTTTTCAGGCACATTTCCGAACCAGCGCAGATAGTTAACGCGCTTGTGACAGGAATGGTCGATATCGCAACAGTTCCGTCCGCAGACATCGAGTACATAAAGACCTTGCCCGGATATAATGTATACACAAGGCCTAGCGGCACGGGGACAATGGCCTTGTTCAACACGGATGCCCAGAGCCCGTTCCATGATGCCGACGCGCGCCTCGCGGTGTGTTTGGCAATCGATAGAAATGCGATCGTGAACCTCGTATACAATGGCTATGCGGAAGTGTCGGTCATGCCGGTCTCAAAGGGCAACATCGACTTTGAGCAACGATTCAGCAACTTGGGCGATTCATATTCAATCGGTTACAACGTTGATCTGGCAAAACAGTATGCGGACAGCTCCGGCCTGACCGGGAAGGACGTCCGTGTCATGACAAACGGCGACCCTTCATACGTCACGATGGCCGAAATCATCCAGGCGAACCTCAAAGACATTGGCGTCTCCGTGACCATCTTGAACTATGACCAAGCCACCCTCAGGTCGCTCTACAGAACCGATCCCACTTCATATGACATCTGTCTGTCGGCAAGCGCCGCCCCAACTTACATGGTGGCTGATGTCATGTATGCGTACGTCGCTTTTTCAACGATCATCAGCGCTCCCGGCGCATGGGACGGCGTCGAAGAATATATGGAGCTCGGTTCGGTGGCATTGGGTGGCGCGACTCCACAGATTCGCAGCGACGCCCTCTTTGAAATGCTGAAGCTCTTCACGGCTCAAAACCCATGGTTCGGACTCTGCGATCCGGTCGGTTCGTCGGCGTATTCCAAGGATTTGGGCGAAATTGTCTTCAATGCCTACGGCGCCGTTCTATATCAGGATCTATCATTCAACTAAAGGGGTGTCCAATGAGCCAATTTGACGAATTCATCTATACCATACCAAAAGAGCATCATGAGTGGGGCGACCATATCGCATCGCCAAGAGCATATTTCCGAGGAAACCAGAGCATGAAGGGCTCGCGACACATCATGGGCTTTGATGTAATACTAAACGAAGCCGTGGACGGCTATCCGCATTTCCACCACTCCGTAGAGGAATACCATTGGTTCACAGGCTCTGATTTGACAAAATTCTTTGACTTTGACGCAGAAATTGAAATCTGGCTCGGGGATGACCCCGATAATCTGGAAAAGTACACAATAACAGAGCCAACATTGATACGCTGCCCTCCAAACTTCTGGCACGGGCCGATAAACTACAAAAGAGTCGGAAAGCCGGTCGCTTTTTCCGCAATCTATTTTGACGGCGAATGGTCGAGCATCTCTCGCCGCGTCAAGCCGGACGGAAGCGTCGACTATCCATATCTCGGCTCCAGCCAAAAACGTTGCGTCTACGACAATTCCGCAAGCTGCACACACTGCGGGAAATGCTTCCGGGAGTATCGTGAAAATCCCGGGAGCATCGAGAACATGGAAATCGACTTTGCGCTTAAATGGCGCGACGAGCTGGTCAACGGTCGTTCTATCCCTGCAAGCGGCGCGTATGACAAGTACATCTTCAAGTATCCCGTGGAATACCATCAATGGGGGGACAGATTCGCCAACCCTCGCGGGAAGTTTAGAGGCGAAACGCAGCTACCCGGCGTCAAATTTTTCGGAGGCTTCAGCGTTGTCATAAATTCAAACAACATGGAAGTCCCCCATCTCCATCATGCCAATGACGAGTATCTGTGGTTCACGGGGTCCGATTTGCAAAACTTTTTTGACTATGACTCGGAAATCGAAATATATCTCGGTTGGGATCCGGACAATATGGAGAAAATCGTCATCACCGAGCCAACAGTGATAAGGGTGCCGCCCGATATGTGGCATTGCCCCATCAACTTCAAGCGCATAGACAAGCCTGTCGGATTCCTCCCCATCTACCCCGATGGCGACTGGTCAAAGGTTCTGCGCAAGGAAGACGAGAATGGGCGTTATGAATATGTGTACCAAGCTGCCACATTAAAGAAATGCGTGTATGACAAAAAGAAGACTTGCTGGTATTGCGGCAAGTGTTCAAGCGACAAGAGCATCAAAAAAAATTAAGGAGTGACAAAAATGCCGTATATCAGACTGAGCGTAACACAGAAACTGACCCCAGAAAAGCGCGAGGAACTCGTGACCGCCATCGGCGAAGCCCTGAGCATTATCCCCGGCAAGAGCGGGCGCTTCCTTATCTCTGACGTCGAAGACGGAAAAACCATGTATTTAGGCAGCAACCAACAAGAAGACATGGTCTTTGCAGACGTGCGATACCATGGAAACTACGAGTACAAGATCAAGAGCGATTTCACGGTCGCAATGTTTAACGCAATGAACAGGGTCTTAGGAACAAGTAAAGACAGGATGTGGCTGAATATCACCGAGTTCAATACCTGGGGAGGATTTGGCGATTTCAAAGACGACAGCCATCCGGATTAGCCGCAGCGCGCGGCGTCCGGGTTGTGACGACGAGTCTCCCCGAAAACTCCCGTTGTCATCCTGAGCGATAGCGAAGGATCTTGTCTGAGCACTTACGAAACAACGGAGGTAAAGATTCTTCGCTTCGTTCAAAACGATAGGTATTACAAGGCTTTTGAGTTTTCAAGGACACATACGACAAAAAAGGAGGAGGATAATGCTAAGGTATATCATTAGGCGCCTGCTGTTGATGATCCCCACCCTTCTGGGCATATCTTTCATAGTGCTATTGTTCATCACGATCACGCCTGGCGATCCCGCGCGGCTCATATTGGGCGACCAAGCATCGGAAGAGGACATCGCGGACTTAAGGGAAGAGCTCGGGCTCAACGACCCGCTCATCGTCAGATATGCCAACTTCATATGGAATATCTCGCACGGAGATTTTGGCCGTTCATATACGACAGGCAGGCCCGTCATCGATGAGATTCTTATGCGATTCCCATATTCGCTCATGCTTGTTTGCATCAGCATGACGCTTGCCGTGTGCATAGGCATACCAATCGGAATATATGCCGCGACCCACCAATATACATGGAAGGACAACGCAGCCATTTTCGGCTCCCTTTTCTGCGTGTCGATGCCCGGTTTCTGGTTTGCGTTGATGATGATCCAGCTCCTATGCGTCAAGCTCTTCCTGTTGCCTCCATCAGGAGTGGAAACCTGGAAAGGGTGGATCTTGCCCGCATTCACGGGGTCTCTGGGCTTTGCGGCCTCCATAGCGCGCCAGACACGGTCGAACATGCTGGAAGTAATCCGGCAAGACTACATCACGACGGCTCGCGCGAAAGGCCTGCCGGAAAGGAAAGTCCGCTACAGGCATGCACTGAAGAACGCGATTATCCCGGTCATTATGATAGTCGGCTCGATTTTCGGTTTGGCAATGGGCGGCTCGATGATTTCCGAGGTCATATTTTCAATCCCCGGCCTTGGCAGCTACACCCTCGCCGCTTTGCAGGGCAGGAACTATCCTGTAATTCAAGTCAGCGTCTTCTTCATGTCCGTGATGTTCGCCATAGCGCTGCTACTAATTGATATAGCTTTTGCCATAGTCGACCCGAGAATACGCTCCCAATTCGCGCATAAAAGACAAAGAGCAAAGAGAAAGGAGGCGTGACGAATATGCCCGATGAAAGCACAGCCAAAAAGAAGCCAAGGATCCTTGAGGTCTGGAGACGCTTGAAGAAAAACAAAGTCGCCGTAGTTTCGCTGTTCGTCATCCTCTTCGTGATACTCGTCGCCGTCTTTGCTCCGATACTCGCGCCATATCCATATGATCAGCAGAATTTCTCGCTCTCCTTCGCCGGTTCCAGCAGGGAGCATCTCCTCGGCACCGACAGGCTCGGTCGCGATGTCCTGAGCCGGCTGATATGGGGCTCGCGCCAGTCTCTCCAATTAGGAGTCATTGCAACGGCAATCGCGGCAACGATTGGCATAATAATAGGCGCCATCGCGGGTTTCTACGGAGGATGGACTGACACCTTGGTCATGCGGGCGCTCGACATATATCAGAGCATACCTATGTTTCTGCTGACCGTCACCCTTGCCGCCGTGATGGGGCCTAGCCTGCGTAACGCGATTCTCGCCATAGGCATAAGCATGATTCCCGGTCCCGCCCGACTCATGCGCGCGTCAATACTCTCCGTACGTGAAAGGGAGTTTATCGAAGCGGCGAAGATAATCAACACGAGCAGCGTCCGCACGATACGCAAACACATAATCCCAAACGCTATCTCGCCGCTGATTGTTTCCATCACCATGAGCATCGGCAGCAACATCCTCGCGGGCGCGGGCCTAAGCTTCATAGGCCTCGGCGCGCAGCCGCCGATTCCCGAATGGGGAGCGCTGATATCGGACGCAAGGAATATCATGAGGGAACACGCGACGCTCGCGCTATATCCGGGCATCTGCGTCATGGTCACGGTGCTCGCGTTCAATCTCCTCGGGGACGGGCTCAGGGATGCGCTCGACCCGCGCTTGAAGAATTGAGGTGATGCGACATGGCGGACAACATACTCGAAATATCCGATTTGGTCGTCAAGTACCATACCGATGATGCAATAATAAACGCCGTCAACGGTATCAACCTTGTCGTCAAGCATGGCGAAACGATTGGATTGGTCGGCGAAACTGGAGCCGGTAAAACCACAATCGCGCGCGCCATATTGCGCATACTCCAAACCCCTCCCGCAAAAGTGCATGGCGGTAGGATCGTCTATCGAGGCGAAGATCTGATGACCAAATCCGAAGCAGAGATGCGAAAGATTCGTGGGAACAAAATTGCGATGATTTTCCAAGACCCGATGACGGCCCTCAATCCCATCGAGAGGGTCGGCTACCAAATCGCTGAGGCAATCGGGCAGCATAACAAGGTGTCTCGCGCTGAAGCGGAGGAGCGCGCCTGCGACATGCTGGAAATGGTGGGGATATCCGCAGAGAGATACAAAGAATACCCGCACCAATTCTCAGGCGGCATGAAGCAGCGTGTCGTGATAGCAATGGCTCTTGCCTGCAACCCCGACCTCCTCCTCGCGGATGAGCCGACGACCGCGCTCGATGTTACGATCCAAGCCCAGGTATTAGAGATGATGCAGTCGCTTAAAGACAAGCTTGGCACGTCGGTTGTGCTGATCACGCACGACCTTGGAGTGGTCGCGGACTGCTGCGATTCCGTGGCAGTGGCATATGCCGGGGAAATAGTTGAATACGGAACTGTGGAGCACATATTCAAGCACACCGCGCACCCCTATACAAACGGCCTGTTCGGCTCGCTGCCAAGGCTGAGTTCAAAAGAGCCGCGCTTAAAGCCTATTAAAGGCTTGATGCCTGATCCGACCCGTCTGCCGGCGGGATGTAAGTTTTATGACAGATGCCCAAACGCAGCGGAAAGGTGTGCGGCGCAGCCTCCGGAGGTCATCGAGATTGCCCCCGGCCATCTTGTGAAATGCTATCTTGCAGGAGGTGAAGAATAGATGCCTGCAATGCTTGAAGTACAAAATTTGAAAAAATATTTTAAAAACCCGGCTGGGATGCTTCATGCAGTCGACGACGTGAGCTTTACGCTCGATTATGGGCAGACGCTTGGCGTCGTGGGCGAATCCGGATGTGGTAAGACGACCCTCGGCAGGACGATTTTGCATCTTCTGGACATAACCGACGGCACGATGTTTTTTGAGGGCAGAGACATCACCAATCCAAAAAAGAAGGAACTTGTCACGCTCCATGAACAAATGCAGCTGATCTTTCAAGACCCATACTCATCGCTCAACCCGCGTATGTCGGTGAGCGAGACCATAATGGAGCCGCTGATTGTACAAGGAATAATGAAAAAGGCGGAGATAAGAGCCGAAGCGAGGAGGCTCATGGACACCGTGGGCTTGGCCGCGCGTTTTGAAAACTCATATCCGCACGAGCTCGACGGTGGCAGGCGACAGCGCATCGGGGTCGCGCGGGCATTGGCATTGAAACCCAAATTCATCGTATGCGACGAGCCGGTGTCGGCGCTCGACGTGTCGATTCAAGCGCAAATAATCAATCTGATGCTCGATTTACAGGATGAGTTGAAGCTGGCCTATATGTTCGTAACGCATGACCTATCGGTCGTCAAGTACATATCTAACGACATAATGGTCATGTACCTTGGCCAGATGGCCGAAAAAGCGCCTTCGGACGAGCTTTTTGACAAGCCAATGCATCCATATACGAAAGCGCTGCTGTCAGCGATACCTGAGCCGGACATTGACAACAAGAAAAAACGCATCATTATGCAGGGCGAGCTCTCGTCTCCCGTCAACCCCAGGCCCGGCTGCCGATTCATGCCAAGATGCCAATACGCGACAGACGCTTGCAATGCCACGCAAGTCATCGAGGAATGCTACCCGGGACACTTTGTCTCGTGTTGCAGATATAAAGAGGTCAACAACATTACAGATTGATTGGAGGAAATTTAAGTGAAGAAGATGAAAATAATCGCAATCCTACTCTGCATAGCCATGTTGTTCGCCGTTGCTGCATGCAACAAAGACAAAGGCGAAACAAACAGCAACGACACCAATAACAGCAGCACCGACACCAACAACAGCAGCAATAACAACAACAGCAATAACAACGACAGCAGCAGCAACAGCAGTAACAGCGACAACAGCAGCAATAACAGCAGCACCGACAATACAAACACGGATTCGTCCACGCCCTCAGGAAAAGACACCCTCAATGTCGCCTACTCCGGCGACACAGGAACGCTCGATGCCGTCAATATGTCGGGCGGATCCGCAGGCGTCCCTAACCTCTACATGGAACCTATGTGGAGGTTGCAGGAAGGCATGGTATATGAGTGGGTACTTGCGACAGGCGTCGACGAGGTCAGCCCGACCCAATGGATAGTCCATGTCAGAGAAGGCGTGAAGTTCTCCAACGGCAACACGCTGACAGCGGACGACATCCTGTTCACGTTGAAGCTGTGGCGCGACACCCCGAACCGCGCCCTCCAGACACAGTCCCTTGACCTGGATAATTCCAGCGTCATCGACGACTACACTCTCGACCTACGCCTCACGGAGTATAACGTCGCGCAGATGCCCATGCTGTGCACGACTCTTATCACGGACTCGAGAACGTATGACCCACTGGATGCGGCTGTCAATCCCGTTGGCACCGGGCCGTACAGCGTGACGGAATACGTGGTGAACAGCTATATACGTCTGACCGCGAGAGACGACTACTGGGGCGATAAGCCTGCGATACCGAACATAGTCTACAGGCACATTTCCGAGCCCGCCCAGATAGTGAACGCGCTCGTGACCGGCACGGTCGACATTGCGGGCATACCCTCGACCGACGTCGAATACATCAAAACCTTACCCGGATACAACGTATACACGAGACCCGGCGGCATGACGGTGATGGCCTTGTTCAACACTGATGCGCTAAGCGTTTTCCATAGTACGGACGCACGCCTTGCGGTCTGCCATGCCATCGACAGAAACGCAATCGTAAATCTCGTATACAATGGCTTTGCGGAAGTATCAGTCATGCCGGTGTCTAAGGGCAACATTGACTTCGAGCCGCGCTTCAGCAATATCGGCGAGGCATATTCCGTAGGCTATGACGTTGCGCTGGCCAAACAATATGCGGACAGTTCCGGCCTGACCGGCAAAGAAGTCAGCATAATGACCAACGGCGACCCCACATATATCACCATGGCCGAAATCATCCAGGCGAACCTCAAGGACATTGGCGTCTCCGTGACTATCCTGAATTATGACCAGGCGACGCTTAGGTCCCTATATAGGTCTGACCCAACGTCATATGACATCTGCCTGTATTTCAACGCCGCGCCGACTCTGATGGTCGCTGACATCCTCAACGCCAATGTCTCTTTTTCGTCAATACTCAGCGCCCCCGGCGCTTGGGACGGAGTCGAACGCTTTTTGGAGCTTGGCGGCATCTCCTTGGGCAATCCTGATGCAAAGACCCGCAGCGACGCCTTCTACGACATGCTCACCATCTTCAACCCGCAAAGCCCCTGGTACGGTCTCTGCGACACTGTGACCTCTTCCGCGTATGCAGCAGACTTGGGTGACATCGAGTTCGACGCATATGGCAGTGTCTTGCTGCAAAGCCTCTCGTTCAAGTGATAGAAACAAAGCATCTCAGGCAGAATAATCAGTCTGCCTGAGATGCAAAGTAAGGCTCTCCAAGTTATTGGGCGGAGCCTCACGTAAGCATCAAGAAAGGAAGTACGAAAAGCATGGGACAAACAACTGAAACCATGGCAAAAGGCGAATACGATTGGCTGTTCTATAAGTTCAAGAAAGAAGAAACCCCCTCAGACGGCATGCTGCCGCAATACCAGGCATATTTCCGGGGCGAGCTGAGCATCCCCGGCGCCCAGACAAACCAGCCATATCGGGCATACATGAAAACCGGCTTCATCAGCAGCGAGCCACACTTCCACAGAGACGAGGAATACCTCGCCTTCGTCGGCCACGACCTCCGCTATGCCTTCGACTCATTCGAGGCCGAAGTCGAGTTATGGATGGGCGAGTCGCCGGAAGACATGGAAAAAATAGTCATCACCGCGCCGACCATGGTCCGCGTGCCGGGATACTATTGGCACGGACCCATAGAAATAAAGAAGCTCAGCAAGCCGCTGTTCTTCCAGCCCGTCCTCTTTAGCAGCAGGTATTATGCAATCCGGCGAAGGAAAGACGCGGATGGGAAAATCTACAATGAGACGATTGTGGATGGAATGTCCCCCTGCACGCTTGACAACGACAAAGTATGCACATTCTGCGGCAAATGCGAAGAAAAGAATTGAGAGGTGACCCAAATGTCCAGATATGATCATTTGATCCACACGTTCAAACCGGACTTCATTCCTCCCCATCAGACGTATTTCAGAGGACATGACTGCATGCCGGATTCAAACTTCTATTCAAACTACCGTTGCTACTCAACAGAGTCCTTCATCGACCGCTGGCCGACTTTCCACACGGAGGACGAGCTTCTGTGCTGGGTCGGATATGACTTGGCCGATCCATGGGGCTCTTTTGATGCCGAGATAGAGTTCTGGATCGGCGAAGACAGGAACAACATGGTGCAATACATTATAACGGAGCCGACGATTTGCAGAGTCCCGGCATATGTATGGCACTGCCCCTTGGAATATAGACGAGTGGGAAAACCCGTGTATTTCCAGCTTGTTCTGAAAAATGGCAAGTTTGGGACATATTCCCAAAAGATTGACAGTGACGGCAAGAAGCACCTTGTGTATTCAAGCTTTGTCGCGAACAGGCAGTGCGTGTACGACAGCTCCAAAAAGTGCACCCTCTGCGGAAAGTGCCGCGCAACGGAAGATGCCGTCGTCCCCAAGTCAGCCGCCGAAGCAATGGAAATGGTAAAATCCGGCATGTAACGCTTGCCGCTACCGAAATGCTGCGCATCTAACAGAGTTGTGACTGAAATAATCGGCGGGTAGCTGAGAAGCGCCCGCCGATCTTTCAAAAACAGAAACATTGGATATATTAGCGTTTTCGTTTTTGCTCATCGAAATTCATCTCTCTCATTTAGGGTGACGAGAGTCGCTCTATCCATAGATCCTGCTATTGAACCTCGTCAAAGGGAGTATCACGCGGCTGATGATCGCCGCCGCTTCGGCGCGGCTGATGTTGCTGCCCGGGTTGAATGTCCCTGCTGCGTCGCTCCCTGAAAGGGTGCCCGATCTGTAGAGCGTGAGAATGGAATCGCGGTATGGCGTTCCGCCGTTCACGTCGGGCAGCGAGTTAACTGTGTTCTGCGATGCGAACTCCGAGGCGGGTATGGAGCGCGAGAAGATATACGCCATCTCCGCTCGCGTAGCCGCGCGGGTGTAGGTGCTGAAATCGTCTGCAAGGATTATACCGTTAGCTATAGCGTAGTCGATGTAGACCTGATACCATACACTGCCCTGCACAAAGCTTTCCATGCCGGTTTTATAGATGCTGTTTACCCTCGCTGCGACCGTTATCGCCTCCGCTATGCTCATGTTCCCACCGGGGTTGAACGTGGTGGCGCTGTTTCCCGTCATGAGGCCATACTCATAAGCGTTTGCTATGACTTTCTGATTGTAATAGCCGTACCACATGCTCTCAGCCACATCGGTGAACATACCGAACGTATAGGTGTTCTTTTGCAGGAAGTTTGCCATAGAGCCGGTGGCGGCGGGCGCTGCCGCGCCCATTGTTGCGGTAGCTTCGTTGGAGTTAGCACCCGTTAAGCCGGTTTTAACTGCACGCACATAGTAAGTATATGTTTTCCCCGCCTGTGCCGTAGTTTCAAGAAAGCTTGTTGTATTGGCCGTTACTGACAAGAGCAGGGTAAAGCTACCACCGTCCTCTTTTCTGTAGATGGAAAACATATCTTCGTTGTCAGAATTATCAGTCCAGTTCAGCGTTATACCGCCCGCGCCTGCGGTTGCCGTCAGGTTGCTCGCTGCTGCGACGGTTGCCGCCGCGTTTACCGTCACACCGCTTATCGGGTAGAAGCCGGTGTTCGAGCCGTTTGAGTAGCTTATGCCGTTTTGACCACCGCTCACGCCCCATGTTGCTGTTGCGCCTGCGGGGGCGATTATCAGGTCTGTCGATGTGCCTGATGTATATGTCGGGATTCCGCTTACAGGTTTGTCCCAAGCGCAAACGACAGCCGTGCCTCCGATCGTAGGTGCGCCGCTTACCATGCGAATTACGTTGCCCTCCCCGATAATACCTGTCCCATAGTTAAACACAAAGCCCCCGTTCACAGTGGCTGTAGAGCCTGTGCCTGTGATTACTATCGTTTCATAATTTGCATACCCGTTTTCGGATATCACGGCTCCGCTTATGATACTGAGGGAAAAGCCTGTTCCATCGGAATCGGAAAAAATCGCAACGCCATTTGGTGCGCTCACCGTGCCGCTTTCCACTATGACAGAGGAGTTGGCACCTCCGGAACTAATTGCGAATCCGCTACCCGTAGTTTTAATCACCATGCCTCCGCATACAGTGACTGTTGAGCCGGCGCCGCCAATATATATAGCCCTTTTCCCATCCCCGGAGGAACTCACAGTACCGCCGCTGATTGTGATTTTGGCGTTGTCGTCGCTACACCAAATTCCGGTTGAGTTTGAACTGCTTATTCTGCCGCCGCTCACCGTGACAGTGGAGCCTGCCCCGTTCGGGCTAATCGCCATCCAGTCAACGCTGCTCACCTCGCCGCCGTTCACGTTGATGGCAGCGCCATTGGAAGTGGCGATAGCGCACCCACGAGTACCGGTGGCGCTTACCTTGGCGTTCCCGCTCACCGTGACGGTGGTGTTAGTCCCTCGGGTGCGTATTGCGGTCGCATCCGGCCCGCCCTCTAACGTTCCGCTCACCCCTATGGCGTTTATCGTGCCGCCGCTTACATGAACCACAGAGTTTGCACCTTCAGCAAGAATCGCGCTTCCATCTGTTGCGCTCAATGTCCCGCCGCTCACCGTAATTTCGGTTTTTAGGCCGTTTACGCGGATAGCGGAGCCTTCTTTTCCTGATGTGGAAAGTGTACCGCCGCTCACATTGATTACTGTGTCCGCGCCGTCAGTATAAATACCATAACCTTTTTCGGCCGTAGCGCTAAGCGCGCCGCCGCTCACATTGATTACTGTGTTCGCACCCCCGGCGTAGATAGCGGATCGCTCCACGCCCGCGGTACTCAGCGTACCGCCACTCACGTTAATTTTGACGTTTGCGTTGTAGGCCGTGTTGATGGCGTCGCCGCTCCCGATGTGTCTGATAGAACCACCCGCCGCAACTTCAAACATACCGCTTCCGTTCAATCTGATTAACGTTCCGCCGTAGCTGCTGCTGCTTGAATAACTAGCCTTCCAGACGACCGTTACGGCGGCGTCGATATTAAGATCCAGCACATTCGTTGCGCCGGTAACGCTGCCGACCACAGTAACGGTGTTGCCGGAAAAGCTCGCGTCAAGAGTACCAGTACCCCCATGGCCAAATTTGATAATTTGATCCCATATTTGATTTGAAGTAGATGCGCTTGCCGCAATGGGCATAGCCGCGAAAAGGCTGAATATAAGTGCCAGCGAGAGCAGGGTCGAGATGAGTTTTTTTGGTTTGTAGTGCATTTCTATATCCTCCCTTTTTCTACGTTATCTAGTTTTGTTAATCTTCCGTATTGGCTGAAAGCTCCGAATATAATGCTTTGTGTCAAGTGTTTCTACAAATATAGATGAATATTATCACAGATATTGAGTGCTTTCCACATTTTTTTCATTGTATTACAGGCGTAATAAGGTGCGCCAGTATCTGTTCAGTGCCTTGCGTAACCGGTACTGAATAGCTTCGTGCGCTTTATATCCCAGTGCCCAAAGGCAGGGGGATTGCTTTTGCTAACTCTCCTCATTGTCAGCGACACGCGAGGCCGCAATCATAATCCCCAGCTTCCCCGCCTCAAACGACAACCCGCCCTGCACGAACGCATTATACGGCGGCGCCATCGGACCGTCCGCGGACAGCT
>JGI24702J35022_10000714_pt1 | contig 20392 bp, 11 predicted proteins | sample TergutTh196P4_FD_35022 | JGI IMG/M metagenome (IMG submission 35022)
CAGTTATTGAGTTTGATCTCCTGCATGCCTGTGATAAGCTGGAACAGATTGCTCTGTTCGCCTGCAGCTTGAGCAAACCGTTTGATGTCCAACTCGCGGCGGTATTTCATGAAAGCGAGTATCCAGGCTACATACAGTCCGTTGCCCAGCATAAACAAACCTAAGATTGTTAAGTTATAGTATCCCAGCACAAACCCGAAGACGATGAAGTTGACAAACGAGAAGAGCGTACTGATGGAGGTACCCGTCATGAAGGCCTCGATACGTCGGTGGTCGCCTATACGCTGCATGATGTCGCCCACCATCTTGGTGTCGAAGAAACGGATAGGAAGGCGCATCAACTTGGCTAAAAAATCGGAGATAAGGGAGATATTGATACGCGTATTGACATGCAACAGTATCCAGCTACGGATAAAATCGACCGACAGCCGGGCGAGGAAGATGATAAGCTGTGCGACGAGAATCAGCGTGATAAAGGCCAAGTTGCTGTCGCGGATACCGGTATCTACTAACGATTGTGTCAGAAAAGGCATGATCAGTTGAAGCAGACTGACAGTTACCATGCCGAGTATCAGCTGGATGAACTGCTTCTTGAAGGGTGTCAGGTAACGGAAAAAGAACGACAGGCTGCGGTTTCGTTTTTCCTGTTCGTCTTCTAATGTGTTAAACTCCGGCCCCGGCTCAAGCAACAACGCCGTACCGGTACCCTGTCCTTCTGTTTGGCCGCTTATCCAGCATCGTTTAAATTCCTCTTCGTTGAAAACAACCTTTTTGGAGGCGGGGTCGGCGATGTGGTACTGTGAATTTTTCACCTTGTATAATACTACAAAGTGGTTCTGGTTCCAATGGAGGATGCAGGGCAGCGGGACTTCGTCTTTTAGCTTTTCAAGTGTGATCTGCACGCCGACTGTTCGGAAGCCAATCGTTTCGGCAGCGTCGCTGATACCCAGCATGGAAACGCCTTCGCGCGTGATGAACGACCGCTCGCGCAAGTATTGAAGCGTATAGTTACGACCGTAATACTTCGCTATCATGCGAAGGCAAGTAGGGCCGCAGTCCATCGCATCCAACTGAAGAAAATGAGGAAAGGGTTTCAACATATTCGTAATTGCTTCCCTACGGAAAGCGACACATTATTGATTTGTAACACTAAGGAACGTTCGTAATTCGTAATTCGTAATTCGTAATTTATAATTAATTACTTCCTTCCCACTAAGTAGGAATAGGTCGCTATGACTATAAAACAGATTAGGGGTAATACAAATGATACGCGTATTGACGACAGGGAGGCAAACCAGTGGGCTTTATCCATCAACAGACCCTGTAAGGGCGGCATCAGGCAGCCTCCTCCTATCGCGAATATCAGACCGGCAGAGCCTAACTTGGCATCATCGCCCAAGCCTTTGAGCGCTATGCCATAGATAGTGGGGAACATGAGCGACATACAGGCGGAGATAGCGACAAGACTGTAAAGACCTGTCATCCCTTTGATGAAAATAGCGCCCGAAGTAAAAAGCAGGCCGCCGATGGCAAGCGTCATTAGCAACCTTTCCGGTTTGAAGTATTTCAATAAAAATGTGCATATAAAACGACTGGAGACAAACGTTATCATAGCGACCATATTATAATTCTGGGCGCGTACTTTTGTCATACCAAGCTCGTGCTCGGCATATTGAATGATAAATGTCCATACCATTATTTGCACACCGACATAAAAGGCCTGCGCAATGACGGAAGTAACATATCGTTTGTTCTTAAAAAGCCTTCTGAAGGTAGCAATATTACTGTTGTCTGATGAAAGAATCTCCTTTTTTTCGGATGGGAGTTTTGATAGCAGAAACAGGAAGAAGAATAGCATGACTACAGCCCCTAACACAAGATAGGGGCCGCTAACTACATTCAGATCGGCTTTTTGAATGACCGTCAGCGCGCCGGGGTCCATACTTTGCAGTTGTAGCCGTTCCGCTTCGGTCGCCGGATTCAGGCGGGCTAATATCATCTCTCTGGCTATCAACATACCTGTTAACGAGCCCATCGGGTTAAATGCCTGCGAAAAGTTGAGCCGTTGGGTGGAGGTCTCTTCCGGTCCCATTGAAAGGATATAGGGATTAGAGGTCGTCTCTAAGAATGCCAGTCCGCAGGTCATTATAAAATAAGCGATGAGAAAAGCCCAGAAAGCCATCATGTTACCTGCCGGTAAAAACAGAAAACAGCCGATAGCATACAGCGCCAAGCCGACTACAATTCCTTTTTTATAGTTAAAGCGCTTGATGAAAAGGGCAGCCGGAATAGCCATGAAGCAATATCCGCCATAAAAAGCAAACTGAACCAACGAACTCTCAAAATTGGTTATCAGCAGAATATTTTTAAATGCCGCCACCATAGGGTTCGTGATGTCGTTAGCAAATCCCCACAGAGCAAAAAGTGAGGTTACAAGGATGAAAGGGAATAGAAACGTTTTCGGGATGACTTTTACTTTTTGTTTCATAATAAAAAGGGGACGTTATTCAGTTATTTATACAGTGGGCCGTATGTTTGGCAGGCGCGGAAATCGGCTCCTTCCTTATCCATACCAAAAGCATTCCACGAGGCAGGACGGAAGATGTCTTTGTCTGCTACATTGTGCATACATACCGGTATACGTAGCATCGAGGCTAAGGTGATAAGGTCGGCGCCGATATGTCCGTAGCTGATAGCGCCATGGTTGGCGCCCCAGTTGTTCATCACCGAATAAACATCTTTGAAGGCGTCTGTGTCGTTCAGGCGTGGTGCGAACCAGGTTGTTGGCCAGCCTTTATCGGTACGGTCATCTAATATCTTATGTGATGCAGGGTCTAATTCGACCGTCCAGCCTTCCGATAGTTGCAGGACAGGGCCTATTCCCTTCACTAAGTTAAGGCGAACCATCGTGCAGGGCATGTTCTGTCGCGTCAGGAACTTGGATGAGAAACCGCCTCCACGAAAATATTCCCTGTTTGCAGGCACCCAGCATGTAGCATCCAAGCAAGCCTGCGCTTCTTCATCGCTTATCTCCCAGAAGGGTTTCATCGCCGGATTACCGTCTCTGTCCGACTGACGCGCCGAACCGTCCAACGATGCGGCGCCCGAGTTAATAAGGTGAATGATACCGCTGGCTGCTTTTCCTTCTAATTTTTTACCGGTAACCCGTTCTACCGATTCGGGGCTCCAATAGGTGCGTACATCGGCAAAAATCTGGGCAGTATTAGTCAACAGATACCCAAACAACATCGCTATTCCGTTCAAGGCGTCGTTTTCGGTCGCTAACACAAACGGCTGCCGGACACCTGTCCAGTCGAACGATGAGTTGAGCAATGCTTCCGTAAAATCGCCGTTAGGATAAAAATCCGTCCATTGGCGTTGTCCCTGAAAGCCGGCGGCCAAGGCATTGTGACCTAACGCCTCCTCGCCGAATCCCATTTCTTTCAGTTTAGGGTTGCCTGTCATCAGGTCGCGCACAATAAGGGTCATTTTGACGATAAACGCCCAATCGCTGTCTTTCTCTTCGCGTGTCTTCTGCAAATTCGGACGATTACAGATATCCTCATGTTCCTTACAGTTGGCTTTAGCCCAGGTCAGCGCTGTGTTAAATTCCTCCGCATCGTAAATACCCAGTGTCATACGGCGGATGATCTCTACCTCGTCTATTCCTTCACAACGCATACCGAGATAATCCTCAAAAAGGTCGGTCTGCACTATCGAGCCAGCAATACCCATGCAAACGGCGCCTATCGACAGATAGGACTTACCGCGCATTATAGCTACCGACATGGCGGCGCGCGCAAAGCGAAGTAATTTTTCTTCTACATCACTGGGGATGACGGTATCCGTCGAATCCTGCACATCGTGTCCGTATATTCCGAAGGCAGGCAGCCCCTTCTGAGCATGTGCTGCTAACACAGCGGCCAAATAAACGGCGCCGGGTCGTTCTGTCCCGTTAAAACCCCATACGGCCTTCACGGTATGCGGGTCCATGTCCATCGTTTCGCTGCCATAACACCAGCACGGCGTCACAGTAATCGTCACGCCAACGTTCTCTTTTTTAAATTTCTCGGCACATGCGGCGCTCTCGGCTACACGCCCTATCGTAGTTTCGGCTATCACACATTGTACCGGCGTTCCATCCGGATTTTTCAAGCTAACAGTCAATACAGCTACTACGCTTCTTGCCATGTTCATAGTCTGTTCTTCGAGGGATTCGCGTACCCCTCCCATACGTCCGTCAATTGTGGGGCGAATCCCTATTTTAGGCCATTCACCCTGAAATCTTTTCGTGTTCATAGGTTTATATTTTTTGTAATAAATTATTTCAATAATCCTGCAAAAGTACATCATAAAACACAAAATAAAGAATTTTTTTCAGATTTTTCCGATTATATTATAATTTGTATTACCTTTGTATGAATTTATAATAATAAACCAAATGGAAAATCGTTTTTTAGACTTAATTGAAAAGACTGTTAAGGAACACTGGGACACCCCGGTTTTCAGTGATTATGAGGGAGATACATTTCTCTATAAAGATATGGCGAAAGAAATTGAGAAACTTCACATTCTTTTTCGTGAATCCGGCATCCAAAAAGGCGACAAGATTGCCATCATCGGACGTAACTCAGCACGATGGGGTATCGGTTTTTTTGCCGTCTTAGCCTACGGCGCAGTAGTTGTTCCTCTGCTGCACGATTTTACTGCTGACAATGTTCAGTACTTGGTAAATCACTCCGAAGCGAAAATTCTTCTTGTGGCGCAACATAACCGTAATTCGTTAGATTTGAAAAAAATGCCCGGCATTCTGACCTATATCTCACTTGAAGACTATTCTATTATTGATGCGCCTGACAACGTAAAGAAAGCGCGTGAAAATATAGAGGAACTCTTTAAGCAAAAATATCCGGTGTTCACGTTGGAACATGTTAATTATCACATAGAAAAACCGGAAGAGCTTGCCGTTATCAATTATACATCAGGCACGACCGGCTACTCCAAAGGCGTCATGCTGCCTTATCGAAGCCTCTGGAGCAACACCCAATTTGCTTATGATAAACTACCGTTCATTCATGCGGGCGATAATATGGTATCCATGCTCCCGATGGCGCATACCTACGGATTAGCGTTTGAAATACTGAACGGCGTCAACAAAGGTTGTCATGTTCATTTTCTCCCGCGCATCCCTTCGCCAAACATCATCATTCAAACATTCAACAAGATACGCCCGACGCTTATCATCGCCGTCCCGATTATCATCGAAAAAATAGTCTTCGGCAGGGTGTTCCCTGTATTGGAAAAACCCTTAATGAAAGCATTATATCCCATTCCGGGATTCAAGCAGTTTATTAACAGAAAGATTTTAAAACAGTTGAATACCGCTTTCGGCAACAACTTTGCAGAGATAGTCTTAGGCGGCGCGGCCTTGGACAAAAAAGTCGAATTGTTTTTGAAGAAAATAGGATTTCGCTATACCGTCGGTTATGGGATGACCGAATGTGGTCCGCTCATTGCCTATGATCAATGGGATACCTTCAAGCAAGCATCCGTAGGACGCATCGTCGACCGGATGGAAGCAAAAATCGATTCTTCAGACCCGCAGAATGAAACAGGTGAAATCTTAGTGCGTGGCGATAATGCAATGTTAGGGTATTATAAGAATCCGGAAGCAACCAAAGAAGCCTATACGGATGATGGCTGGATGCACACCGGCGACCTTGGCATCATCGATAAGGACGGCTTTCTTTTTATACGTGGTCGCTGTAAAACCATGCTGTTAAGTTCCAGCGGACAAAATATCTATCCCGAAGAGATAGAAAGCGAATTGAACAAACTACCCTATGTTAGCGAATCACTCGTCATCTCACGGGAAGACAAGGACACCCACAAGTATCTACTGAGAGCCTTGGTGTATCCTACATGGGAACAGGTAAAACAGGAAGGCATCACCGATGAAGGGTTACAAAAAATTATGAATGAAAATCTGGTAAAACTCAATAAACTAACGCCTTTTTATTGTAAGGTATCGGAAATACGCTTACTCGAACAACCGTTTGAAAAAACTCCTAAATTAAGCATCCGCCGTTTCCTCTACCAAAACAGTAACACTTAATTTAAAATGCCGACCAAAAAATCCCCTTAGGGATTGAATATCGGTAGAACAATGACATTGTTCGCTTCAAGTCATTGCGGATTACGGGTTACGGATTTCCCCGGCTTGCTTGCCTTGCTTGCTTTGCTTGCCTTGCTGCCCGGCTTGGCCTCATGCTCATATTGAGCTAATTTCTTTTCTAATTGTTGAATCTCATGTCCCTGATTGTTAATTGTTTTCAATAAGGAGTTCAGTTCTTCATTTTCGATGGAGGACGGATATTGGGCTTCAACACGGAGGATAAAGTCCGAAAGGACATTCATATAGTTATTAAAGGCGTCATAGGGGTTATCGTACGGGCTGAAAAGGTTGTAGTGCTTCGTGTTCATGTAGTAGAAGTGGTCGCTGCTTTGGAGGTAGAGCCAGTCTTGAAGAATACGTCGGTCGCTGCACAGGCGAACACGCTCACTGATGGCGTTAATCTTACGAAAAGCCTCCTGCTGAAGGACATTACCCACCCATGAATTGCAGTCTTTTTCCTCGTCGACCCACGACATGGGATAGGGTACGAGAATCTTGTCGACTGCTTTTTTAGATGCAAACAATTCGGAAGGTAGAGAAAATGAAATCGACTGTTGTGCTGCAAATTGGGGTAACACCTTGAAAAAGTCAAAGATACCTGTTGAATAGTTGTGAAGCGAACCTAACACTTCATAATTCAGAAAGATATTAACGATATTCTCTGCCGCAGCTGTGGAGGCGATCCATGCAATGTATTTATCGGCTGTCAAGGGATAATCCTTCCAACTGTAATCGGCGAAACGCATCGATAAGTCTTCGCTGAAACGGTCGTTCTTTAATAACAGCTTCAAATCTTTATGTGTTGCCGACGAATACATGTAATTCGGACTTTTCCAGCCTAAAACATGTTTTGCGCCTTCGGTCAACATGCCTCGAAACCCCATTTCATACACTGTCTCCGAAATATCATCCGAATAAATCAATTCCGTATTACGGAACACAAGAGGTGTCACCCCGAAAACCGACTTGATTTTATCGGTATGCATCCTAACCTGCGACTTAAATTCATCCTGATTACCGAGTGAGGCAAGCGAATGAGCATAAGTCTCGGTCAAGAGTTCGACGCAGCCTGTCTTGACTAAATCGGCAAAACTGTCAATCAATTCCGGGGAGAATATTTCCATTTGTTCCAAGGCAATACCTGAAATGGAAAAAGCAACTTTAAATTTCCCGTCACTCTTATTGATCATCTCTAACATGGCCCTGTTTGCCGGTATATAACAAATATCTGCAACCTTCTTAAATATCTCTCCATTCTGAAAATCATCATAATAATAATGATCATTCCCGATGTCAAAAAAGCGATACCGTCGCAAACGAAAAGGCTGGTGAATCTGAAAATATAAACAAATTGTCTTCATAGGAATAATTGAATAATTGAATAATTGAACGTATCTTAGTTTTAAAAATCAAAATAATGTGTCTTTTTACGAAGTGAAAAAATAATTCTTAATTCTTAATTCTTAATTCTTACGTTTTCGTAGATGGAGCGGACTTTTTGTCCGGCATACTCCCATTTGATATTGTTCACTTCGTTCAATCCCTCTTCTTTCAAAAATTGATGCAACGCCGGATAGGTTATCAGTCCGTATATTGCATCGGATAGCGCATCTATGTCCCAAAAATCCACTTTGACGGCGTAATTGAGAATTTCAGCACATCCCGATTGTTTGGAGATAATCGAGGGCACGCCGCACTGCATCGCCTCTAAGGGAGAGATACCGAAAGGCTCCGAAACCGAAGGCATCACATACACATCACTTGAACGAAATATTTCATAAACCTGTTTACCTTTCATAAAACCCGTAAAATGAAAGCGGTCGGAGATGTTCCGTTCAGCGGCAAGACGTATCATTTTGTTCATCATATCACCGCTGCCGGCCATGATAAATCGCACATTCTTAGCGCGTGACAGCACCTTGGCAGCAGCTTCTATATAGTATTCAGGCCCTTTCTGCATGGTGATACGACCAAGAAACGTTACGATTTTATCTTTAACGCCCCGTTTATCCTCAATAGAGAGGATATCCTTGCTCAGCGGCTCTACCGCATTATGCACTGTGGATACTTTAATCGGGTCCTGATGGTATTTTTCGATGACGGTAAACCGTGTCAGGTCGCTTACCGTGATGATATGGTCTGCATGGTCCATGCCGTCTTTTTCAATATTGTAGACATGGGGGTTCACATTTCCGCGACTGCGGTCATAATCCGTGGCATGGACATGTATCACTAACGGTTTACCACTGACTGTCTTTGCATGTATTCCTGCCGGATAAGTGAGCCAGTCGTGCGCATGAATAATATCAAATGATTCCTCACGCGCTATCACGCCGCATACAATCGAGTAATTATAAATCTCTTCCAACAGATTATCCGGATAACGTCCTGAAAACTCAACACATCCTAAGTCATTCACATATTTTGAGCTGAAATCAGCATAGATATGTGTCCGCAAATCAAAATACTTCTGCGGATTCATATATTTCGACAACCGTTCGGAGACATACTCATAACTGACATCCTTCCATACAACCGGCGTATTGCAGGCTCCGATTATTTTCAGGAAACTTTGGTCTTCGTCTCCCCACGGTTTCGGCATGACAAAGGTGACATCAAAATCCGGCTGTTGCGACATCCCTTTGATCAGCCCAAAACTTGCCGTTCCCAAGCCGCCGAGAATATGCGGCGGAAACTCCCATCCAAACATTAATGCCCTCATTTATTAATTTAAAATTGAAAGTTGTAAATTCCTAATTCTTAATTCTTAATTGTCTCCACCTTGTCCATCACGGTAATAACGGCGGAGAGGTTCATCAGAAACGAGGTAGCGCCGCGACCGGTGAAAGGTGGATTGCCGTCAAACAACTCAGAAATCGTTCCGATACAATGCCGCGAGATTTCCTGCTCGATATTGTTGAGCATACGCTCTATAAAAGACACTCCGGAGCGTCCGAACAGGTCTAAGTAAGTCGAACAATACATATTCATCACCCAAGGCCAGACTGAGCCTTGATGATAAGCCAAGTCTCTGTCATTTTGCGAACCTTCATAATGAGGCTTGTAATGACCGTCTTTCGGACTTAATGAGCGAAGTCCGCACAAGGTAAGCAACTCTTTTGTTGCAATATCGAGCACAGTCCTTTTCTGCGCTTTTGTCAAAGGAGAGTAAACGCACGACACAGCAATGACCATATTGGGGCGCACACTCCAATCCTGTCCCGGACCGTCTACATAATCAAACAAATAGTTATGCTTGTTGACAAAAGTAGCCGGGAAAGAGGTGTCTAAGGAAGCAATCAGGTCATCTATCCGTTGCATTGGCGCATTATCTTTAAGCTCTTTATAAAACTTCAGTGCATTGTACCATAAGGCATTGAACTCAACAAGAAATCCGGAACGCGGTACCACAGGCCGACCGTCAACCATGGCATTCATCCATGAAATTGCTTTATCGCGACCAAAAGAATACAAAAGACCATCGTCCGACAATTTCAAGTTCGGATGCGATTGCGACAGGATAAACTGAATGATCGCCTCTACTATTTCGCCGTATTTCGCCTTTGCATTGTCAAGTCCTTCTATCAAGCGGTACTGTTGCATACTCCAGATAGCCCACAGTAACACATCCGGACAATCCATTTCGCGGATAACAGGGTCTGTACGTCCTTCCTTGATAAAAGCCTCCAATGCTTTCATCGCCGTATGCATCACTTTCTCATACCGGTCTTTCTCATTAATGAGCAAGGTAGCGCCACAAACGGAAATAAATAGATCGCGCGCGCGTACTTTAAACCAAGGATAACCTGCTAAGAAATAACAGTCGTCACCCTGCGGATTATAATAAAGCTGGTGAACCGAATTGACGATACAATTATAGAAACTTGAGCGTGGCCTGCGTGAGGCAATCTCTTTCTCAAATAACCCTGATAAGGAATGTATATCAAAATCCTTGTCGCCCGCACAAAAGACAATCGATTCACCCTTCTTAATTTTCAATTCAAAATAACCCGGCACATAAAGGTCTTCCTTGTACGGATAACCCCTTTCCTGTTCTTTCGGATACTCTATCCCAAGATACCAATGACCTTCGGCGACAAAATTCACCGGTTTGCTGAACTGCATGTACAAGTCGGGATAACCGGTATACAAACACATTTTTATGCCGTTTTTAACTGTTTCATAATGTCTGTTTATAAAATCATTCTGATAAGTTAAATCCGTCACGCTCCGGAAAGCCAGAAAAGGATGAAAACACAGGGTTGTCTTCGAATGTGCTTCTAACAATTTGTAACGAATCATAATCAGGTTGTCCGTTCTCGAAAAAATCTTTTCTTTCGACAGGATAACCCCTCCTACCCTGAAAATAGTTTGCGGAATGATTTCCATACTATATTCGCGGATGTACTTATGTCCGTTCGGACTGAAGCTCCCTCCCTGATACTTGTGTAACCCCAGATTAAAAGCCGCTCCGTGCTGGATGACCGTTTCATCAAGCGACGAAAGGATGACATGATTATTATCATCCAAATCAGGGATGGGCATCACAAGCAGCCCGTGATATTTGCGCGTATTACAATCAACGATTGTAGTACTGTGATATGCACCTCGCTGGTTCGCTCGCAGAATCTCCCGCGAAAGCGATTCTTGAAGGTTGATCATCAATGTTTTATCAAATTTCAGATAGCTCATAATAACTCATTTTAAACGTATTTTATGACTATTACCACCTCATAAACGCTGCAAAAGTAACTAAAATCTTATCAATCCAAAACAAAATCAAGTTTTTGTTTTGGATTGATCTAAACTTATGCTATTTTTGCGCAATTATAACGAAAAGAGCGATGGGAATAATTCAATATGTTACGCCGTTTAACCTGACACTTGCGATACTGATTGTGTCGGCTTTCTTTTTCATGCGCGGCAAAGTGCGTTCGGATATTGTCGCGATGTGTGCCTTATTGATGTTGATGCTATCAGGTATCTTGACGCCGTCAGAAGCGCTCTCAGGGTTCTCTAATTCGGTGGTTATCATGATGATAGGTCTTTTTATCGTTGGGGCAGGCATCTTTCGTACCGGCTTAGCAAAGATGATCAGCGCGCGGATACTCAAATTAGCCGGTGACAATGATAACCTGCTCTTCGTGTTGGTGATGTTAGTGACCGCCTTCGTCGGCGCATTTATCAGTAATACCGGTACGGTAGCTATGATGATGCCTATCGTGATCAGTCTGGCAGCCGGAACAGGTAAAGACGCAAGCCGCTACCTGATGCCCATGGCTTTTGCCAGCGGGATGGGGATGTTCACCCTGATCAGCACGCCACCTAACTTGGTGATACAGGAGGCGCTTATCAACCATGGGTTTAAAGCGCTATCATTCTTTTCATTCGCCCCTATCGGTTTCATCGCCGTATTGACAGGCGCTACTTTGCTTTTTTTTCTCAGCCGCTCGCTGCAAGGTAGAAGTGAGGGGCGTGAACCGAAAGATAAACGCGGTAAATCGCTCTCTGAACTCGTTGAGGAATATCAAATCGCAACGCAGGCGTTCAAGATCATCGTACCTAAAGATTCACCTTTGATTGACAAAAGGATGGATAATCTGAGGATTGCCACCACCTATTTGGTCAGTGTAGTGAAAATAGTGCATAAACAGGTACTGCAGTCGACTACCGAGGAGTTTGCGGGACCAAAATCGATCATCCGGCGCGGCGACACCCTCTACTGCCATGGGAGTCCGGAAAACATTGAGCAATTTGTACTCGACAACAACCTGGAGGTCGACACGCTCACAAAGGAAGAAACGATCTATCACTTTGGCAATTACGGTATTGCTAAAGTATTCATCATGCCTGATTCAACCCTTATCAACCGTACCGTCCGCGAAAGCAGGTTTCGTGAGTTGTTCAACGTTACGGTGCTTGGCGTCAAACATCAGGGTGATTACAAGATATCTGAGATCAAGGATGTTAAATTGCATGCCGGCGACGCGCTCCTGATACAGGGCACCTGGGAGGACATCGCCGGGCTTGCCGAGCGACAGAACGATTTTGTCGTTGTCGGCCAACCGGCGAAGGAAGCGGCCAAAGTTACATTAGACAAAAAGGCGCCGCTTGCTGCGACGATTATGCTTGCGATGGTCGTGGTGATGGTACTAAATATTGTCCCTGCAGTAGTGGCTGTGCTCGCCGCTGCTACGTTGATGGTGCTGACAGGATGTCTTCGTAATATGGAAGAAGCCTATGGAAGCATCAACTGGAACAGCATCGTACTTATTGCCGCGATGATACCTATGGCTACCGCTTTCGAAAAGACCGGCGTCACAAAATATATCTCCGATTTGCTACTCTCCGGATTGGGTAATGTAGGTCCTTATATGTTGCTTGCTACGATCTACGGTTGCACCTCCCTGTTGACCCTTTTCATGAGTAATACAGCCACAGCGGTACTTTTTACCCCGATAGCCCTCCAGGCTGCCATCGATATGAACATCAGCCCTTACCCGTTGCTGTTTGGGGTGGCAGTAGCTGCCAGCATGTGTTTTGCCTCGCCATTTTCGACCCCTCCCAACGCATTGGTGATGAGCGCCGGTAAATATACGTTCAGTGATTATGTCAAAGTGGGATTGCCGTTACAACTTATTTTGGGAATAATCATGGTATTAGCATTGCCACTAATCTTTCCCTTTCACTAATTTTAGTAGTGTAAGAAGAATTCAAGAGAGGTGCAAAAATATCTGAAAGTGATAGGCTGAAAACTGAAAACTATTTAGTACCTTTGCGTCGTAATCAAAAATTGGAAACTGTATGACAAAGCGTAAAAGAATACCGTATGCATTAACAAATTTTGAACGCATTCGCACAGAAAATTATCTCTATGTAGATAAGACGTCTTTCATAGCGCTGATTGAAGACGAGGATGCACAGTATCACTTTCTAATACGCCCGCGAAAGTTCGGCAAGACTCTTTTTCTATCAGTCCTCGAACATTACTACGATGTTCGTTTTAAGGACAGGTTTGCAGAATTCTTTGGCGACTTGTATATCGGACAAAATCCTACGCCCAAAGCGAACAGTTATTTTGTTATGAATTTTGACTTTTCGGGATTGGACACTTCCAATGTCGAACGATTCGAAGTGTCATTTACTGAAACAATCAGAAACAATATGGAGATGTTTTTCAGCCTTCATAGAAAAGTTTTTAAAAATTCCGGAGATTTGATCAAACAATTATCAGAAAGAAATACGGTTGGAACGTATATAGACTTTGCTTTTAGAATAATTGAAGATTACGGTAAGAAAGCATACGTAATAATAGATGAATATGACCATTTTGCCAACGATATCATAGCCAAAGGAATGGCTTTTTCAAAAAAACAATACCAGAATAGCGTTTGGGCAAGCAGCATCACAAGAGATTTCTATGAAACATTGAAGAAAAACTCCAAAAACGTTGTCGATAAAATTTTTATCACAGGAATAACCCCTATCATGCTCGACGATGTCACAAGTGGTTTCAATATATCTAATAATCTGTCGCTTGAAGTGCGTTATAACGATATACTCGGTCTTACTATAGAAGAAGTTGAATGGGTAATGGAGCAGATTTTTTTGGACAAATCGTTGATTACTGTTGATTTGGAAGAAATGTTCGATGGGTATATGTTCAACAAACACGCCAAAAATAAATTGTTCAATTCAACCATGATTTTGAATTATTTAAAAGGACTTTTGACATCCGGAAAAGATTTTGAGAATTTTGTTGATAAAAATTTAAAGACCGATTACGGCAGAATCAGAAACTTTATAGAAAAACAAGGCAACAAAGAAAAGGTAAGAGAGCTTCTCGAAAAAAATTTCATAACCACTGGCATTAAAGACCAATTTTCGATGGAAAAAATTCACGAAGAAAAGAACTTCTTTTCACTTTTGTTTTACATGGGCTTAGTAACTATCGACAATTCAGACCCTGTTAATTATGTTTTAAAAATTCCCAATTATTCTATAAAAACTATATTTTGGGAGTTTATCGAAAACATGCTCACCGAAGAAATCGAAGGATTGTCGTTAGACGATAGCAGGTATAGAGATACTTTATACCGTTTAGCCTATAAAGACGATTATCAGCCATTCTTTGCGTATTTCAGCCAATACATAGTCAAATACCTGTCGAACAGAGACTTACAGGATACGACAGAAAAAGACATGAAATTTTTGCTAATGCCGATGTTTTTCAATAGCCACTATTATTTCCCTTTTTCGGAATTGGAAAATTCGGAAGGCTACACCGACATCTACCTGAAACGCGGGCATCTGCATCCGGGTTCTGTGTCGGAATGGGTCTGGGAACTTAAATATATCAAACAAAGCGATGCTAAAATTGAAGAACTCTTTCATGAAAAACAGACGAAAGCCATAGAACAACTAAAGCGTTATAAAAGTTCAAATTTCTTCAAAAATAAAACCGATGTGCGGTATTTGGCAGTCGTATTTGTGGGAAAGAAAAACTATGTTATAAAGGAAGTAAAATGAAAAAATTAATCCATTATTTGTTAATAGCAATATATTTATTGCCATCTTGTGCCAGCAAGCCTGCGGGCAGGCTTTATGAGCATGTAGTAGTTATCGGTATCGATGGGATGGGCGTTCAGGGATTTCTGGCGGCGCATACCCCTTGTATGGACAGCCTGATGAGAAACGGGGCTTATTCCTTTACCATGCGGTGCGTACTTCCTACTTCGAGCAAACCCAACTGGAATGCCATGCTTTGCGGCGCCGGCCCCGACATCACCGGAGTGACCGGTAACGACTGGAACCGCCATAGTTATGCCCTTCCTCCGGTGGTCATGACGGAGAATCATTCCTTCCCCAACATCTTCCGTATCATACGCGACCAAAAAGCCGGTGCGGAACTGGGGTCTATCTACGAATGGGGTGATTTCAAGAGTATGTTGGACGACGACGTCATGGATATGTCTGCTACCTGTTCGTCCGCAATAGAAGTAGCAGTGAGATCTGCAGCGTATATCGTAGAAAAGAAACCCGACTTCCTGTTTTTGCAGTTGGACGAAGTCGACCATTACGGACACAGCGATGGACATCTGTCGCCGGCCTATATCCGCAGCATTGAAGACGCCGACACCCATGTGAGGATCATCGTCAATGCCATCAAACAGGCAGGGATAGCCGACAATACGTTAGTCATAGTCGTTTCCGATCACGGAGGTATTTACCATGGGCACGGCGGCAATTCATACGAGGAATTAACTACTCCTGTCATCTTTGCAGGCAAAGGCGTCAAGAAAGACTATCTTATCCGACAGCAGATTTACAGGTACGACGTGGCAGCCACTGTGGCTTTTGCATTTGGTATGGAAGCGCCACAGGTATGGATCGGTCGCCCTACTTATGCAGCCTTTTTAGGATTCAATGAGCCGACTAACCTATGGAAAGGCGTCGAGGTACTTCCTCCACCGATGTTTTATACCGACACCTATTATCCTCCGGATAACGCTGTTCCCGTAGATGCGCCGGTCGAGGTATGTATTCAGGCGCCATTAGGGGTCGAGGGTGTAATCCGCTACACCACCGATGAATCTATGCCCACACGCGAATCCACCTTGTACGAAGGCGCTTTTCTGCTCGACAAGTCAACTATCATTACCGCCAAATTCTTCAACAACGATGGTGAAAGCCCGAAGGTAACAGCAAAATACAGGGTAAATAATTAAATTATAGATACACCGACAGAATTTCTCACAATCACTTGCTTTGGTATTGGGCAAAAGCACACGAATCACATTATTCGTCTTTCGACCCTTTCGCCCCTCAGTCTAACAGCCTGTCTATTTTTTCGACGAAAGCATCTTTTCCTGCTGCGCCGATCTGTTTATCGACAAGCACACCCTTTTTGAAAAACAATATAGTCGGTATATTACGTATGCCAAATTCAGCAACCACCTCATTATTATCGTCTACATCTACTTTTCCAATGGCTATCCTACCTTCGTATTCGTTAGCCAGGTCATCGACGATGGGGCCTACCATGCGGCAGGGGCCGCACCATTCTGCCCAAAAATCCAATATTACCGGTTTATCACCGTTTAATACCTCTCTGAAATTTTCATCTGTTACAATTAATGCCATAATCAAAAATTTATATAAGTTACTAATTACTAATTTATTTTGTAATAAATATTTTGCATATCACTTAACGTATCAACAAGTTTTTGTGTGACTTCAATCTTGTGTGATTGCGAATACATGTTTATCGATATGTTTTGCTGTTCGTCATCTACAATATCGAACTTTAATATCGCTCCTTCGCGTTTTTCCTTAAAAAGTAGGTGAAACTCCTCTACCAATGCGGCGGTTAATTCGCTGACCGGCACCACGACACTTATTTTTTTTATCAGCTTGTTTTTCTCATCCTGTAACAGCGTGATAGCATTGATTTTAAAACTGAGGGAATCGTAACGATCACTTCTGTTTTCGACGGAGGCTCTGATAAACAGATACATACCCGGTCTTCCAAAGTTACAGTATTTAGGGAAATCATTGCCAAAGAGCGGAATCTCACCGCTACCGGAAAAGTCTTCCATGGTTATTATTCCGTACTGACTTCCGTGTTTTGTCGTTCCCGTACGGTATCCGGTCACGATGCCTCCCAGCAATAGTTCTTTATTTTTAAGTTCCGCCAGATCAGCCAACTCAGCCATTCCCGTATTACATATATGCGTCAAAATCACCTGATAAGCATCTAAGGGATGTGCTGAAAGATAGATACCTATCAACTCTTTCTCGCGGTTAAGACGGTCCAGATCACTCCATTCTACACACCGGAAAACTTCCGGTTTGGCAATTTCAATGGAGGCGTCTGATTCAAAAAGTGAACGGCTCGATATCTGCTTATCCATTTGAAATTTTGTCCCGTAACGCACAATGATTTCCGTAAAAGTCTCCCCTTTTTCATTGGGGGTGACAAACGATTCGCGCCGGATACCCAAGGTATCAAAAGCGCCCGATAAAGCCATGCTTTCAATTACTTTTTTGTTGCATGCCGTCAGGTTCACCCGTTCAATAAAATCATAAATCGTTGTGTACGGGCCATTTTTTTCACGTTCTTCAATGATATTCTGAACAGCGCCCTCTCCTATCCCTTTCACGGCAACCAATCCGAAACGTATGTCCCCTTTCTTATTGACGCCGAACTTACGGTGTGATTCGTTCACATCCGGTCCGAGCACTTGCAAACCCATCGCCTTACACTCGTCCATTGATTTTGTTATCTCCTTGATATTCGATAAGTTACGGCTTAATACGGCAGCCATGTATTCCGAGGGATAGTGCGCTTTAAGATAGGCTGTCTGATAGGCTACCCACGAATAGCAAGTGGCATGGCTTTTATTAAAAGCGTACTCTGCAAATTTCTCCCAATCACCCCATATTTTTTCAAGCGTTTTACGGTTATGCCCTTTGGCTTCGCCGCCCAAAAAGAATTTTTCTTTCATTTCTTCCATTTTATCCTTTTGCTTCTTACCCATCGCTTTGCGTAAGGTATCGCTTTCGCCGCGTGAAAAACCGGCTAATAAACGTGACAGCAACATCACTTGCTCCTGATAAACCGTAATGCCATATGTATCTTTCAGATACCTTTCCATTATCGGTATATCATAGACAATCTCCGAGCGTCCGTGTTTGCGCGCGATAAACAAAGGGATATAACTCATGGGACCAGGCCTGTACAATGCGTTCATCGCAATAAGGTCTTCAAATTTGGAAGGTTGCAGGTCCTTCAGATATTTTTGCATGCCGGCCGATTCAAATTGGAATGTAGCCGTTGTTTTTCCCTGACAATATAACTGATAGGTCTTCTCATCAGCGATGTTGATATGGTCAATGTCGATGACCTGTCCGGTAGTCTGCCGTATGTTTTCCAATGCCTCTTTGATGATTGATAGCGTACGCAGGCCGAGAAAGTCCATTTTAATCAATCCCGTATCTTCAATGACAGAGCCTTCATACTGGGTTACTAACAGTTTTTCACCGGTTTCGCTGTCATCAGCAGTCGAAACGGGTACAATATCCGAAATGTCTTGCCCTCCGATAATGATACCGCATGCGTGAACTCCTGTGTTGCGAACCGTGCCTTCCAACTGTCGCGCAAATTCCAATGTCTTACGAATCAGCGGGTTGCCTTTTTCCATTTCAATCTTGAATTCTGCCAGGTATTTCATGCAATTGGCAAGATTCAATTTTTCAGCCTTCCCGTTAAATTCGGGCATCCTGTCGGGTACAAGTTTCGCTAACCGGTTCGATTCGGACAAAGGTAATTCCATAACGCGGGCGACATCTTTGATAGCCATTTTCGAGGCCATAGTACCGTAGGTGATAATATGCGCCACGCGGTCATATCCGTATTTATCCGTCACCCATTTCAAAACGTCTCTTCGTCCGTCGTCATCGAAGTCGATATCGACATCCGGCATCGAAATACGGTCGGGATTCAGGAAACGTTCGAAAAGCAAATCGTATTTTATAGGGTCGATATCCGTAATGCCAAGGCAGTAAGCGACTACCGACCCGGCGGCGGAACCGCGTCCGGGGCCGACGGAGACACCCATTTTCCGTGCAGCCGATATAAAATCCTGTACGATCAAAAAATACCCCGGATAACCCATCGTCTTTACTGTATTAAGCTCAAAATCAATACGTTCTTTCAGATCATCCGTTAAGGTGTCCTTATACCGCTCACGGGCTTTTTGCCAAGTGAGATGGGCTAAATAATCCGCTTCCAATTTGATGCGTATCACTTTTTCATAACCACCTAACCTAAAATAATTTTTCTCTTCGAACTCATCCATGAGTTCTTTGACTTTATATTTCTCGCGATATGCTTCTTCGGTAGCAAATGAGGAATCAATTTCAAAAAAAGGCATCAGCGCCTGCGAATCGATATCGTAAAACGATACTTTTTCGGCTATCTCTAAAGAATTGCTTAGCGCTTCCGGTAAATCGGCGAAAATGACTTTCATTTCTGAGGTCGTTTTCATCCATTCCTGACGACTGTAACGCATACGGTTCACATCGCTGATCGTTTTGTTCGTACTTAGGCAAAGCAAAATCTCATGCGCATCCGCATCCTCCTCATTGACAAAATGAACATCATTCGTAGCGACAATTTTAATCCGGTGCTTACGGGCTAATTCAATGATTGCCTTATTCACCTCAATTTGACGTGGATAGATGTCGTGCATCGCGTTTGGGTCGTGCGTCTCGTGCCGTTGAACTTCCAAATAATAATCATCACCGAAAATTTTTTTAAACCACAACACCGAATCTTCGGCTTTTCGCAAATCGCCGTTTTGTATTAGTCGGGGTATCTCTCCGGCTAAACAGGCCGAGCAGACGATAATCCCTTCGTGGTATTTTTCAAGCAACTCCTTATCAATACGCGGACGACCGTAAAAACCTTCTGTCCAAGAACACGACACCATTTTGATCAGGTTTTTATAACCTTTCAATGATTTGGCAAGCAGTACCAGATGCCATCCACTGAGGTCTTCTTTGGACGTTTTGTTATGCCGTCCATTACGCGCACAATAACATTCACACCCAATGATCGGCTTAAACAACCGTTCTTTCTCTTCGAGGATTTTTTTTGACAGTTTGCGTATGCGGTCATCATCCTCAGTGGTCGGATTAGCTTTCCCGAGTAACTGTTGCTGTTCGGTTTCGCAATCTTTGATGACACCGAGATGTTTGCTGTTTTTCTTCTTGACCTTATTCATAAATTCTTTTATCCCGAACATATTCCCATGATCGGTCACGGCAAGCGCTTTCATCCCGTCGCTCTGCGCTTTCTCAATCAGCGCATCAATAGCAGATTGGCCGTCTAATAACGAATACTGCGTATGTACATGCAAGTGAACAAATGACTCCATAGCGCCGCAAAAGTAAACATTATATCATCGACCGCCTAATAAAGTTTTCAACAACCCCCGTAGAGCGTTGAAAACAAATCTTGTTTATTACTTTGAAATCGTTGCTTGTCACTATTTTCAAAATAATTATTACTTTTGTAGCATCATAAATAGGATTTATATGAAAAAGCGAATTTTAATAGGCGCAGAGTCTTTTGAAAAGCTAATCAAAGGCAATTATTTCTACATTGATAAAACATTGTTTATCAAAGAATTGTTAGAAAATATGGGTGATGTT
>JGI24702J35022_10000715_pt1 | contig 20390 bp, 16 predicted proteins | sample TergutTh196P4_FD_35022 | JGI IMG/M metagenome (IMG submission 35022)
GAATACTGTCCTTTTGTCAATCCATAGACTTTATTGTTCATCAGGATAATATTTATGTCCACATTACGCCTCACCGCATGGATAAAATGATTGCCGCCGATGGCAAGGCAATCGCCATCACCTGTTATAAGCCATACACTCAAGTCGGGACGGGCAACCTTCACACCTGTGGCAATGGCAGCTCCGCGACCATGAATCGTATGAAAACCGTAAGTGTTCAAATAGTAAGGTAAACGCGATGAACAACCTATCCCCGAAAGTACGGCCATCTGATGAGGCGGAACGCCTAACTTTGCCATGGCCCGGTACAAACAGTTTAATACGGAATAGTCGCCACAACCCGGACACCAGCGTACATATTGGTCGCTTTTAAAATCTTTTGCATCATATGTTGTATTCATAATTTTCTGATAATTAAATGGTTTATGTAAATAGTATCATTCATCGATTATCGTTGTAAATGCTTCGACAAGCTGACCTACAACAAAGGGCTGACCTTCGATACGGTTGAATTTGTATGGATTAAAGTTGTCTATCTTACTTCGCAGATAACTCGCAAACTGGCCGTTATTCAGTTCGGCGACAACTGTTTTTTTGTATCGTTTCAACACTTCTGCCGTATTTTTAGGTAAGGGATTGATGTAACGAAAGTGAGCCAACGCTACTTTTTTCCCGTTTGACTGCATCGTTTCCATGGCTTCGCACAAATGACCGTATGTGCCTCCCCATCCTACTATCAGCAGGTCGGCATCACTGTCGCCTGATACTTCTATTTCAGGTATCACATCGGCGATTTTATCCACTTTCGCCTGACGCGCCAGTACCATCTTCTGATGATTCGTAGGATCGGTCGAAATGGCGCTTGTGGTATAATCCTTCTCCAGACCGCCAATACGATGGGCAAAACCTTCCGTGCCGGGAATAGCCCAATAACGAACAAAGGTATCCTTATCGCGGCGATAGGGTTTCCATGGGGCTTCTTCCTTATAATTAGACACATAATTGGGCTTTATATCGGGATAATCGTTCAAATCGGGTATTTTCCATGCAGACGAACCATTAGCAAGAAAGCCATCAGTCAGTAAGATAACAGGCGTCATGTGTTCAACGGCTATTTTTCCTGCATAAAAAGCCATATCAAAACAATTCGTCGGGGTAGCTGCCGCCAGTACCACGACCGGACTCTCTCCATTTCGCCCATATAACGCCTGCATCAGGTCGGCAGGTTCGCTTTTCGTAGGCATACCGGTCGAAGGGCCTCCACGCTGTACATCTATGACGACCAAAGGCAGTTCGGCCATGACTGCTAAACCAATAGCTTCGCCTTTCAACGCCAGACCGGGACCGGACGTCGAGGTAGCGCCCAGACATCCGGCGAAACTGGCCCCAATGGCTGTACATATTCCGGCAATTTCATCTTCCGCCTGTACTACGATAACACCCAGATTCTTCTGAGCCGACAGTTCCTGTAAAATTTCGGAAGCGGGCGTAATGGGATAACTGCCCAGAAACAATTGTAATCCGGCCTTTTCGGCAGCTGCTATCAACCCGTAAGAGACGGCATCATTACCGTTTATGTCTTTATAGAAACCGGGTTCTACTTTTTTACCCTCTATGCGGTAAGTCGAAACAGAAGCGTGAATATTATGACCATAGTTGAAACCGTCTACTAAGGCTTTGATATTCGCCTCGGCGATGATTGGTTTTTTGGCAAATTTATTTTGAAGCATCGTAATGGCCGTATCTACCGGACGGTCGAACAACCAACATGTGAGACCCAACGTGAACATGTTCTTACACCGTACGGCTGATTTATTATCAAGCCCAAACTCGGTCAATCCGTCGCGTACCATGGTCGAGATTGGCGCTGCTATCACTTGTTGCGTTTTTAAACCTAATTCTTCAAACGGATCATCACTTTTAAAATCGGCCTTCATGAGGTCGTTCTTCTCAAAAGAATCCGTATCAACGATAATAACCGTATCCGGTTTCAAATTTTTTACATTTACTTTCAAAGCGGCGGGATTCATGGCCACTAAGACATCGGCTTTATCGCCCGGAGTGAATATTTTCTTAGACCCTAGATGAACTTGGAAACCTGAAATACCACTCAATGAACCCTGTGGGGCTCTTACTTCCGCCGGGTAATCGGGAAATGTGGAAATATCATTTCCAAAGATAGCCGACAGGTTGGAGAAAATGGTTCCCGTCAACTGCATTCCGTCACCACTATCACCCGAAAAACGAATCACGATCTGTTCCAGCGTTTTAACTTTTGTTTGTTCTGACATGTTAGTAAAAATTATAGCGTAAAGGCAAAATAGTCGCGCAAAGATAGATGATTTTATGTAAAATACCAAATACCACTACACAGAGATAAAGTCAATCGTTTATCAGTTCCCCTACCTTTTGGGCAAGAAAGTCAATGTCTTTTTTCATATAAGTCTCTCCAGCTTGAAAATGGATATTAGCCTGTTCGTAAAACGGCTTTCGTACAGATAGATTTTCTTTGATGAACGCCATTAATTCGTTTCCGGAGCGCTTTTTTAGTACGGGACGAACATTTTTACTCGTTTTCAAACGAGCGGCCAATTCTTCTTCCGGTACTTCTAAATAGATAGTTATTCCGGTATTATTCATGATAGCCATGTTATCGTTAAAACAGGGCAAACCTCCTCCCGTAGATATGACAATGTCCTCAAACTCGGAAATTTCTTGTAATATGCGATGTTCAATATCACGAAAGCGTTCTTCGCCGTCGACAGCAAAGATTTCGCCGACCTTTTTATGGTAGCGTTTTTCGATAAATTGGTCTGTATCAATATAATTTAAATTCATCCGGCGTGCCAGCAATTTGCCTAACGTGGTCTTACCCGCCCCCATATAGCCTATTATGAAAATACGTATCATTCGGATTGTTGTTTTTTTGAGGGCAAAATAAGATGAAATTATTGAAATAATACGTATTTTTGCAAAAAATATTTCCGGAAAATGGGAAAAAAAGCAAAACAAAAGTATTATGTAGTATGGAAGGGGGTACAACCGGGTATTTACCATGATTGGACGGATTGTAAGCTTCAGATACAAGGATATGAGGGGGCTATCTATAAATCGTTTGATTCACGCATGGAAGCAGAAGCGGCAATAAATGAATCGCCTTGGTATCATATCGGCGCCAATGCAACAAAGAACAAAGCCCTGAAAAAGAACGCTAATGCGCCCTATCAAGTGATGAGTCTGGCGGTCGATGCAGCTTGTAGCGGCAATCCTGGTGACATGGAATATCGAGGTGTTTATGTTGAAACAGGTCAGGAACTATTTCATAAAGGCCCAATGCGGCAGGGCACCAATAATATCGGGGAATTTTTAGCCTTGGTACACGGATTGGCGTATTTCAAAAAAAACGGATGTAAAATGCCTATCTACACCGACAGTCATAATGCCATGATATGGGTACAACAAAAAAAGTGCAGGACAAAACTTGTTCGTACCCCTGTCAATGAACCGGTATTTATCCTGATTGAACGCGCTGAAAAATGGTTGCGAGAGAATGATTATTCAACCCAAATTCTAAAATGGGAAACGACTGAATGGGGTGAGATACCGGCAGACTTCGGAAGAAAATAGAAATTATAATAAATCATTGCTAATTCAAATTATTCTACTAATTTTGCCGATATTTTGCCGTGTTAACTGTGACCCTTCAAAAGGTTATATTACATGATGAAATCAGGAGTTGACAATTAATCATTTACCAAATAATTATTAATCATTATGAAAAAAGACATCCGGAATATTGGCATTATTTTAGCCGGTTTTTTTATCGTAGCGGGGTTTTTTGTTCTTTTTCCGGGGATGACAGGTCAGGCGCCGGTAGCTGAACTTAGCTCCGACATGCAGGGTCAGGCGCTACCGGCGCCAGTACTTAGCCCTGAATTGCAGACAGAAGCCATGATGCAATATGAAAGGCTCGAAGGGCTGCGTAGTAAGACGATACCGATGAGCCGTTTTGCCCAGCCCGAGTTGGTGCACCGTCAGGAAGCGCTAATTCTTAAAACCGACCGTGACGCCGCCGACATCGTAGTCAGGCGAACAAGGGCTTTATGGAATGACCTTTCTCAAAACCCTGAAGCCAAGGTTATGGAAATGGAAGGCGAGTTGAAAAATCTGGAACTCGCTGTGAAAAATACAGCGCCGTCAGCTACCGAAAGACGGAAGGAACTGTATCTGAAAGCGTGCGCATTGCGAAGGAAGATCGCCTTTGCCAATCCTTTACTCGATTTCGACCGAATTGTGTTTGTAAAACACAAGAAAAATCCGCGTTCAGAAATTTTAGGCGACCACATGGCCGGACAATATTATGGTATCCATGCCACTAAAGGCGAAGGGCTGTTTATTCTGGAAGACGCTTTCGGCAGTAATCCCGTTGCAAAGAATGTAATAAACGGCCAATTGCCCGACGGCGCCTACCTGTCACCCGAACTGTCGTTCGACGGTCAAACCATCCTGTTCGCCTATACCGAAGCCGAGGGATACCGCCCTGCGGTGTGCGCGCCTGAAGATATAAACGGATATTACAGTTACAGCGGCATGCAATGCTCTTTCACCGATAAGAACGCATGGCATATCTTCAGCGTGAACATCGACGGCTCGGATTTGAAGCAGATGACGACAGGCGTATTCAACGATTTCGACCCATGCTGGTTGCCTAACGGCAAGGTGGCTTTCATCTCCGACCGACGCGGCGGGTTTGGGCGGTGTCACATGACCGCCGACGGCGGAGCGCCATGGTTCACCTATACACTGCATCGCATGAATACGGACGGTACGCAAATGGAACGCCTGAGTCACCATGAGACATGCGAATGGCAACCCAGCGTGATGCATGACGGCAACATTGTATATACACGTTGGGATTATGTGGACAGGGGTTTCTTTCAAGCACATCATCCGTGGACAACGACGCCCGATGGCAGAAATGCCCTTGCCTTACACGGCAATTATCCCAAAGAATGGCAAGACCGCCCCTGCATGGAAATGGACATACGAGCCATACCGGGTTCTTACAAACTGTCGGCCACCGCAGCCGCACATCATGGACAAACCTACGGTTCCATAGTCATTGTCAATCCGATGGTGGATGACGATGACGCCATGGCTCCGGTAAGACTGATTACGCCTGATGAACGTTTCCCCGAAACGGAATACGGATATTTCTGTCGCGAGACGTCTTATGCTTCCCCTTGGCCGTTGAGTGAGGATTATTATTTGTGTGTGTTCGGTTATCCCGAACCGGAAGAATTTGACAGTCCGCCTTCGGGTAGCGACAGCAAAAAAACAGTCGAAAATTACGGGATTTATTTGTTAGATGCTTTTGGGAATATCGAACTTCTATATCGCGACCCGAAAATCTCATGCCTTAGCCCGATTCCATTGAAAGCACGCCCTACCCCCCCGGTTATCCCCGATATTGTACAGCCTTATGTAGTAGACTTGAACCAACCGCGAATGAATCTCGACCGCCCCGAGCAAGTAGCCAACGCTAAAAGGGAAGAAGATAATCATGAACCGGCTGTGGTCTCAATCATGAACATCTATGAAAGTCGGCGCGATTGGCCTGAAAATGTGAAGATTAAAGATTTACGGATTATTCAGGTATTACCAAAAAGTAATCCGGGACGCAACAACCCGGCTATCGGTTACGGTACGGAAAAGAACGCCCGCGTAGTGTTGGGAACAGTCCCTGTCGAAGAAGACGGGAGTGTAAACTTCTTCTTACGCCCCTATATCCTGGTATTTTTTCAGGCGTTGGATGAAAAGGGAAGAGCCATACAGTCAATGCGTTCGGGCGTATATGCCGCTCCGAAGGAGAAATTAAGCTGTATCGGCTGTCATGATAACAGAAACTCCGCTCCACCTGTACAACATTCCACTATTGCTATGAAGCGACAACCGTCGGTTATCAAACCCGAAGTGGAAGGCTCTAACCCTTTCAGCTATGTGAGGCTCGTGCAACCAGTGCTCGACCGAAACTGTCTTTCGTGCCACGATGAAGACGGGAAAAACCCCGTTCTATCAGGCAAAATTGACGACAAGCAATGGCTGCCCTCCTACCGGAACCTAAAACCCTATGCGTTCTACTATGACGGCGGCGGGTCGTTTGTCGAATCTAAAACATATCCGGGTAAATTTGGCGCACTTGCTTCAAAACTTTATCAAACGCTGGAAAAGGGACATAAAAATGTACAACTTACCGCCGAAGAGATGCACCGGCTGGCGCTCTGGTTAGACTGTAACTCCGATTTTTACGGGACATACGAAAATATCGAAGCACAACGCAGAGGTGAAATCATACAACCTATTTTAGAATAACTTTAAAGTGAACAAAAATGAGTTACATACGCTTACCTCAGAATATCGTTTTGGGACTGTCGTTTGCAAAACGCTTACTATCCGCCTCTTCTGGATTGCTCCGCAAGCTCGCAATGATTAGTTCGCTAAAAATACGGAAGTTACCCTACCAGGTTATCGCCGGATTATCACTTCTCCTGATTATGCTGTCGGTTTCCGGTATAAACGGGCAACAGAATTATCTTTCACCTACCCGCATGGCCGTTCATCCGGTTACCAAAGAAGTATATGTGCTGCTGTCGACAGCCAATTCTTTGGCTAAAATAGACCCGGTGACAGAACAGGTAACAGGCGTATTTTCGCTTGGATTCAAACCGTCGGACCTATGTTTTTCTGCTGTAGGGAACACCTTGTACCTGTATGTTACCGAATTTTCGCATAAGGGCAAACTACACGTCCTATCGCCCGTTAATGGCAAAAAAATCGCATCGATAAACGCCGGTACGTATTCTTCTGCAGTACGCGTCAACAAACAGGGTTCGCGGGCTTATGTCGCTAATCGTTTTTCGGATGACCTCTCAATTATTGACCTGACGAAACGCAAGGAAATAAAACGTCTGCCGATGATAAGAGAACCTAAGTCATTAGCGCTGTCACCTGACGAAAAATTGTTGGCGGTGGGTAATTATCTTCCGCAGCAGTCGTCACTCGAAAGTCCGGTGAGCGCTCAGGTGACGCTGGTAGATACGGAAAACGATGTTGTAGTTGAGCATATCCCGTTAAGCGACGGCGCCCAATCCGTCGAAGATGTGTGTTTCTCGAAAAATGGCGACATCCTGTTTGTAACGCATATCCTGTCGCGTTATTTCTTTCCTACCACCCAGATTGAACGCGGTTGGATGAATACAAACGCCATCTCATTAATCCATATTCCTGAAAACAAATACTTTACTTCTCTGCTGTTGGACGACGTCTATCTCGGCGCTGCCAATCCGTGCGGTATGGCTTTGTCAACCGACGGCGATAAACTGTTCGTTACCGCATCAGGGACGCACGAACTGATTGCGGTGTCGCTTCCGCCGGTATTGGAAAAAATCAAACAACAACCCATTCCGACCGGCCTTGCTAACAACCTTACCTTCCTAAGCGATGATAAAACACGTATACCCATGCTCGGAAAAGGGTCAAGATATGTCGTCATGCAAGATAACAAACTGTTTGTGAGCGATTATTTTTCTGGCGGTTTAACAATAGTAGACGCCCAAATGCCTGCAAATAAGCGTTTTATCAAAATAGGAAATGAACCGGAACCGAATAATATCAGACGCGGGGAACTGGCTTTTGCCGATGCCAGCCTTTGTTTCCAGACATGGCAAAGTTGTATTTCCTGTCATCCCGATGCACGGGCCGACGGCCTCAACTGGGATTTAATAAACGATGGAATCGGGAATCCCAAGAACACCAAAAGTATGTTGTACGCCCATGTAACCCCGCCCTGCATGATTACCGGTATCCGTGATAATGCCGAGATAGCCGTTCGGGCAGGCATCCGCTTAATTCAATTTACAGAAAGGCCGGAGGAAGATGCCGTCTGTATCGACGAATACCTGAAATCCCTACGCCCCTTGCCCAGTCCCTATTTAGTAAACGGGAAGCTGAACAAATTAGCCAAACAGGGTGAAGTGTTGTTTAAAAAAGCGGAATGTAACACATGCCACAACGGAGCATATTATACCGATGGCCACAAATACGACGTAGGAACCGGTATAGATGAATATACCGGATTCGCTTTTGATACCCCCACATTAAGGGAGGTATGGCGAACAGCACCCTATCTGTATAATGGCAGCGCCCTGACAATTAAAGATGTCTTAGTTAAATTCAACCAAAACGACAAGCACGGCGTCACCTCTACAATGTCAGAAAAAGAAATCGAAGCGCTGGAACAATATATCCTCTCACTATAAGCGGCGCTACCGATTTTCATATATCGCCATTAGTGATTGTGCGATACGTTCATCAGAAAAAAGAGTTGCATGGATGCGACCTTTTTCTGCCATTTGAGCGGCCAATTCACTATTTTCAGTTATCCGGCGAATCGCAACGGCTAACTCATCGACATCATTCGATACATAACAGGCAGCATCGCCCCCCGCTTCTTCAAAACAACCCCCTTTGGAAGTAATCACCGGAACGCCCGAAACCTGCGCTTCAAGAATCGGAATACCAAAACCTTCATACAGGGAAGGGTATATGAATAGCGCTGCCGATTGATAAATAGCGGGCAAATCGTTTGTCTCAACAGGATAGCGGAAAATTACTTTTTTCTCTAATTTATACCGGTCGATGAGACTGACTAACTCATTTTTGTAGGCCGTGGGTTGACCTATAATGACTAATGGGATGTCCGGTATTCCTGCTTGCATGGCTTTGAGAATCAGTTCGTGGTTTTTACGCCTTTCAATCGCACAAACAATCAACAGGTATTGGTCAGGTAAATCATGTTTGATTCGAACGCCCCTTTTAAATGCTTCGTCGAATCGTCGTTTGAAATCAGGATGACAGCCTTGATACACTACCTCAATTTTTCGCGCATCAATGTTCAGGTATTCGATTAAATCATTCTTTGTCTGTTGGCTGATAGCTACAATCTTATCAGCAATTTTACAAGCCCTCGTAAATTTCTTGCTGTAAACAAGCCTGTCAATAAAAGGATATAGTTCGGGGCGTTTCAGGAAAATCACATCGTGCATGGTTACAACTGTACGTACATTACATTTCTCTATACCATATGGTAATTCGTGGCTCAATCCGTGGTAAATGTCTAATTGCTCCGCTCTAATCTCTTTACACTGACCGAATGTTCGCCAAGCCGAAGTAAAAGTTCGGTATATCCTCGAAGGATTTATGATTCGACATTGGGAACTCAACGGAAAATTTATCGCTTTATTTATTTCGGGAGTAAAAAGAAGATAGTCGTTCTCGCGTTCCTGCTCGCTGAGGATACGGATAACATTTCGGCTATAGTTTCCCAACCCGCGTTGATTACAAAAAGCCCGTTTAGCATCGAAGCCTATTTTCAACGTTTTCTTCATATTTCTTTCTTATTGTCCATATAATTCATTCCTATTCGTCTGTTCAACCGCTCACACGTTTCATTCGTCCGTTCTTTAGAAAGGCATCTCATGCTTTCGGGAGTATCTTTTCCAGAATTTTTTTCTTGCCCGCAAAGTCGATTTCAAACAAGCTTCAGGGTCAACTCCCCGTAAATTCGCATACTTCCTGACAACTATCTCAAAAAAAGGCTTTTGCCCCCATAGCCTCACAAAATTCAAACATCCTTTAAGTACAGAGACATTTCCGAATCTCATTCGGTTGATGTCAACCAAACAAAATTTTACCGCTCCGTTTTCTTCTTTAAAAAGTATGTTTCCGGGTGAGTAATCTTTATGAAGAACCCCTTTTGTGTGGATATCTGCCGTAAAACCGGCAAATGAATTTAATATATGTACGCGACCCTCGACGCCTCCCTTCCCAAATTCATACATATTACGGCTGTAATCTGCCTGCCGACTGATATAATAACTGTCACATAGCAGTCCTCCCCTTTTTAAGAGGATATAAGCAACCGGTTGGGGTGTTTCGATATCCAACTCTTTTAGTTTTATCGCATATTGAAACGAACGTTGCGCTTTCGAAGGGCGTAAAAAAGTATATATGAGCCGGTTAAATAAAAAGGGCGTTTTGAACCGTTTAACATTAAGAGCTGAACCGTTGACATCGAATACGCGTATTTCATTTCTACTCTTGTAAATAATCGCCCCCCCCTTTTCGAATTGACATGGAACCGATCTTATAAAATCAGAAAATTGCATCAGGTGCGGATTAATTACTACCTTCATAATTCTTTCAGATAATCATTTATTTTATTGATTACTTCTTCAGGCTCAATGCTGTTCAAACAAGCCCAATCGCCGCGATAGCATGGTTTATTCCCAAACTTGGAGCAGGGTCGGCACGGCATAACAGCCTGAATGGCCAAGTCTTGGCGTTGACGATAGCCATAAAAACCGGCATACGGATGCGTAGCTCCCCAGATAGAAATGACATCCGTGCCTGCAAGCGAACCTAAATGCATATTGGCTGAATCCATACTCACATGCACATCTAACATACTGATGAGTATTAGCGTCTTATCAAACGATAACCCTCGACCCGCAACGTTTATTGCGTTATGATATGTCTTCCCCCACCGATTGAGTATTTCTTCCTCTTTCCCTTCGCTACCGAACAAAAAGACAGTCAGTAATTCTTTTCCGGATAATGATTTAACGACCTGTTCCATTTTTACTAACGGATAAATCTTCCCCTGATGCTTTGCGAAAGGCGCTATACCTATCCACCTTCCTTTTTTCTCTCCGAACAAACCCTCTAATGAACCTGCATCAGCTGATTGAGCCGAAAATAATGAAACAAATGTTGCTTCAAAATGAAACCCTGCTTTATGAAAAACATCGGCATAACGTTCGATAACAGGGCTTAAAGGCTTTATGTCTTTTGGAGGACGAGCAATGAGCTTTTTTCGTTCCTTGCGTCTCTTATCGACAATAAAGACTCTCTTATCATTCAAACGAAAAATAATATCTATAATCCATGAACGTAACACATTGTGCAAATCCAATACCTTGTCAAATTTATACTTCCTGAGTTTCAAAACAAAACGGATAAAACCGAATATTGATTTTTCCGTTGTTTTGGTATTTACGCCCAATAAATCTACATTCGACGGACGATTCATAAAAAGTGGCGTCAGAAAAGTCTGTGTCAGCACCGTAAACGATTCGTTTGGGTTGGCCTCAGCCGCAGCATAGACAACCGGGATTATCATAGCTACATCGCCTATCGACGAAAGTCTGATTACAAGCGTTCTATGCATTTATCGTATATTATAATTCCGACAAAAGTAACGATTATTCTACAAATATCAAAGCAAGCGTACGCTCGATTACCTGCGGAAAGTACTTATATTCCAAAACATGGACTTTGGCCGCCACATCATCGGCCGTATCTCCGGGCAAAACCGGACAGGTAGCCTGAAAGATAATTGCTCCTTCATCATAACACTCATTAACATAGTGAATTGTAATGCCGGTCTCCGTTTCTTTGGCGGAGACAACGGCTTCGTGAACGTAAGAACCGTACATCCCTTTTCCGCCGTACTTAGGCAATAACGCCGGATGAATGTTGATAATTCTGTCTCTGTATGCGTCAATGATGACAGGCGAGACAAGCTGTAAAAAACCGGCTAATACGATGAAATCTACCTTATATTCCGCTAATTTGTATAGAATCACACTCCCTTCCCTGAACATGGCAGATGAAAAGAAGAAGGTAGGAACTCCTAAGTTGTTTGCACGGGCATGTATCCCCGCCTCCTGTTTGTCTGATAAAACAATCGCGATACGAACAGTATCGCTTGCAGCAAAGTATTTAATGATATTCTCTGCATTTGTCCCTGATCCTGAACCGAATATAGCTATGTTTGGCATAGTAGAAATAATTTTGAACGTTCCTTATTGTTAAAAATCAAATAATGTGTCGCAACTTTTCGCACATTTTGAAAATAAATGCGCAAAAAACAGTATTTTTTTGAGAGTAATTTGGCTGTTATAATAAAAAAATACGTTTCTTTGCACCGCAAATATAGAAAATTTTAAGAACTTATTTACTAATTTAAAAATTTAAAATTATGTCTGATGTATCATCTCGCGTAAAAGCGATTATCGTTGACAAGTTAAGTGTTGAAGAATCAGAAGTTACGAACGAAGCCAGCTTCACAAATGATTTAGGAGCGGATTCTTTGGATACCGTGGAGCTTATCATGGAATTTGAAAAAGAGTTTAACCTTTCTATTCCGGATGACCAGGCTGAGAAAATTTCTACTGTTGCAGACGCAATTGCTTATGTCGAAGCGAATGTGAAGTAACACTTAATCTTTTTTTTATGGAATTAAAACGAGTTGTAGTAACAGGTCTTGGCGCTGTTACGCCATTAGGTAATAATGTCGCAGACACATGGCAGGCTTTAGTTAACGGCATAAGCGGAGCCGGACCCATTACTCGCTTTGATACTACAAAGTTTAAAACACGATTTGCTTGCGAGGTCAAAGGATTTGACCCTATGAATTATTTTGCGGACAAGAAGGAAGCCCGCAAGTGCGATTTATATGCACAATATGCCATTGCCTGTGCTGAAGAAGCGCTTCAGCACTCTAAATTAGACTTGGAAAAAGAAAATAAAGACCGGATTGGCGTCATTTTTTCTTCCGGGATTGGTGGTATCAACACTTTTCAGGAAGAAATAATGGGATATAATGAAGAACGCGGACCGCGTTTCAATCCTTTTTTCATCCCTAAAATTATTTCTGATATCGCAGCCGGGCATATTTCGATGAAATATGGATTTCGCGGGCCTAATTTCGCGGTAGTTTCGGCTTGCGCTTCGTCGACGAATGCCCTTGGCGACGCTTTCAATTACATCCGTCTCGGAAAAGCCAATGTGATTGTTTCAGGCGGCGCCGAAGCTCCGATAGCAATTGTCGGAACCGGCGGGTTCAATGCGATGAATGCCCTGTCAACACGCAATGATTCCCCCGAGACGGCCTCCCGCCCTTTTAGCGCCAGTCGCGACGGATTTGTTATAGGAGAAGGAGGCGTATGCCTCATCCTTGAAGAACTGGAACATGCCCTTACCCGCGACGCTAAAATCTATGCCGAAGTAGCCGGTTTCGGAATGTCAGCCGATGCCTTTCATATCACCGCCTCACATCCCGACGGCCTTGGCGCTATGTTGGTGATGAAAAACGTATTAGAAGATGCAGGTATGAAACCGGAAGATATTGACTATATCAATGTGCACGGCACCTCAACACCGGTAGGCGACATCTCGGAAGTGAAGGCTATCAAGGAGGTTTTCGGCAAACATGCCTATAACCTGAATATTAGCTCAACCAAATCAATGACCGGCCACATGCTGGGAGCAGCGGGAGCAATGGAAGCGCTTACAGGCGTCCTGTCAACGTATAATGACATTGTCCCACCTACGATTAATCATGCCGAAGGCGATGAAGACCCGGATATTGATTATCAACTGAATTTCACCTTTAACAAGGCGCAAAGAAGAACAGTGAACGCCGCCATTTCAAATACTTTCGGATTTGGCGGACACAATGCAAGTATCATCATGAAAAAATTTACTATCAAGTGATTTTCAGGCGCATATATAATCGGATAAGGCTCTTTACTATTAAAAACAAAGAGCCTTATTTGTCTTTATACAACATGCTCGGTTTTTGTCCGAATGATATCACATTGTATGAGCAGGCTTTCGTCCACCGTTCGATAACCGCCACTGCCAGTGGTAAAAACTGTAACAACGAACGACTCGAATTTTTAGGCGACGCCATATTAGACGCTATTATAGCCGATATCGTTTTTAAACATTTCCCGCTAAAACGGGAAGGTTTCCTTACAAATACACGCTCCAAAATCGTTCAACGCGAAAGCTTGAACCATATCGCACTTGAACTGGGACTTGATAAAAAAGTAACATCCCTGCCCCATGCCGCTGTCCACAATAAATACCTGTTCGGGAATGCACTCGAAGCATTGATTGGCGCAATCTACTTAGATAAGGGATACAGGTTTTGCTACAATTTCGTATTGGAAAGAATCGTTAATAAATACATCTCCCTAAACAAGGTGGCCGGACAGGAAGTAAATTTTAAATCCCGCCTGTTAGAATGGGGACAAAAAGTGAAGCTGAACATTGTTTTTGACCTTATCGAATCCTTTACCGACAACGAAGGTAAGCCTGTTTTTCAAACAAGCGTATCCCTTGAAGGTACTCCCCTCGGGGTTGGCATCGGAAGTACAAAGAAAGAATCGCAACAATTAGCCGCTAAAAAAGCCATCAAACGCATAAACAAGGATAAAGAAATCCGCCAACTCATCGAAACCCTCAAACAACATTCGCCCGACACCGATGAGGATTCAGGTACAAACCCATAATTAACCATTGATTTCTATCAACGGCTAATTACGGGTTTGTTATGTCATATCCCTTTCAGGACACCCTTGACACCAGATTAGTTAGCTTTCAATACTTGCGATTATAAACGGATTTAATTAGTATAAGCCGGTAGTTAGTTGTTCCGGCATCGTCTGTTCTTTTTCTACTACAGCGCTAATCCATTTGTTCTTTTTCCTCTTAATCACAACTTCATTCCCGAAACAGGGAACTGATAAGACAAATACTAAAGCTAATACTAAAACACCTTTAATTTTATTCATACTTACTCAATTATATCAATCAAACCGCAAAGGTAAAAATAGGAATGTAAATTTCAAATAAAAAACACATTTTTTTTTTCAATTTCTGAAAAAAAAAGATGATTTTCAAAGCGAAAATCCATAAGTCGCTATATATCAGCAATAATAGTTATATCATCTTTTGCAACAAAATTTACGCGCTACGTAATTCCGATAAAAATTAACACTTCGATTTTTCGAAAAACTTTGAAAAATTCGTTTTTTCATCTACTTTTGCACAGGAAATACGATTTTTTCTTTTCTTGGTAATGTAAAATTGAATGGACATATTGACTAAAACCCTATCCCCTCTATTTTCAGCCCGAAGGCGTGAAATCGAGTTGTTTGACAGACAGTTGGCGGAAATACAACACCGGCAACTTCGTTTTTTGCTATCGACAGCACAACATACGGAATGGGGTGATTTGTACGGTTTTAAAGATATCCATCAATACGCGACATTCGCCGAACGCGTGCCCGTTTCTTCCTACGAAGACTTGTTTCCGTTCATTGAACGGATGATGAATGGCGAGAAAAATATCTTATGGCCTTCCTCCGTCCGCTGGTTCGCAAAAAGTAGCGGCACGACCAATGCCCGAAGTAAATTTATCCCCGTCACAGACGATATACTGCACAAATGTCACTACCGGGGCGGATTCGATACGGTAGCCTTGTACCTGAACCAAAACCCTCAAACCCGCTTTTTTTCAAAAAAAGGGCTTATTCTGGGCGGGAGTTACAGCCCTTTTACCCTTCATTCCAAAACGAAATGCGGCGACCTTTCCGCCGTGATGTTGCAAAACCTGAATCCTTTGGTTAATTTTGTGCGCGTGCCGCGCAAGGAAATCATACTGATGGACGAATGGGAAGCGAAATTAAAAGCTATAGTCGAAACGACGTGGCAAAAAGACGTGGTAAGCCTGTCCGGTATCCCCTCCTGGATGCTTACGCTGATAAAAGCCGTTATACAAAAAGCCGGTAAAGAGACGCTTACTGATGTATGGCCAAACCTTGAGGTCTTTTTTCACGGCGGCGTTGGATTCGAACCCTATCGGACGTTATATGAAAAGCTGATTCCTTCCGCAAAAATGCATTACATGGAAACCTATAACGCATCCGAAGGTTTCTTTGGTATTCAAGACGATTTTTCTAACAAAAGTATGCTGCTCATGCTGGATTACCGGATATTTTATGAGTTCATCCCCATGAATGAAACGGGAAATTGCAACAGTCCGAAAGTAATACCACTTGAAGATGTTAAAACAGATGAAAAATACGCCATGGTTATTTCGACTTCCGGTGGCTTATGGAGGTATCGTATCGGTGATACGGTTCGTTTTACGTCGTTGTTTCCGCATAAATTCGTTATTACCGGGAGGACTCAATTTTTTATTAACGCTTTCGGTGAAGAACTAATGGTAGATAATGCGGAAAAAGGCATACGCAAGGCATGCGAAGAAACGAATGCCTCGGTAATTGCCTATACGGCAGCACCCTTGTTTTTATTGAACAAAGGGAAAGGACGTCACCAGTGGCTGATTGAATATGAAAAGCAACCGGAGTCGTTGGAACACTTTGCTGCCTGCTTAGATAGAGAGCTTCAACAATTAAACTCTGATTATGAGGCAAAAAGATATAAAGAAATCGCGCTTCAACTGCCGGAAATCATTGTCGCGCGTGAAAATTTGTTTTTTGATTGGTTGAAAAAACACAACAAATTAGGCGGACAGCATAAAATTCCCAACTTATCGAATGATCGCGAAATCATCGACGAACTTCTCGCGATGAACCATTAACATTCCTCATTCTTCCGGAAAATTCATAAACTCAAAATTGTTTTAGTAAGAAATATAAACAAACATTTGTTTTGTTTTGAAACAATTCGTATCTTTGCCAAACATTTGAACGAAAAATTCATGGAAAAGGAATTGTCACAAAAACAAATAGGGCTTCGAGTGATGACATTACGCAAGAAGAAAGGTTTGACACAGGAAGAATTAGCCGGACGGATTGGCCTTTCACGCACCTCGCTAACACAAATTGAAACGGGTAACAGAAGTCTGACAGTGATAGAGTTACACAAAATAGCCGCTATACTTTCCATCTCTTTAGACGAATTTTTATATGCAGGTGATTCCGGCGTAACGGAGGCGAGCGCTCCTGAAAATATTCCGTCGGAGACAAAACCGGATAACCGGATTTCAGTCCCCGAATTGAATGTTGAGAAGTTGAAAAATATATTGCTCTATATACTGGAACGCTGCGCCGGTAAACCGAATGTGGGCGAAACCATTTTATATATATTGCTGTATTTCTGCGATTTCAACTATTATGAACTGTACGAGGAACATCTTTCCGGCATCCGATACAAGAAATTGCCTTATGGGCCTGTTCCTCAAAATCTTGACGGAATCCTTCAACAAATGGTTGAGGCCAGACTTTTGAAACAGGTAAACACCGAATATCATAAATTCAAACAAACTCGTTACCTTCCTTTGGAAAAAGCCGATTTACAACAGTTTTCAGCCGCCGAAAAAGAAGTCATTGATAATGTAATAATGTATATGGGAGATTGGACGGTTTCCAAAATGAACGAATATATCTATATGGATTTACCTTGGAACGCTACGGAAGTGGGCGACTATATCAGCTGTAATTTGGCTTTTTATCGTAGACCGCCCTTTTCGGTAAGAATATATCAGGATGAAGAAGTTTAAAATTAATTATCATAAAAACGAAAAAGAGATGTGGGTCGTATGTGCTGATTTTGAGGGAGTATTTGTCCCTGAGATATGGATAAATGTAGCGGAGCAAACAGGCATTGAAAAACTGAAACTTACTACGCGCGACATTAAGGATTACGACGAGTTGATGAAATACCGTCTGCAAATCCTCGATGAAAACAAGCTGAAACTACAAGACATCCAGCGTGTCATTGCCGCCATGAAACCGTTAGACGGCGCTTTGGATTTTATACGGTGGTTACGTCAAATAACGCGGTTTGTCATCGTTTCGGATACCTTCATCGAGTTTGCGCAGCCATTATTGAATCAACTTGAAAACCCCTTGTTGCTATGTCATTCATTGGAAACGGATGAAACCGGACGGATAACGAATTACATACTGCGTCAACCGGACGCCAAACGCAAAACAATTGAGGCATTTCGAAGCCTTAACTATCAAACGCTCGCTTTTGGTGATTCGTACAACGACATCGCCATGCTAAAAGCCGCCGATAAAGGCATATTATTCCGTCCACCGGATAATGTAGTGGCCGATTATCCCGAATTTCCCGTCACCCATTCTATTCAAGAACTTAAATTGTTATTGAATGAACACCTTCGTCATTGAGAAAAATGTAACAACGGCATCCTTGCCGTTGCAATAGTCAAACAAGCTGATATTGACGAGTTTCATAAAACTCGTCATTGGTAGCCTGCGAAACAATCCGGAAGTTGAATAATTCCGTCAGTTATACTTTATTTGAATTTTTATGAAAATTTTTCTACTTCGTTTGTATTTACCCCTGTCTGTTCTGATTTCGACCTGCAATATAATGGCTTTTGCCGAACCGCAAGACACGGTGAAAACGTATAATATCGATGAAATCGTTGTCATTTCATCGGCAAAAGAAACAAATAACCTGCGAACGCTACCCGGCTCCGTATCCATACTTACCCCGCAACAAATTGCAGCACGACAGGTGACTTCCATAAAAGATATCAGTTCCTTTATCCCAAACCTGTATATGCCCGATTACGGAGCGAAACTAACTTCCGCCATTTATATCCGGGGCGTAGGAGCGCGAAGCAGCGGACAATCCATCGGTCTGTATGTAGATAATGCACCTTATTTGGACAAAAGTTCTTTCGATTTTGAATTGATGGATATACAACGCATTGAGGTGTTGCGCGGCCCGCAGGGAACACTCTACGGGCGTAACGCCATGGGGGGAATTATAAACGTCTATACACTTTCGCCATTTGATTATCAGGGTGTAAGAGCGTCGCTGTCGTATGGAAACTACGGGCAGTTTACTGCAAGGAGCGCCGTTTATGCCGGACTGAATGACAAATTGGGACTTTCGGCTGGTATCTATTACGACCGGCAGGATGGATTCTTCACCAATACTTACAACGGAGAAAAAATTGATAAATCCGAATCCGCAGGTGGAAATCTGAAAATCCAATGGAAGTTATTGCCCACATTAACGGCATCCTATACGACTTCATACGAATTTACCGACCAGGGAGCGTTCCCTTATGGCTTATACAATGAGACAACAAAAAAAATAGAGGAGGTTAACATCAATGACGAATCATCTTACAGGCGTTCGTTGTTAAATAATAACCTGTCGGTAAAATACAGGAATGAATCTGTTGAATTTAATTCCGTCACCACCTATCAATATTTGGATGATGATATGAGGATGGATCAAGATTTCTCGGTGAAATCGTTATTTATTTTGAATCAATTACAAAACCAACACGCTTTCACCGAAGAATTGTCAATTAAGAGTATCAGCCTTAAAGATTATCAATGGTCAATCGGACTTTACGGTTTTTATGATAAACTACGGACAAAAGGCCCTGTCGAATTTAAAGCAGACGGTATTAAAGACATCCTGCAACCTGTGTTTGATGATTTGAAAGTCTCCTATCCCCGGATGCCGACCCTTACAATATCAAACGAATCAATCTATATCCCCGGTACATTCAAAACGCCGGCGTATGGCGCTGCCGTTTATCATCAATCAACTTACAATAATCTCTTTACGGAAGGGTTATCCGCCACTTTCGGAATTCGTCTTGATTATGAAAAGCAGGATTTTCAATATAACTCCGAAGCGAAGATGAACCTTAGTATGCAAATGTCGCCAGCCATGCCGCCCACAGATATTAGCGACCGGTATCCGGCTTCGGTGATAGACGAAACGTTGTCGCAGGAGTTCTGGCAGGTGTTGCCTAAAGTATCCTTAAAATATGAGTGTACGCCGCGCACTTTCACCTATTTATCTGCGGCAAAAGGGTATAAGGCGGGCGGGTACAATGTGCAGATGTCGGCCGATATTATGCAAAGCCGGTTGCAGTACGACGTGATGTACGCATTTCGGGATATGTTCGCCGACCTCGAAATAACTCCGCCGAGACTCGTCAAGGATGTTATTTCCTACAAACCCGAATCAAGCTGGAACTATGAGTTTGGCGTCCGCAGTGAATTGTTACAAAATCGCTTGCATGCTGAACTGACATTTTTCTACACCGATGTAAAGGACTTGCAAATCACAAAGTTCGTCGAAAGCGGCAGTGGACGCTACCTGAGTAATGCGGGAAAAGCGGAGAGCTACGGCGTAGAACTTTCGCTACGTGCCCTGATAACCGACCAATTAACCGCCGATCTTAACTATGGCTATACACGCGCCACTTTCCTCGATTATTACAACGAAAGAGACGATTTCAAGGGGAACTATATCCCTTATATCCCGCAAAACACCGCAAGCCTTGGATTACAATACAACAAACTTCTTCATAACAGTAAGCTAATAGATCAATTTTTCGTATCTTTGCAATGCAACGGCACAGGAAAAATTTACTGGCATGAAGCGAACAACTTATCACAACCGTTCTACACCGTTATCAATGCCCAAACCGGCGTGCGTAAAGGCATCGT
>JGI24702J35022_10000716_pt1 | contig 20372 bp, 19 predicted proteins | sample TergutTh196P4_FD_35022 | JGI IMG/M metagenome (IMG submission 35022)
TCCATGCGTCNATTCTGCAAAAAGCCACCGACGACGGCGAAGCCAAGGGTCGAGCCAGGGGCCGAGCCGAAGGAGCCGTCGAAATCGCCCGAAACTTGAAACGAAAGGGTCTTGATAGAGACCTGATTGCCGAAACGACCGGTCTCTCTGCGGACGACATCACGCGGCTGAAATAGCCGATGGGCGACCAAAATTCCATTTGCCCGGTTATCCACTATTCATCCGGATAGGCTTTTGCCGACGGCAGAACACGAAGAGACAACTGCTCTTCTGCATACTGGAGGTTGTCGCTATTCATATCCGTAACGCTGACGCGGAGAAGGTATTGTCCGTGGGCGAGTCCCTTGGGCAACTCAACCGTCAGGTGAATGCAGTAGTCCCGCTTTTGACTCGGCGTTGTTTCCTCAAGCGGAATGTCTTTGGACCGGGACACCAATTTTGACGCCGAGTCCCGGATTTCGTAGTGGATCGTCGGTCTGACCGTGTAACCCATTGCCGACCGCTTTACGGTCGGGTTGTCAAGTTCCAGATAGAGTCCGACGGTCTCACCGGCTTGGCAGTCCTCCTTTCGTGGCAGAAAAACGCCGAAAGTCACCCAATCTTTGACGAGCTGGACGTTTTTGAGTTTCATCGGACAAAGACGCCGCAATTCGTTCGCTCCTTCGTCGAAGCGGAATGATGCCGTCGCCAGGCGGTTCTGTTTGTCCGGAATGGCGTCTTCGTCGAGCAGCGTCGAGAAACCGAGCATCTGGTTGCTCCAAAAATCGTTGATCGGCCTTTCGACCTGCGCAAACGGCCTGACCGCTTCCTGACGATTGCCGAGGACGAGTTCCAAGAGCCGAAGATTCGCTTCGTTGGTAAAGGAACGTCCGTCCGGCGTGTTGGCAATTTTTGCCCGGAGCAAATCGGCGGCCATTCGTGCCTGCGTTTGCCAGTCGCCGCCCGGCGATTCGGCGGTGTAAGCGGCCTGAACAATGTCGTTCTTCGTCACGGTCGGGGACGTCTGCTCAAGTTGCGTTACCGATGGATACGGCGCCGGCGCGGTTGCGGAAAGCTCTTTTTTTTGCCTTTTGGGCGGAGGCATCGGAGCCGGTACAAAGTCGTCGTCGTCATCGTCGGCAAGTAGCGAATCGGCGCTTTCATTCCGAACGGGCGGCGGCCTGCGAACGGGTTCCCTCCGGGAAGCAACCGTTTCGTGATCGCCTGATTCCTTTGATTTGGACTCCGACGGCAAGATCATTTCCCGCAAGGAAGCAAGATACTGGCTCTCAATTTGTGGGTTTTCAAGCCAGACGGAGCGGTGGTTCTTTTGGTCGTCGCGGAACTGCGCGATTTTCTTTTCGGTTTCGGCGATGCTGATTCTGAGATTTTCCGGTGGAGTCGCCTCAATCTCGACGAGCAGGGAGCGGAACTTCGGTGAATCGTCGTTTCGTGGTTTCAACGGGCCTTCTAACGCGGAATCGGCGACTTTGGCGGCGACTTTCGGCTTCGGGGGTTCCTCGGCGGCGTCCGGGGGACCGAAATCGTACAGGAGTTGCGAGGCATTCAGGCTGCTGGACGGAACGTGCAACGACGCCGGTAGTGGTGTGGGCCGTGGTTCGTCCGGATGAGCCGGACGGAACAATTTCGATGTTTTGGCAAAGAGACCCTCGGCGGCGTCACCGCGCGTTGTTCCAGAGTCGAGTGTCATCGTGTGACAGCCGATGAAGCCAAACAGCAGAAGGAGCAAGGGGAGGTATCGACGATCCATGAAACAATCCGTCACAAAAGGGAACAAGGAATTTGGAGCGGAACTCTAACCATTTTTTCAATTCGACGCAAGGGGAAATCGGACGCTTTTATTACCCTTGCAATACGGCGGCCAATTCCCTACAATCCCTTGTCATGGATGCCGAATCACCAAAACCGCCACCGAAACATTCGCGAGGCCGAAGGATGCTGAACTATTTCCTGCTCGGTTTCCTGTTGATGATCGTCTATCTGGTCGGGTGTCAGGCCGATCAAATTGCCAAGCCGTTACTTTTTTATCCTTCGAAATTTCCGGACGGTTATTACGACGACCGGACGATTTCCCATCAGGAAGTCAGTATTCCCAATGCCCGGAAAGAATCGCTTCACGGCTGGTATTTCCCGTATGATGGCAAGCCGAAATCGGTGATCCTCTATTGCCACGGGAACGGCGGAAACATTTCGTATCTCGCCGGGGTTGCCGACGAATTGCGAATGCATCTCAAGAGTAGCGTCCTTGTTTTCGACTATGCCGGTTACGGCAAGAGCGAAGGCTCGCCGAGCGCCTCGGGCATTCTTGAAGACGGCCGCGCCGCCCGGCGTTGGTTTGCGGAACACTGCGGTGTCAAGGAAGCGGACATTGTCGTGTACGGCCAATCGCTCGGCGGTTCCGTTGCCATCGACCTCGCCGCCAAGGACGGCGCAAGGGCGTTGATCGTCGAAAGTTCGTTCACATCACTCGGCGATATGGGTCAGCGGATGTTTCCTTTCCTGCCGGTCAATTTGTTGCTCAAAGAGAATCTCGCATCGGTCAAGAAGATCGGCAACTACCAGGGCCCCGTGTTCGTCAGTCACGCAAAAGCGGATCAAACGATTCCGTTCGCACAGGGCGAACGGCTGTTCAAGGCCGCGAACGAACCGAAAACGTTCTACGTTCCGCAACGCGGGGTCGACTACCATAGTGCGCCGCTTTCGAAGGAACATCTCGACAAATTACGTGAATTCATCGACGCACTGCCGGACGTTATTTCGCCGTAGGTTTTGTGACGGTAATATCGTACGTCATTTCGCCTTTGACTTCGCAGGTCAGGCCGGAAGTCGAAGCATCTTCTAAACTTGAGACCGATCAGATAAACGACCGGTTTACCCTCGCTACCACCGCCGGTTCTTGCCCCGGCAACCACGACCTTGTATTGGCCCGGCGCGATGCCATCGCCGGGGTTTGTTTCGCCGAGGACGTAGATTCCGCCCGCTTTGATTTTGCCGGTCGCTCTACCTTGGTATCGGATTGATGATCGTTCCTTGAGGTTGAGAATAACGCTTTATTTTAGGGGATTACGTCTTTGACTCCCCCAATGCCGTTTTTTAACACGAAACTCACGAAAAGACGAAATTCACTAAAAATGTTGATCGTTGAAGTTCGTGTTTTTCGTATTTTCGTGTGTTTCGTGTTGAAAATAACTGCTTGGGGACTTACGGCGTAATTCCCAAGAATTTCAAGAAATTTGGCAAAATTTCGATTTTCCTGGGGGGAAGTTTTTTCTGTAAAATCGGGTAGAATACGGACATCCAGTGGGGCGTGCCATTTTACGCCATGCTGTCTGCGTGGTTGGTCAGTCTCTTTGAACAACTTTTTTGCAGAAAGGAAAATGCCATGAAAACGTTTGCTCTGTCAAGTCTGTACGTGTGCAGTATTGTTCTCGCTGTCGGGATCGGAATGACGCAGGCGGGGAAGGAGAAGTCAGATGTGTTCGCCTCTGCATGCACCGAGCTCATATTTAATCCAAATTGTCCCAAGTCCACTTGTGGCAAGTATAAGGATTGCCAAGCGGAAACGCCCGGAAACGCCAAGGATTGTGCGTGGACGGCTGGTGCGAATCATAACCAGCAATGTTATGTCGATGATGCCTCAAAACCGGAATGTAAGGTCCAAGGCAATTTAAAAGATGCATTGAGTTACAGTACCAACTGCGAATGATTTTGGCAGTGGCAGCACGTAGGCATTTCTCCTCCGCAGTTCGTCCTCGTGCCCTATGATTGTTAACTGCGACCGACGAGGGGGAGTATGGAGAGAAGAAAATGTATAGACTTTTCTTGTCCGCAGTCTTTTTTTTTGTTTGTGGTTTTGCATGTCAGATACGGGCTCAGTCTGTGTCGGAATTTGTACAGAAATATGAACAGACGTTGAAAGTACTTGATCGGGTTGCTTTCGATTTTGCTACGAGTCCGGGCGGGAACGGACGGCTTGTTAGAAGTGAAAAGGATTTCAGAATTTTTTCGCGGAAAGCAGACGGCGGAGTGATTGAAGATGTTTGTTGCGATGAAAAAGTTATGAGAGTGTTTGTGGATACACCGAATGAGCCTGACTCTGTGGAAGTTTTGTCATGGCTTACCCCGGATGCGGATGCCTTGAAATTTGAAAATTATTGTTTTTTTCCAGAACTTTTTGGTTTCTTTGCAACTCAAAAGGTCGGCGAGCGGCTGTTTCTCGTGGACATCATGAAAAGCAATTTGTCACAGATGTCTGTCCAGGCAATAGAAGGCAAGCCGCACAACTTTGTCATAAATTTTGATTTGCCCGATTTCAACTTGCAGATGGACGTTTGCTCCGATGAAGAAAAATTTCTTGTCTTGGAATTGAGAACAACATCCAAAACAAATGATGCTGTGGACGGTAAGATATCCGGACAAAAAATAACCTTCGAGAATCACCAGGGAGTTATCCCGGTAAAGATTGTTGCTTCCATCAATTTCGGCACCTATGATTTAGTTAATGGCAGGAATGTTTATGTTGATTTGCACCACGAAGGAGTGTGCCAGGTTAGTAATGTTCAAGTCGGCGAATCCTTTTCAAAGGCTGATTTTATACCGACGGTTAGAATTCCCGACGGCACTTCAGTTTTTATGCAAGATGCCCCGCAAATTCAATACGTTTGGTTCGATGGCAAGATCGTCCCCAAAACCAACGAAGTCATGCTCGCCATCGCCCGAGGCGGTCACAAGTTCATGCCGGGTCCATCTGAACCGCGATTCTGGATGATGGCAATCGGCATTCTGCTGATCGTCTATGCTTGTAGTGTCAAAGCGTACCGGCATTTCAAAAACAAAGGGCAATGAGAACCGTCTGTGTCTGGCTATGCCTCCTGTTCGGCACGCTTGGTATGACCGATGAGTCGACGAAGCTCGGTGAAAAGCCGCTTCTTCCCGACTTGAAGGAAATGGAAGTCTCCGGTCCCTACTGCGGAATCTACTCGCTGATCGCCTGTCTTGACACCTTCGGTATCCATCCACTTCTTGAGGAACTTCTCACCCCGGAATTCGTCGGTTCGTTCGCGGGAAGTAGTAACGCCGAGTTGATTAAAGCCGCAGAAAAGTACGGCCTGCATGGAAAAACGTACTCCGGCCTCACTTGGCAGGAACTCCAGGCGTCCAAGTCGCCGATGATCCTCCATTTTCGTAGCACTTATGCCGACAGTAAGTTCAACCATTGGGTTGCTTATCTCGGCGTCGATGGTGGTAAGGCCCGGATCATCGACCTGCCGCACCGACTGGCAACGATTCCGTTCGCCGAACTTCTCGCCAAATGGGACGGCACTGCCATCGAAATTTCCATAGAACCAATCAAAGATGATCTCCTTGTAGCGTCTCGCTGGAACTACCTTTCTTCCATTTTTCTGCTTCTTGGCGTCTTGCTCGCACTGAAATTCCATTTTTGGAGTCATGCCAAGGAAGCGTTTTGGGCAATAACGCTTTTCCAAAGAACCAAACGTGGTGTTTTCCAAGCAACGATACTGCTCGGCATTCTTTTTGTTTTGGGAGTCCTATACCACGCTTTTTCACCGGTCGGCTTCCTCAAGAATCCCAGTGCCGTTGCCGAGGTTACGAGACGTTACTACTCCGTCGATGTGCCGGAAATTGGCCTTACTGAGATGGAACGTGTCGTTGAAGACAAAGAGCAAAAAATTCCGCTTTATGATGCCAGATATGTCAGAGATTACGCTCGCGGCACCATTCCCGGAGCGAAAAGCCTTGCGATCAGTTCCAGCTTGACGGAAAGACAAGAAACCCTTGGCTCCACACCGAAGTCCCAGCGAATCGTCGTATTTTGCCAAAGTAGCGGCTGTGGTTACGCCGACGAAGTGGCCCAGTTCCTGAAATTCAACGGATACGAAAATGTTGCCATCTACCGGGGCGGCTACCGTGAGTGGAGTAGAAAGAATGGCATCAAGCAATAGATTCACGACTTGTAAGAACTCGTTTGATGTTCTCATCACATGGGTATTCGGTCTTACGTTTTTGATAGCGGGGTTTCCTCACTGGACGAACCCCTACTATTTTCTTGGTTCGGTTTACGCCTACCAATTGGTGGGACCGGGTGTCGGTCAAGTGGTTGCAATGGGACGCACTGGAACCTTGCCTGCCGCCCCTCAACACCGGACGCCGACGAAAAATGTACGAACGACGACGAGTGATCAACGGTATTTTGTGGGGCCTCAAAACCAGCTCCCTGGCGAGACGTTCCAAAAAAGTACGGACAATGAGGTTCCATCCATGCACGGTATCGACGTTGGCAACTCGACGGCACATGGGACATGATCCTCGAAAAATTATGGGAATTATCTCTTTAATTCCACAAACCGTTTTTTTAACACGAAAAGACGAAATTCACGAAAAATGTTGATCGTCGATGTTCGTGTTTTTCGTTTTTTCGTGTATTTTGTGTTGAAAAGCATGCCGGAATCGTCTCCGTGGAATTAAGTATGTAATCCCCTTTATTTATTGCCGCTTTTCCCGCCGGGGGTTATAGACGTAACATCCCTTCGGGACGGGGCGATGCGCGGAAAATAAACTCCTCCCAAATTTTTCCACACCTGTTCCCTGCTTATTCCAGTTCGGGAAAGACGTTTTTGGCTTCGAGCCAATTATTCCATCCTTCCCGCCAGACGAGCATGGTCGGTCCGAGGCGGCGTTCCTGAATCCAGTTGTTCACAACCTGACCGGAAGCCGGGCCGTACTGGGGGCCGTTGGGGACCTGAATGTACCAAACAACCGTTTGATCCTGGAGGATCGGGTTGGTGATCTGCGGTTCGACCGTCGCGTCCATTGGGGTGAAAGCGGGGAATTCATCGACGGGACTTTGCTGTTGCATTTCCTCGATGAAAAACGACGACGGCGTCATACTGAAGGTCGGAACGCCGGAGGGGGATTCGATGCCGTTTTTTTCCTGATTGTGTTCGCGGCTGCTTTTCCGCGTACTCTGGTACGGAATCACCAACCGGCAACCGCATTCTGGACAAAACCCGGCTTTACCGGCCAAATGATCCTTGACGTTCAATTTGTGTCCGTTTGGGCAGAAAAATCGGATTCCCATAGCTTCAGCGTCTTTCACCAAGAAAATCGGGCAACTCGCCGATATTCTAGCGTAATTGTCGAAAAAAACATTGAGGTGGAGTCGAATTTTCGAAAAATTTTTTCCCGGCGTTTCCTTTTTCCGCGACGGGGGTTATAATTTATAGTGTCTGACTGTCATTCGATACGCGTTTTGATAATCTCAGTGGGAAGTACATTCTAAGAGGAGGACTGCTGTGCCAATTACCATGAAATGCCCTAACGGGCACACTTTGACCGCTAAGGAATCCAACGCGGGCAAGACCGGCAAATGTCCGCTTTGCAAGACATCGGTCAACATTCCGGTACTACACCCGCCCGTCATTTCGGACAGTGCGGTGATGGAATTTCTTGGCAACGCGGAACCGCAGGGTCGTCCCCGGGTTGGGACCACCGTTGCACCGCCGCGTCCTGCCGTCGCGCCCAAGGCGGTAAAATCGTCATCGTCGTCATCGTCGTCATCATCCGTCACGCTTCCCCATATCAAACTTTGCCCGAGTTGCGAACGCGAAATCGCGATGGGATATCACATTTGTCCGTACTGCCATACCTACATTACCGGATTAAACGATTTTTAGGAAAATCAAGAGCGTCGTGTGCCTCTTTTTTCCGCTCTACACTATACTGTAGCAAGTCAATAAGGTGACTTTTTTTGGTAGGCGATTTTCTCCGAAAATCACGTCCGGTACTCTGGACAAGAACTCCTCGCCCATCGGCGTTTTTTGGGGGGGGGCCTTGTGCGGAGTACCGCACGCGACTTTGGGAAAAAGTCGCCTACCTTAACACTTGTCAAAATGTCAATGTAGTGACGTGTTGAGATATATTCTGTCCAGCACGCCGTTGACGAACGCGGCAGAGTCGGCGGTGCCAAAGCGTTTGGCCAGTTCGACCGCCTCGTTGATGACGACGGCACGCGGCGTTTCCATAAAAAGCATTTCATAGGCCGCCATACGCAGGACGTTGCGGTCCGTTGAGTTCATTCGGGCGACGGCCCAGTTGTCGGCGGCTTGTTCCAATTTGGCGCCGATTTCCGTTTTTTTCTGCAAGGTGCCGTCAATGAGCGTCCTCGCAAAGTTTCGAATTGGTTCGTGATCCGGCAACTCTTCGCAGAGAAACTCTTCGCCGAATTTCGCCGCCGTACCGGGATTCATGTCCTCTTGGTAGAGAACTTGGAACGCAACGATCCGCGCCAGAGAACGGTTCGCAAATTTGCCCTGCGGATAGTCTTCCGCCGTGTTGATCGGTTCGTGAACGGTCAAAGGATTGAAAGGGAAAGATAAGTTTTTAGAAAAAACAAACAAAAGCCGGAGCACAGCGCAATGACGGCATACTACTCAGACCTCCAAGCGGCGTAGCTTAACGCCTGCTCAATGTCCTCGCGTTCCAGAATCGGATACGCGTCGAGAATCTCATCGAAGGAGCATCCGGCGGAAACGAGTCCGACCAGCGTACCGACCGTGATGCGTATTCCGCGAATACACGGTTTGCCGCCCATAACCTTTGAATTGAATGTAATACGGTCCAATGACTCCATTGCTAAAAGTGTGTTGGTGATCCAGCGAGGTGGGAACCGCCTAACATTGAGCCGGTACTCCGGCGCTAACGGAGTTCGATTTCGTACCAGACCGTTTTGTACTGCGGACCGAGTTCGACCTCGTTACCGTCGGTCTTGATCTCGGTGCGGCGATTGCCGTCTTCGTCAAACGGAAAACATTTCAGTGACTTTGCCTTTTCGAAACACAAACTGAACGGAATGCCTTCGCAAAGCACCGGCTCGTTGCCCCAACGATTGCCAACCGTGATCTTGTCGCCTATGAATCCGTGTTTGCCTGCCGGAGCGTCGTTCCATGCGGAAACGTCCGTAATGTTGCCGCCGACATCGCCGGTGATGACGAACGGAAACAGCGGAGCGAACTCGTCGGCAAGCAGAGCACCGGTGAACAGTGTCAATGCGAGAAAAAGAGTCGGTGTTTTCATGGTTTTTTGTCGGATTTTCGCCCGACGAACAGATAATACGGCATCTTGAAAAACGGATTGGGAAACCACGGGATCCGTGTAAGCCGTTCCTCGAAAAACACCGTTTCAAATTTTCGTTGCAAATACGGAACGTGGTCCGGCGAAGGAAACACGTTGTCGATGGCGAACCAGTTCGGCCAAAACGTGCGCTTTGACCAGCCGTGTCTGCGGAGTCCGGTAGCGGGAAATTTTCGGGACACGTAAAAATCGACGACACCGATGCGTCCGCCGGGCTTCAGTACGTTCCAAGCGTGGTCGATGGCCGCGAACCAATCGGGAATCATCGTCAGTGAATACGAAAATGTAATCACATCGACGGAACCTTCCTTGGGGACGAAGGACGTTGCATCGGCTTCCGCCGTTTCGGCAACGTGCTTCCAACCGCTGTCGTGAATCCGCTTGTCGGCGACTTCGAGTAGCGAACCGGCCAAATCGACGACGTAGACCTTGGCGATTTTGTCGATGGTATCGCCGAAAAAATGCAGGTTCGAACCGGTGCCCCCCCCCATATCCATCCACACGATGTCCGTCGGGTCCTGTTCTTGGACCAGTTCGGCCCAAAGGTCTTCGCGGCCTCGCAGTAAACGGCGACGGAAATCGTCGTAGTCCTTTGCCTGACCGCTGTAGAAATTGTCCATCCGCTCCGCGTGGTTCTTTCCGCGAATCGGTCGGACCGCCATGTGATAGATGATTTTAAGGTCGCCAAGTATGCCCATCGATGGGAGTTGGATGTTGGACTTCTGAACTTCGTTCATCGTAACCGAAATACCGCAGAAAACAAGAGTCAGGCCACAAACAAAGAGCCGGGGACGGAGCGGTACTCCGCGCAGTCCCCGGATAATGATCGCTGCTACGTGCAAGTTCTTTGATGTCGTCGGTAACTTCGCGTACAAAAACCCTGATTGATTGTCTTTCTTCTCGTGATGGCCTGTCACCCATACGATCGATGATTGATCCATCCATCCCGCATTGCTTTGCCAAGGCCTTCATTTCGTCCAGGGTTTCCACAGGTTTGGCAACGACAGACACGGGAAACAATACCTCTTCAATTTTTGAACTTGTCTATTTTGGCAGTCTAATCGCGTATCTCATTTGTAACTCCTTGCCATCAAAGGTTTTTCACACGGAGGCACAACTTATTGCACGGCAAAGGATTAGAAAATAGACAGTCAAACTAAGTATCTACACAAATAATCAACTAAAAGTTATCAACAGATAAGACAGATTTTAACAGGTAAGGAAGATAAGAAAGGGAATAACAGGAAGAATAGGAAAGGTGGAGCGAATGCGATCAACAAGAATTGCCCGTTTCAAGTGTCTCCATTTTTCCTGTTCTTTGCGTTTTCTCATTTTGAAAATAATCTGCGCAAATCTTTATAACCTGTTGATAACTGAAAAAGATGTATAGATACGATTGGCTCTAATCCGGGGACTGCGCGAGTACGCTCCGTCCCCGGCTCTTTTTTCGTTTTTTTCCTCTGTTTGTTCAATAATCGTCAGGGAGTTTTTTCATTTGTTCCAGCGTAAAGACCGGCCCCTCTTTGCAGATGTACAACGGCCCACAATTACAGCGACCACATTTGCCAACACCACACTTCATTCGGTTTTCGAGACTGGTGTAAATGTCGCCGTCGCTCATACCGGCATTGGCAAGCACGGGAAGCGAGTATTTTATCATAATCGGCGGTCCGACGACCAGTGCGGCGGCGTTTTGGGCGTCGAATCGGGCTTCTTCAAGGATTTTCGGCACGAAACCGACTTTTCCGTTCCACTCCGGCGTTTCACCGCCGGGATCGACCGTTTGCAGGACATCGACGTTCGAAAACTCGGCCCACTTCGCCAGATCGGTGCGGTACACGAGGTCGCCAACGCTTCTCGCTCCGTAAACAATGGTGATTTTGCCGTATTTCTCCCGGTTTTCGAGGGCGTACCAAATCGCACAGCGGATCGGCGGCATCGCAATTCCACCGCCGACGAACACGAGGTCTTTGCCCTCCCACTGTTCCATCGGATAGGCGTTGCCGTAAGGCCCACGAAAGCCGATGCTGTCGCCGGGAACGACCTTCCACAGTGCCTCGGTGACCCGGCCCGTCTTGCGAAAACAGAACTCGATGTAGTCCTTCCAGTTCGAACTGGAACAGATGTTGAATGTCGATTCGCCGTAGCCGAAAACGCTGTAAAGTCCGAATTGGCCGACGCGGAAGGAAAAGTTCTCCTGCTGTTTGGCATCGCGGAATCGGATTTTGACCGACTTGACATCAACGGTGTGTTGAGTCGTTTCGAGAACTTCCATCAAGTCCGGTTTGTAGATATTGTCCGTCATGGGAAAGGGAGCGGGTGAAAAAAGGTGAGGAAGTCCCTTTCATTATTGTCCCTTATTACGGGAAAAAAGTAAAGCCCCGGCTATTCAGAGTTGCAATCTGACGATTGCGGCTCTGTTTTCTTACCGAGCATCTTGAAATTGCTTTTTCGAACGGTTAGAATGCATTCGGAATGGGGCGCATGGCGTTCCGGTCACTCAACCTTTACCTTACCATCACGGAGACTTAACAATGGGACGACCTGTCACACTGACCACCGGACAATGGGCCGATCTGACGCTTGCCGAACTGTCGGCGAAAGCCAAGAGTTTCGGCTACGACGGCCTCGAACTGGCAACCTGGGGCGAACTTTTCGAAGTTCAACGCGCACTCAACGAAGGCGACTACTGCGTCAAACGCCGTGAAATTATGAAGCAGCACGGTTTGGAGTGTTGGGCACTGGCGGGACATCTCGTCGGCCAGGCGGTACTCGACAACATCGACTCCCGACACCAATCGATTCTCCCGGCTCACGTTTGGGGTGACGGAAATCCGGTCGGTGTGAACCAGCGAGCCGCCAAGGAGCTTGCCGACACCGCCCGCGCGGCGCAGAAAATGGGATGTAATGTCGTTACAGGGTTCACCGGCTCCAGTATTTGGCCGTATCTCTATTCGTTCCCGCCGGTTCCACAAAAATGGATCGACGATGGTTTCAAACTTCTTGCCGAGCGATTCAATCCGATTCTCGATGTTTACGGCGAATGCGGCGTAAAATTCGCCCTCGAAGTCCACCCGACGGAAATTGCGTTCGACATTTACTCCACCGAAATGGCGCTCGACGCCCTGAAATGGCGGCCGGAGTTCGGGTTCAACTTCGATCCCTCGCACCTGATTTGGCAGGGCGTCGATCCGGTCGAGTTCATCTATCGATTCAAGGACCGTATCTATCACGTCCATATGAAGGACACGAAGGTTCAGCTAAACGGCAAGACGGGCATTTTGGCCTCGCACCTGAACTTCGGCGATTACCGCCGCGGCTGGGACTTTCGCTCGTTGGGACACGGTAGCGTGAACTTCGAGGAGATCATTCGGGCGCTCAATCACATCGGCTACACCGGTCCGCTTTCCGTTGAATGGGAGGATATGGGCATGGAGCGTGAATTCGGCGCGACGGAAGCCTGCGCGTTCGTCAAGAGGATCAACTTCTCACCAAGCACAATTGCCTTCGATGGAGCCTTCGACAAGGAAAACCAGTAGACGCCGTCAACGCGAATTAATCGCGTGAATGGAGCATAATCCGGGGGCTTATGTCCCCGGCTCTTGGAGAGATTCCGATAAAATCGGAAATTTCGGGAAAAATGGTCTTTCCATATTCGTCATTAATCCGTATTCTACGGCATTGACGTTTCCTCCTGATTTCCTCCAAGAATTTATGAACATTCATCCCTTGGCCTGTGTCAGTTCCCTTGCCGTTATCGCCGCCGATGTCGAGATTGGCCCCTTCTGCGTGGTCGAACCGGATGTCCGAATCGGTTCCGGTTGCCGTTTGGAGAGTCGTGCAACGCTCAAAAACGGCACCGAACTGGGCGAAAACAATGTCGTCTGTGAAGGCGCCGTTCTCGGCGGTAAACCACAACACACGGCGGCATCGGCCCATTGCGGACGCCTGGTGATCGGCAACGGCAACACGATCCGCGAGTACGCCACACTCCATCGGGCACTGAAAGAGTCCGACGCAACGATCATCGGCAATGGTAACTTCATTATGGTCAACGCCCATGTCGGCCACGATTGCGTCATCGGTAACAACAATGTTCTCGTCAATAACGTGATGCTCGGCGGCCACGTTCATATCGGCCATCGGGTCAATCTCGGCGGCGCAGCGGGCGTTCACCAATTTTGCCGCGTTGGTTCCCTGGCGATGGTCGGCGGGCAGGGCCATATTATTCAGGATGTACCGCCGTTTATGACCGTCGATGGTCTCACAAGTCGGATCGTCGGCTTGAACCTGATCGGACTGCGGCGTAACGGTTGTAGCCCGGAGGAAATTAAACGGCTTAAAGCCCAATATCGTGTTCTTTATCGAAGCGGCAGGACGTGGAAGGAAATTCTTGCGATTCTCAACACTGAATACTCAACGGATCTTCCCGGTGAACTGACCGAGTTTCTCCAAACAACGAAGAGGGGCATTGTGAGTGAACGCCGCAGTGGTTCGGGTCGCCCCGCTCTCCGCGTTATCGAAGCGGAAGATGTTGACAACGAGGACTACGACGAGGAGATCAAACCGTTTCGGGCAAGTGTCGGGTAGGTCAGTTTCGGAGAAACGAACACCGACTTTCGGAGAAAGTCGGCTACCTGACAGCCACAGCGAACGCCACGGCATACGCCTGACAGTGGGAGATGCTGATTTGGACTTCACGGATCCCTTGTTCTTTGGCAATCTCTGCGGCACCACCGTGCAGGCGGATGATCGGTCGTCCGCTCGGTTCGTTGCCCACGTCGACATCCTGCCAGGTAATTCCGGCGATCCAACCGGTTCCGAGAGTTTTCAGGACGGCTTCCTTCGCCGCCCATCGGCCTGCAAAGTGTTGGTCGCTGTTCCGACGACCTGTACAGTAACGGACTTCGTCCTCGGTGAACACGCGGTTCATAAAGTGTTCGCCGTGCTTCTCGACCATTCGCCCGATCCGCTCGCACTCGATAATGTCCGTCCCAATGCCGATAATCGTCATATTGGTTAGAAGGGACTCCCTTGCGGACTGTCCTTGGTCGTTTTATCCGGTTCCTGGAGTGGGTCTTTCCCCCATTCCTGTCCTGTACCCCGGCGGATTCGCGGTGATTTCTCCGTCAGCGTAACGGGGATTGATTGGCGAACAATCACGGTGCGGCTGTATGTTGCGGATTCGTTCCCCCCGGACGAGATACCGGGAACACCAAACAGCGATTCTGATCCGAACGGAAATGCGCCGGTAGTCCGGACGGTCCCAATCAGGATTGCTCGATCGACCGTCAGAAGATTGCTCATGTCGAGAGATCGTTGGAAAGCGTTGTTCAGGCCGACCGCCTCGTAACCGCCTGCCGCATGGAACAGCGACATAACCCGGACGATATAATCAAGGTCGTTTGACCGGGTCTTGTACGTCGCCGGTTTACGATTCGTTTGTTCCGTCGCTCCTTTGGGAATCAATATTTCCCGAAGCTGCATACGCTCCGTTCGGATACCGACTTCGATTTTTTCCTTTGGATTCAGCGTCTCCAATCTCAGAATCCAGCGACCGTAGACGAGCAGGCAATCGTCCAGCGTTACGTCGAATGGATTTGCCAACGTTCCGACGGGGATGCCCTCCTCGTCGGTTAACGCTGTTTCATCGTTTGTCAAATAGGGGTACAAAGCCCAGGACTGCCCGAAAAAGCTCTTTGTCGATCTGACTTGAATCGGAACATTTTGCAGTTCAGCCGGAGTACCGGCTAAATGGGTGGAGCCGCTGCGCCAGACTGTCGGACTGACTGTCTTCGGGGCCATTCCGCCAAGTCCGCTACCGGGGAGGCCGTTCCATGCGAAGACCGTTCCGGAGTTTTCGCTCTTTTCTCCAATCCACGGGGTCATTCCTGGTGAATAGTATTCGTCACCGGGACTGTAGATGTTCGCCCAACTGCTATAGCGGATTGAGTCGGCATCGAAATCAATGACGTCGAGTTCGTTGAGCATCATACGGTTTGGGCGTCCCGGTGCGGCCGCCCAATACGCAATGGCACAGAACAGGACGATCCAGAGCGGAAACGTGATCCAAGTCAAAATCGGTCGTTTCAGCACTTTGTGAACGATAAACCAGTCTCCGAGTCCGACGACCAAAAGATACACGCCGAGCAGAATCAAGATGATCGAAAACGGAATGATTGACACGCCTTCGAACTTGTCGAGGGCGCTGCGAATCTGTCCCGATATGTCGTTGTATCCGAGTTGAATCAGCGATTGTGATGCTGTTTCGGTCGCCTTTCGTTCGTCGTTCCACTGAAGAATATTGCGGACGAGTAGCGTCCGTTCGCGCCAATCGGCGAGCGGTTTTCCGGAGAGGTCGCCGCCGAAATACACGATGGTTCCGAATCCGTGGGCACACCGCAAAGCCAACGGAAGTTCGCCGTCCATAATGAATGGAATGCCGCGTGGTTCCGTGAAATGCGGCATACGGAGAAACGGAGCGTCTGCGGTTCCGTTCATAAAAATCGGTCGCTTACTGCCAATAAACAGTTCGAGCGATGTGCCTTTGCGGATTTCGGCCATCCGATTGAACTTGCCGGGAAGAAACGGACGGAGCGGTCCGTCTTCCGGTTCGAGGAGCGGCCCGGAATCTCTGCCGGCGCAGAAAAGCAACTGTCCGCCGAGTTTGATCCATTCGTTGAGCGCCTCGATCTGCGGACTCGTTGCCGTCAGCCCATTGAATTGTTGTGGCTCCGTCGTCGTCAGAACAACCATATCGACGGCTTCGTATCCGAACCAGCGGTCCGGCAGTTTGGCGAAGGAATCGACCTTGACGAGCAACGGTCGGCGGCTTTCCGGCAACGAGAGTTCGGCAACCGCCGCCTGGAGGCCGATGTCGTCCTGTCCAACGATCAAATAGATGGGTCTCTCACTGGAAATCGGCTCCCCAAACCCGAACATTGCAGACCGATCTTGCCTTGTGGGATTTCCTGCGGGCGTCAGCGTTTTTTGCGTATCGCCGATTTTCACGGTTAGCGGAGCGGTCGCCCGACCCAATTTAACGTAAACAGTCTTGCCGGAGCCATGAAATGTCGTCGGTGTACCGTCAGAATCGACGGTTCGGATCGAAACCGGCGCGTCGGCATCGTTGGATTCGATGACAACCGGCGTCCAGTTGCCGTTTTTGTAGAACCCCTCGATGCCGACCCGGACCGACGAAATATCCGCAACGACAACGGTCGCGCCCAAAAGAAACGCAAGGAAAAACGAGTATTTCATGGAATCGGCAAGACGGAATCGGAACCTCGCTTGCGCGTCCGGCTCTGTAAGTCGGACTCTGTAAGTCGGGTTCCGTAAGTATCCTATTTCGTGACGTCGTAACAAAGCAACACGCTTTGGTCGCGGAGGAACAGTTTGCCGTCGACAATCAACGGATAGGTCCAACTGTTTTTGTCGCTACGGTCCGGTTGGTCGAATCGACCGAGTTCCTTGTATCCGGTCGGCGTCGCTTCGAGCATTGCAACGGTTCCCGCTCCGGCCTCGCTACGGAGAAACAGTTTGCCGTCGGCGAACTGGAGCGAACCTTTTCCGACGCTGGGGTTCTCCCAAACAACCTTGCCGCTTTTTGCCTCGATACAAGTCAACATCCTGGCGTTCGTCGCCGTAAAAAGATGATCGCCGAGTAAGATGATTCCTCCGTGATGATTTTGGAGTTTTTGATCGGTATGGAATTGGGACGCTTTGAAATCATCGCCATCTTTGGTAATCCGGTAAAAATAGGTTCCGACATTGTATCCGCAGGACGCAACGACGACGTCACCACAAAGCACCGGATCGGAACAGACAGCGGTTCTACCGGGGAAATCGGCTCGCCAAAGAACTTTGCCTTCGCTTGGAGAAATGCCAGCAATCGAATTGTTCGTCAAGAGCAGGTATTGGCAGACCCCTTCGATTTCAACAGGCACCGCACAGGTGTACGCCGCCGGATCGTTCAATTCAGTCGAACGCCAGAGGAGCTTGCCGGACTTGTCAAAGGCCGCCAGAGTACCGCCGTCGCCGCCGATCGGAATGACGATCTTGTCGCCGTCAAGAAGTGGTGACATCGAAAAGTTCCATTGTGACATCACCTTGGCCCCGAATTCATCCTGTGCGTTGATGTGCCAGCGTTCTTTGCCGTCTTTTACGTCGAGCGCAACGAAATCGGCGAACTGTCCCATGACGTAGACCGTTTGACCGTCACAGGCCGGCGTACAACGCGGCCCCGGTCGGTCGCCACCGGCTTTGCCAATCGGTGCCCGCCAATTTTCCTCACCGGTTTTTCGATTTAATGCAAGGACAAAACATTTGTCCCCGAAATCGCCCAGCGTGAAAATTTGGTCGCCGGAAAAGCAGAGATTCGAATATCCTCCGCCGAGCGTATCGATTTTCCAGAGCAACTTCGGACCGTCTTCGGGAATTGCGTCGATCAGACCGGTACAAAGCGAATGGGCGTCGGAATTGGGACCTTTCCATTGGTTCCAGTCCTGACCGTAGGTCGTGGAAACGGACAAAAACAATAGCACGGCGGTAAATAATCGGTTCATGGGAAACTCCTGGGGGAAAAGGGTTATTCTTCCTTATGCTGAATTTTCGGCCAATACGTATCGAAATCGAAGTGGGGCGAATTGTCGCCGTCGTGACATTCGATGCAGAGTTTTTTGGCCGCGTTACCTTCCAACGGTAACCGAACAGCTTTGCGTAGTTTTTGTTTCAGGTCGTCATCGGCGGTCTTTTCGGCGGCGACGTGGCGTTCACCGGGACCGTGACACGACTCGCAACCGACATCGACCAAATGCGGCGTTTCCTTTTCGCCCAGAAAACCGCTGGTGTATGGCAGAAATTCGGTGGGATTCCAGCCGACGACATGACAGGCGATACACTCCGGGTCAAATGTTCTCGGCGGATTCGCCGTTTGGGCGAGTGACTTCCACGCTTGGGCGTGTTGTGATTTTTGCCAGACTTTTTGCGATGGTTCATGGCAGTCGGCGCAAGTTTTGGAGCCAACGTAGGTTCCGTTTTCCGCCGCCCGGCGATTCGGTATCGCCTTGATTCCAAGTCCGTTCAAACCGGCTTTCTTGAGTTCATTCTGATAAAATCGCATCGCCTGCATGACATCGGGCGAATTTTTGAACCGGGAATCCAAGGCGACCCGTTGGTAGCGCATCGGAGTATCTGCGTCATCGAAGAGGCCGACGGCAACGGTGTATTTTCCTTTTTCGCCGACGTCGATGTGCATTGTGTTTCCGATCCATTGGGGTTCCGCCGGCGGTTCGGCAGGACCATCGGAACAGAGTGCGAAGTCAAAATTGTTCGGAAACGCTTTGAGTACCGTTTGAAATTCGGCGTTGGAACCATGAACGATCAGGACCCGCTGATGGCATTTTTCCTCGTCGAATACCGGGAGAACTTCCTTCAAACTTTCCACAATGTCGAGCTGTTTGACGTCCTGATTGTTGATTTCGCCGAACATCGACTTGCCGATGACGGAAATCACACCCACCTTGACGCCGTTCATTGTTTGTGTTCGGAACGGAGTAATGCAGCCTGGTGTGTCCAGCAACTCGACATTGGCCGACGTGTAACGACGCGGGCTGCCGGGAACATCCACGCAATAGAGAATCAGCACGTCGGTCGGAAACTGGAGTTCCCGATTGCCGAGACCGACGATTTCGTATTTCATCAGCCGGAGTGACTCATCGGTGACGAAATTATATTTCCATTCCTCCTGCCGTCCAAAACCCTTGTTGAGGTTCCCGGCTTCAATGGGAATGATCGGCCAGCCCTTTTTATCGAGTTCTTTCAGGAAGGTACTGCGCCGACTGAGTCCGCCTTTCATCTGTTCGAGTCCCGCACAGCCGCAGGGTTCGACGTATCCGTCGATGAAGCCGGAAAAGACGAGCAACGCCTTCGGTTTCGGCCAGTCGACGAAGTATTCGCCATTGGCCTTGACCGGATCGTAGGAAGTGGGGGTTGGGGGTTGGGGTTCAGGACTGAGGGGTTGAGGTTCGAGGTTTTGGATTCGAGGTTCGGAGTTCAGAGTTTGAGGTTCGGGGGGTTGGAGTTCGGGGATTGGGGTAGTTGCGTCGACTGCCGCAACGGGCACCGCAACCGGTTCGGGAGTTGCCTCCGGTTTAGGATCAACGATTACTGCCGGGGCGTCGGCGAACGACGTCATTGCCGGTGGCGTCCAAGTGGATTCGAAGTTCGGTTTTTCGGGCATTTCTTCCGAAGGACGGGGTGTTTCTTCCGAAGGACGGGGCATTTCTTCCGAAGGACGAGGTATTTCCTCCGAAGGACGAGGTATTTCCTCCGAAGGACGAGGTATTTCCTCCGAAGGACGAGGTATTTCCTCCGAAGGACGGGGTATTTCCTCCGAAGGACGGGGCGTTTCTTCCGAAGGACGGGGCGTTTCCTCCGAAGGACGGGGCGTTTCCTCCGAAGGACGGGGCGTTTCTTCAGAGGGCCAAGACCCGTGAGCCCGGTCTTCGGGAGTAGGAACCGGAGAATCGATCGTCGCAATCGGGGAAACAGAGTCAGGCGCCGGAAAATCGAAAGTTGAAGTCGGAAGATTGGTCGTTGCAACCGGAGAATCGGTCGTTGGTGCCGGGAAATCGGGAACGGAAACCGGAGGATCAGTCGTTGCAACCGGAGAATCGGTCGTTGGTGCTGGGAAATCGGGAACGGAAACCGAAACCTCCGGTTCGGTTTTTGTGGGAGTGGAAACTTGTAGACCTTCGAGCGGACTTCGCGGAGCAAAGTAGTCGACAGACGGCGGCGCAACGGCCGACTCAACGGAAGTCTCCGCAACATTGACCGCCTGTTGCGTTGATGCAACGGGACAACCAACCAAAAGCGGAACGGCGGCGAACAAACCGACAAGGAGATGCGAACATTTCATACCATTTTGGCAGTCGTTTATTGCTCGACCGCGAATTGAACTGGAATTTTGAGGATGGGCGTTTCGGCAAGTCCGGTGTCGAGGACAATCATGGCGGCATCTTCCTCATCGGCTCTAAAATAGTTGCAGGCCGGGGAACCAGCCGGTATTTCGATGGTCAGCGAATAAAAACGTTTTCGGGAGGATTCGGCTCCAAGTTCTCTTGGTTCGGTCAACGTGGTTTTGAGCCAATCCGGTTTAACTTCCCTGACCTTGAGATCGGCTTGCGAAGCCAAAGGACCGGAGAAGGTAATCGACACATCCC
>JGI24702J35022_10000717_pt1 | contig 20355 bp, 23 predicted proteins | sample TergutTh196P4_FD_35022 | JGI IMG/M metagenome (IMG submission 35022)
TATAAAAAATATTGCCAAGAAGGAGAAAATTACATGATACTGCCAAAAAATGAGAGGCGGGAAATCGAAGGGGCGGCGAATCATTCACTGTGGATTTATGGAGCGCCATTCACGGGCAAAACTACGTTCGCAAATGAATTCCCCGATCCGCTGATGATCAACACCGACGGTAACACAAAGTTCGTTGACGCGCCTGTGATACGCATCAAAGACGAATTAGAAAAAGAAGGGAGAATTACTAAAAAGACATTCGCATGGGCGAACTTTAAAGACACGATTGATCTATTGGAAAGCAAAGAAAACACGTTTAAAACAATCGTCATCGATCTGCTGGAAGATTTGTATGAGCAATGCCGTTTGTTCATGTATGACAAATTGAATATCACGCACGAAAGCGATGATTCATTTAAGGCGTGGGACAAGGTCACAACAGAATTTTTATCGACAATCAAGCGCGTGATGGCGCTGGATTATGAAAACATCGTGCTGATATCCCACGAAGACACGACGAAGGACATAACCAAAAAAAGCGGCGACAAGATAACGGCAATCAAGCCGAATCTGAGGGACAAGGTCGCGACGAAGGTCGCCGGGATGGTTGATATTGTCGCCCGGATAATTGCCGAGGGCGATGAGCATACAATGTCTTTCAAGACCTCCGAAGTGATATTCGGCGGCGGTCGGCTGAATATCACGAACAGCGAGATACCGCTGGAATATTCTGAATTTCTTAAAGTATATGACGACAAGCAGGAAGAAGCGCCAAAAAAATCAACGCGTAAGCCTATTGAGCAGCAGGAAAAGCCGGAGCAATTGGAACAAAAAGCGCCCAATCCTGAACCCGCGCCAACGCAACGGGCAAGGAAGCGCCGGGAGCAAGAACTGGAAGAAGGCGAACTTCCGATCCCCGCACCCGAACCGCAACCACGCGTTAGGATAAGAAAACGATAAAAAAAATAAATTATAAGGAGTAAAAAACAATGTCTAATCTATGGGACAAATTTGACAAAGCGGTCGACGTCAAGGGGCTGGCAGAAGACGTTAAAAATGCCGCCGAAAATAGGGGCGATTACCCCGAAGTGCCGCACGGGAATTACGAAGTAGAGATCACAAAACTGGAACTTGTGGCATCAAAAAAAGGCGACCCAATGGTTACAATCTGGTTCAAAATTCTGACGGGCGAACATAAAGGTTCATTCATTTTTATGAACCAGTTGATTTGCCAAGGTTTTCAGATTCACATCGTCAACGAACTGCTGCGTTCGATGGTCGAAGACATTGACATTGATTTTGTGAATTACAACCAGTACGGGGGGCTGCTGATGGATGTATTTGAAGCGATTTGCGGGCATCTTGAATTCGCGCTTGAATACATGGAAAACAACAAAGGATACAACACGTTTACGATCAATGAAGTGTTCGAAGTAGAATAATTATTTTTAAAATTTAAGGCGGCATCAATTTGCCGCCTTAAATTTTCGACAATGGGGTGAAATCAATGACATATGAAATAAAATGCGGCGACAAGATCGCCAAGTCTAAAAAATTCCCGGAAGCGTTAAAAATATACAATAGATTTAAAAAATCCGATGACTGGACGCGGCTATACTGCATTCAAGACGGATGCAAAAGGCTAATGTTTGTAACCTCAAAAATATTGCGCGAAGGTTTAAAATAAAATGATATTTTATGATTTTGAAGTATTTATATATGATTGGGTAATGGTCGCGCTGGATATGGAAAAACGGTCGGAGATTGTAATTACCAACGACCGCGAAAAATTATGCAAATTTTTTGAAGAAAACAAGCGCGAAGTATGGGCGGGGTTCAATTCGCGCCATTATGATCAATGGATTTTAAAATGTATTCTATGCGATTTGAACCCAAAAGAATGCAGCGATTACATAGTTATATACGGGCGGCCGGGGTGGAGCTTTGCGCAATCGTTATTCCGGCAAATAAAAATCAACAACTACGACGTGATGGCGAACGGCGACCGGGGATTGAAAACTTTTGAAGGGTTTTTGGGGCTGAACATTAAAGAAACATCCGTCCCGTTCGACGTTGACAGGAAACTGACGGACAAGGAACTGCAAGAAACAGTCAAATACTGTCAATATGACGTAGAACAGACAATTAATGTGTTTTTGGAAAAAGAGAAGGAATCAGAGCCATTTTTGGCGCATATGAACCTGACGAAAATGGCGGGCGGGCTAAATAATATCAGCAAGACCGCGCCGCAGCTTGCGGCGCAAATATTGGGCGCCGTGAGACAAGATTACAACGATGAATTTAATTTTGATCTTCCAACAACCTTAAAAGTCGAAAAATACAAAGAAGTGGTTGACTGGTATAGCGACCTCAAAAATAGGCGCTATTATGGGGCAGACGGCAAAAAGAACCAGTTATCAATTGATATTGCTGGCGTCCCGCATGTTTTCGGGTATGGCGGCATCCACGGGGCGATCCCGCAATACACCGGGGAAGGGCTGTATATCAATATTGACGTATTGTCGCAATACCCTACGTTGATGATTAATTACGGGTTATTGTCGCGATCCGTGAAAAGCCCGGAGAAATACGAAGAACTGTATGATCTGAGGCTGGAACGCAAGAAGGAAAACAACCCATTGCACAAAGCGCTAAAACTGGCGCTGAATTCGACATATGGCGCGATGAAAGACCCTAACAATCCATTATACGATCCCCTGCAAGCGAACCGCGTGTGCATATACGGTCAACTCCTGATACTGGATTTAATGGAAAAGTTGGAGGAGCATGCGGAGATCATACAGTCGAACACTGACGGGATATTAATAAAACACCCCGGCGGGGGCAACCCTGACGCATGGTATTCGCTGATTGATGACATATGCTACGACTGGGAGCGCCGGACGGGGTTGACAGTAGAATTTTTGGAATACGCAAAAGTATTTCAAAAAGATGTAAACAACTATATTCTGATTGATTCAAAAGGCGGCTATAAATCCATAGGCGCGTATCTAAAAAAATTAACACCGCTGGACTACGATCTAGCAATAGTCAACAAAGCGTTGATCAACTTCATGGTCAATGATATTCCGCTGGGTTATACAATTGATGAAAACAACAAACTTATTGACTATCAACTTGTAACAAAAATCAGCAATAAATACACCCATATTATCCACGGGGATGAAATTCTAAAAGAGAAAACAATAAGAGTATTCGCGTCAAAAAGAAGCAAGGATTTAGGAGTGAAAAAGATTCACGCAAAGACGGGGAAACCCGCCAAAATGGCCAATTCGCCGGAGCAATGTTTTATTGACAATGGCGCTGTCTGGCATAAAAAAGTGCCGCCATATTTAGATAAAAATTGGTATTTAAATCTTGCGCGAAGGCGATTAAACGATTTTGGAATAATTGAATTTGATCAAATTAATTTTTCACAAGGCCGCAAAGTAATAATATGAGAGGTAAAAATCATGGGATATATTCATTATGTAGGTGAATCACTGGAAAAATATGAAGTTAAATATGTTAGAAAAGCCAATCAATGGGGGCAAAGATTTTATAAGACTTCAATTGTTATTGCGCATGATAAAGAATCTTTATTGACCGAAAAATTTAAAGAGGATAATGATATAGATAAAATATTGAACATAAAATTTCTAACTAGGGAATGGCATGATTCTGAAAATATACCCGAACATTTGCCACGGACGAGGAGAGTATATTAATGATAATTAACAATGCAATAACATTGACTTATACAATATGCCCATGGAATCCAAAAAAGATTTATCCATCAGAACATGGGCGCGGGCATATCACGTTATTATTGGACAAATGGTTTTTTGTATCGTGGAGGATTGGAAAATTAAGAGCCAACTACCCTACAAAAAAAGAAACTGTTTTGATAAAAAGCGCCGCGACGCCCGAGCAGATAGGAGAGATCACATATTGGATAACTGAAAATTTTGAACCGAAGATCGCCGAAGAAATGGCGGGCATATTTTCGGAAGGGAAAAAAGAAGCTAAATTCAAGCGCAAGCCGTATTATATCATGATTAATAACAAGGCGACGGGTGAAAAATCGTTGGAGTTGGTGCGGGGCGCAACATACCCTAAATATGGGATCGGGATAAGAAAAATTGGCGAAAGATACGTAATGGACGATCTGGCGACCGGGTTATATTTGCGCACGGGATTTAGCAATTTTGAGGATGCAGTTGAAAAGCTTCCCGAGGCCGCAGAATGGCGGGATATCAATAAAGAATTATATGCAAATAGGCGTAGGCGCAACGAATTCAACGAGTTATTGGAGCGGCTGAAAAATGCTATATAAGGGGTACGTCCCGACAAGGAACAAGATTAGCGTAATCCCGTTGAAAGAGGCGTGGGATTACGAAGCGATAAAAAACAATATAGAGTATGCCGGGGTGCTGGATGACACTATCATACTAATTGATATTGATGACCGCGCCGAGAGTGATATTTTGTTAAATATAATCGAAGATTTAGGCATTGGATGCCGCATATACGAGACGGCGCGGGGCAAGCATTTTTTATTCGCCAATCCCGGCATCGAGCGCAATTTTTCGCGATCCAAACTTGCCATCGGCTTGACAGCGGACGCGAAACTGGGCGCGAAAAACTCGTATGAAGTGCTAAGGATAAACGGGCAAGACCGAAAAATATTAAAAGATGGCGACCCCGATAAACTGCCTAGTTTTTTATACCCGGTGAAGTCATCAATAAATTTCAAGGAACTGAGCGAAGGGGACGGGCGCAACCAAACATTATTTAACTACATCTTGACACTGCAATCGGAAGGATTCACAAAAGAAGATATCAAGGAATGCATAGAAATAATTAACGCGTATATCCTCAAGACCCCGCTGCCGGAAAAAGAACTTGAAACGATATTGCGCGACGAGGCTTTCAAAAAACCCGCTTTTTACAGGAAAAACACGTTTTTGCACGAAAAATTCGCATGTTTTTTAAAAAATGAGCTGAATATTGTAAAAATTAATGATCAGCTGCATTACTACAAAGACGGGGTCTACGTTTCCGGCATCAAAAAATTCGGCGGCGAAATGCTGAAAATATTGCCCGAACTGCCAAAGACAAAACGGGTGGAAACATACCAATTTCTTGACGAATCAATATCTGAAAATCAGCAGCCCGCCGACGCCAACTATCTGCCATTCTCAAATGGGATATATGACATTGCCAACGACAGTATAATTGATTTTTCGCCGGATAAAATATTTATAAACCGCATTAATTGGGTTTATAATCCCGGGGCATATGACGCGCTAGTTGACCGGGTGCTAGACACAGTTAGCTGCAACGACGCCAACATCCGGGCGCTGCTGGAAGAGATCGCCGGGTATTGCCTATACCGCCGCAACGAACTGGGCAAGGCGTTTGTCCTGACTGGCGAAAAAGACAACGGGAAATCAACGTATCTGGATATGATCCAATGCATGCTGGGCGAAAATAATGTATCTGCATTGGATTTGGGGGAAGTCAACGAGCGTTTTTTAACCGCTGAGTTATTCGGGAAACTTGCGAACGTTGGGGATGACATAGGCGATGAGTTCATCCCAAACACAGGGGTATTCAAAAAACTTGTTACTGGGGAAAGTTTAAAAGGGGAGCGCAAGGGTCAAGACCCGTTCTTTTTTCGCTCATACGCAAAGTTATTGTTTTCAGCTAACAACATCCCAAGATTAGGCCGGGGGCGCGACAGCGCCGCAATAGCTAAGAGGTTAATAATTGTCCCATTCAACGCTAAAATTAACAGGGCTAGCGCTGATTTTAAACCGTTTATTAAGTACGAATTGGAGCGCCGCGAAGCGATGGAATATTTAATTATATTGGCGGTAGAAGGGCTGAAAAGGGTGCTGTCAAACAACAGATTCACGGAATGCGAAACAACAGAAAAAGCGATGGAAGAATACGAGGAAACAAACAACCCGGTGATTGGTTTTTTTAAATCTGTCGAGCGGTGGCAGATCGTAAACGAACCGACAAAAGACGTGTACAGGATGTATCAAGTATATGCGGCTGAAAACAACATTCAGGCGCTATCAACAAATGAATTTTCGAAACAGGTAAAAAAGTATTTTCGCGTAGAAATAGCGATAAAAAAAATAAAAGGCGCGACGCAAAGGATATTCGCAAATGAGTAGAAACATATTGCCGACTGTCGGTAGATACAACCCCGACCGGGATCGCCCGGAACTTGACTATTACGCGACCGACCCAAGGGCTGCCGGGCTGCTGCTGCAAGTCGAAAAATTCGCCCCCGTAATATGGGAGCCCGCATGCGGGGAAGGCCATATATCCAAACCCCTGATGCTGGCGGGGCATAAGGTATTAAGCACCGATATTTTTTATCGGGGATTCGGGTCGCCCGAGCCTCTGGATTTTTTGGAATCTACAATTGACGGGTTCAATGGTGACATCGTGACTAATCCGCCATATAAATACGCGGTCGAGTTCGTCGAGGCGGCGCTAAAAAGCGTGATAGACGGGCGAAAAGTTGCGATGTTTCTAAAATTATTATTTTTGGAATCCAAACAACGGCGGGCGCTATTCGACGAACAGCCGCCACAGACCGTATATGTTTCATCGTCCCGGCTCGTTTGCGCCAAAAATGGCGATTTTGAATCCTGCAAGGGCGACAATGCAATGGCATATGCATGGTTCGTATGGGTCAAGGGATGGCGCGGCGAGACGGTTGTAAAGTGGATTAATTAATCAATTAAAAAGGAGTTAAAGAAATGTTGAAGTTATGCCCCATGAAATTTAATTTAATAGGCAAAAACATGAATTTTAAGTCGCAAGTGTATTGCTCTGAAAATCATTGCGCGTGGTTTAACGAAAATAATCAAATATGCTTGATAAATAAACTGACGGATTTATTTGACGAATTTATAGCGACGATTAGAAAAAAATAAGGGGCGGTTACGCATGGTTACGCATGGTTACGCATAAAAGTTACGCATGAAACGCAGTCAGGAGTAGGCGGTTACGCATGGTTACGCATGTTTTCAATTTCTATTTATATTTTAATAACTTCCAATTTATTTACTGGAAAGGAAAAGTAAATAATAAAAATAATATAGATATAGGGGTTCATGCGTAACCTGCGTAACCTTTTGATCTGAAACGCAGTGAGGAGTAAGGCGCAAAGAGGTTACGCATGATGCGTAACCATGCGTAACCTTTTTGAGAATCCGATCCTTGAAACGCAGTCAGGAGTAAGCCGCGAGGCGGTTACGCATGATGCGTAACCTTTTTAGCGTTTTTTTACAAAATTAGGATAATAATAGAAAATACAGGAATATAATGATTAAATATGGTGTGAATGGAAATAAATAACTAGCCTAAAAAATGGAAAGAAAGAAAATCGTAACATAAAAATGTAAAATTAATACAGTTATAAAATGACATAATATAGCAAAAAAAGACATGAATATACAGAATATAGCAATAAAATACATAAAATGACAAATAAATATGGAATAAAAGAAATAAAATGTAAAGGATGTAAATAAAATGGGAGCGAAGGAATATTTACAGCAGGGTTTTAGGTTAAATTCGAGGATCGCGGCGATTGTCCGGGAGATAGAATATCTGCGGGAAGTCGCGCTATTCGTGTCAAAAATCAACGGGATGGCGGGGGCAGCATCAGAAAAGGTGCAGAGCAGGGGGGAAGGGGACAAGATCGGCGAAGCGGTCGCGAGGATTGCCGATCTTGAAGCGGCGGCGATGCTACAGGTAAAATTTTTATTGGAACTTCAAGAGAAAATCAAAAAGCAGATTGCGAAAGTCGCCAACGAGGATTTAAGGCTGATTTTGTATTGGCGGTATGTGTCATTCGAGAAGTGGGAGCAAATAGCCGTTAGCATGAATTACTCATACAGATACCTTCTAAGACGCCACAACGCTGCGTTACAAGCATTTTGGCAGAAGAACAAAAAGGTCATTGAAGGTCACTATCAACACGTGAAATAATTACAATAGGTGGTTTATATGGGACGATTTACACCAAAACAAGAAAAATTTGTAAAAGAATACATGATCGACATGTGCGGGGCGCAAGCCGCGATCAGAGCGGGTTACAGCCCTAAAAACGCTGACAATATTGCGTCGGAGTTACTTGGGAAAACCCACATCAAGGCCGCTGTCGCACGTGAAAAGGCTAAACATTCGCGCCGAACAGGCATTACAGCGGATCGCATCATGCGAGAATTGGCTAAAATTGGATTCGCAGATTTGACAGATATTGCCAATGTTGACACAGCAAAAGTTAAGACGGGTGCAAATAGGGATGATACAGCGGCGTTACAGTCAGTTCGCGTAAAAACGACTGTAAGTGACGGATCAAAAACTGTCGAGCGTGAAATAAAATTACATGATAAGCATAAAGCCCTTGAAACAATGGGGCGGCGGTTGGGAATGTGGAACGATAAATTGTCCGTTGACGGAAATGTTAGCCTGAATTTTTTGGGCGAAAATGAATTGCCGGAAGATGGTGAATAGTAACTTGCTAGTAACACATAGCGCCGGAAACACTGGATTACAGCGGTATTGATATTATATTAACATAATTAGGCGGCTTAAATTGCCCTTCTGGAAAAAAAACATTCCAACCTCCAATGAGAATAAACGCATTTCAGCGACTAGAAGGGCAATTTAAGCCGCCTAAATGGCAAAGTAATGAAATTATATTACTTTGGGCATGAAATCGCTTAAAATGGCATTTAGCCGCTTTAAAATCGATTTTGGGGAACGGGCGAATAAAAAATTAACTGACGCGCAACGCTCAACCTCAAAAAAGTGACAGGCGTATATAAATGCCATTTTAAGCGATTTTATAGCGCTCTAAAGATCAGCCGCGTAGATCGCAAGCAAAAAAGTAAGACTTATGATCGCGGGGGTTGATTAAGGCATTTACAGCGCTAGAACGCGTCTAGCGCTGTAGTATGCCGGGGAATGAAATTATATTGCCCCGCCATTTCCGGGGCTTATTTTGGCGGATAGGGGCATGAACAACGAAATTAACATCAACCTGTATGACGTAATCGGCGGCGGTTATAAGCGGTTTTGGAACTACCGGGGGCGATACAGGGTAGTTAAAGGGAGCAGGGCAAGCAAGAAATCACGGACGGCGGCATTGTGGTTCGTCTGGAACATGATGAAATACCCGGATTCAAACCTCTTAGTTGTCCGAAAAGTTTACCGCACGATCAAGGATTCATGTTTTACTACGCTAAAATGGGCGATCAGCCGCTTAAGCGTCGCGGCATTATGGGACGTTAAGGAATCCCCGCTTGAGATGACATTCCGGCGCACGGGGCAAAAGATATACTTCCGGGGGCTGGACGACCCTATGAAGATAACCTCTATCACATCCGAGGTTGGATACTTATGCTGGATGTGGATCGAAGAAGCATATGAGATCAGCCGCGAGGATGATTTTAACAGCCTTGACGAGGCGATCCGGGGAGAGGTCACCGGGAATCTTTTTAAACAAATAACGCTAACTTTCAACCCGTGGAATCAAAAACATTGGTTGAAATCACGGTTTTTTGACGCCCCGAGTAATGATGTATTGGCGCTGACAACCAACTACACGATGAACGAATGGTTGGATAGCGCCGATCTGGCGTTGTTCGAGGCGATGAAAGCCAACAACCCGAGGCGCTATCAAGTCGCCGGGATTGGGAACTGGGGCATCGTCGAAGGGGTCATTTACGAGAATTGGATCGAACAACAGTTCGATATTGACAGCATCCCCGGCCTGTCCCCTGTATTTGGGCTGGATTTTGGATACACGAATGACCCGAGCGCATTATTCTGTGGGGGCGTGGACGTAAAAAACAAAGTCATATATGTACATGACGAGATGTACGAATATGGGTTGTCGAACGAGGCGATATACAGCAGGGTTCAGGCAATGGGATACAGCCGGGAGCGGATCATTGCTGATTCGGCTGAACCTAAGAGCATTGACAGATTAATGACGCTAGGAATGCAGCGCATACGCCCCGCGAGGAAGGGGCGCGACAGCGTAAAGAATGGCATCGACTACATACAGGGGTATCGGATCATTATCCATCCCCGGTGCGTTAATTTTTTAACTGAGATCGGCAATTACACGTGGGACGAAGACAAATCGGGTAAAAAGCTGAACAGGCCGATTGACGATTTTAACCACCTGATGGACGCCATGAGATACGCGATGGAAGGTATATCAAAGGGCAAGTCATTTGGGTTTTAAATAACAAACTAGTAACAATAGCCGCGCCAAACATAGCAATGGCGCGGCTTAATATTTATTTGGCAATAATTTTGGGGCGCAATGTTTGAATTTAATTTCACTGAAAATTTTAATGATATCATTATGCGGGGCGCGATATCCCGGCTAACGGATGCGGAATTCATCGAGAAAGAGATCGCCCGTTTCCTGCAATCCAAGCGCCGGATGGAGATGATCAGCGGCGACCGCTATTACCGGGGGGATCACGATATTTTGCGCCGGGAGCGCCAAGTAATCGGCGCGGATGGAAAACTGCAAAAGGTCGACAATCTGCCAAACAACAGGGTTGTGGACAACCAATACAGGAAAATGGTTACTCAAAAAGTTAATTATTTATTGGGGCAACCAATAACCGTGCAATCTGACAATAAGAACTATGCCGACGCGATCAGCGAATACTTAAATAAGCGCTTCATGCGGCTGATAAAAAATATTGGGCATGATTCATTGAATGGCGGCATTGGTTGGGTGTTTGTCCACTACGACGAAGATGGGCAACTGTCATTCAAGCGCATCAAGCCGCATGAAATCATTGCGGGCTGGAAGGATGACGATCATACAATTTTGGATTACGCGATCCGCCTGTATGAAGTCATAACTTTTGAAGGTAAAAATGAAAAAGTCGCGCAAAAGGTCGAGGTCTACGAAGAAAACGGCATCCACCGTTTTATTTTGGATGATGACGGGCGGTTAAAGCCTGACTATGACACGATACAGCAAGAGGCGTATTTTACGCTGACGGACGGCGATATTGTGCAGGGGTACAACTGGCAACGGATACCCTTGATACCGTTTAAATTTAACAATGATGAAATACCATTAATTCGCAACATAAAAAGTTTGCAAGACGGGCTTAATTTGATCCTCTCAAATTTTGAAAATTCTATGGAAGAAGACGCCCGGAACACAATACTTGTACTAGTCAACTATGACGGGGAAAACTTAGCGGAATTCCGGCATAACCTTGCTGAATTTGGTGTTGTCCCGATTAAAACGGTCGATGGCGCAGCGGGCGATTTGCGGACATTGCAGATTGAGGTCAACGCCGAAAACTATAAAACGATAATCGAAATATTCAAAAAAGCGATCATTGAAAACGCGATGGGCTATGACGCCAAAGATGACCGCTTAGGCGCGAACGCGAATCAGCTAAACATTAAGTCAATGTACTCTGACATTGATCTTGACGCAAACGAGATGGAGACGGAGTATCAAGCGTCGTTTGAAGAATTAATTTATTTTATTGACATTCATTTGTCAAATATTGGCGCGGGCGACTTTGAAGGGGAGCAATTGGACGTCATATTTAACCGTGACATGATGATCAGCGAATCTGAAATCATTAACAACCTCAAGAATTCCGTCGGGATATTGTCCGATGAGACTATAGTTACGCAACACCCATGGGTCGACAACCCGCAGTTGGAGATGGAGCGCAAGAAAAATGAGGCGGATCAATCGCTGCTAAAGTATGAATTTAGTAACCCGCTAGTAACATATCAGCCCGCAGCGTATTGATAATCAAGGATTATGATTTATTTATAGATAATTTTGGGGGTGATTCCGCCGTGCGTAAATAATTAAAATTTATAAAATTTGCATAATTTAGAGAATAAATAAAATTTATAAAATTTGCGAAATAATTAAAATTTAAATTATCTATAAATTTTCCATGATTTTACTCCTTTCACGCTGCCGGGGAAAATAGCCGCCGAGGTTTGGCGGGTGGATATGCACAAGGCTGCATTTGTAGGCGGCTATTTGCCGGGGCGCTAACTGGGGGAGCGGATGAAAAACAGGGATTATTGGCATCAACGATTTAATATTTTGGAAAACGCGCAAAACGCTGATGCGCGAAAGACATATGCCGATGTTGAACGCATGTTCGACGAAGCGCAGCGCGATATAGAAAGCCAAGTATCGGTCTGGTATCAGAGGTTCGCCGACAACAACCAGATATCAATGCAAGAGGCGCGGACGCTGCTTAACAGCCGGGAATTGGATGAATTCCGATGGAATGTTGACGAATACATAAAAAAGGGCGAACAGAACGCCATATCGGGGCAATGGGCGAAACAGCTTGAAAACGCGTCGGCGCGTTATCACGTGTCGAGGCTTGAGGCGCTGAAATTTCAAGCGCAGAATACTCTTGAAACATTGTACGGGGGCTACGCGGACGCGGTCGACAAGGAATTAAAAGAGCAGTATTTGAACGGCTACTACCGTACAATGTTTGAGGTGCAAAAAGGTTACGGCGTCGGGTTCGACGTCGCCGGGATTGACGAAAACGCGTTGTCAAATGTCCTGAAAAAGCCGTGGACTGCCGACAGCAGGACATTTTCTGACCGCATATGGTCGGACAAAACAAAGTTATTGGATACCGTCCATATGCAGTTGACGCAGAATCTTATTTTGGGCAAGCCGCCGGACGCGTCAATCAAACAATTAGCAAGCGCGCTCAACACGTCGAGGCATAACGCCGGGCGGCTGATAATGACGGAATCTGCATACTTTTCAATGCAGTCGGAGCATGCGGCGTTTGAGGATTTGGGCGTAGAACAGTATGAAATACTGGCAACGCTGGACACTCACACGTCGGAGATTTGTCAAGGCATGGACGGGCAAATTTTCAAAATGTCCGAGTTTGACCCCGGTACGACCGCGCCGCCGTTTCATCCATGGTGCAGGACTGACATAGTACCGTTTTTTCAAGACGATTTTTTGGGGGAGCGGGCGATGCGCGACCCGGTCACGGGAAAAACAGAGATGGTATCTATGAATATTAGATACTCACAATGGAAGGCGAAATATGCCAAAAAGCCGATAGCCCCTAAAGGTGCAACACCAAAATTAGTAAAACCAAAAACGCAAGTAAGCCCCGAGGTTGAAAAAATAGTCACAGGTCTGACCCCGCCGATTGCGAACGATGACGCAAGCAGAAAATTATTCGCGGAACAGATTATTGACAATATCGGGGTAGACAGATCAAATATATCTGTTGAAATAAAACAGATAAAAGAGCGCGGGTATTGCCGATTTGAAAAGATTGAAAACGGCAAAGGGTATTATGAAGAATTTGTACTGCAATCCGATGATGACCGGGGCATAAATTATCAGGTCAAAACAACATTCCATGAATCATATCACCTCAACGCGCATGGGCGCGAAACTGACATGCTCACGGATAGAAGCAAATGGGTAGCAATTGAAGAAACATTCGCGGAGACATCGGCGCATTACGCAATGCAGTCATATGGGATTGCCGAAAAGTTGCAACCCGCCTATTGCAATTATCTGATAGATACACTGCCCCGCCTGAAACAGACGGCTGAATTTTCGAAATGTGTTTCGTTGGCCGATTTTGGAAAGATCGCGCTGGAAACGCGCCTTAATGGCGGGGGCGCTGAATGGGTAAAATTGTATGATGACATATTTGCGGCTGCATTTGACAAAGAGGATTATATAAAGCAATATTTGTATTATGCAGAGCAGAACGCGGATGCGCTTATAAAAAAAACGTTTGCCAACGCGCCGTCAAACGCGCCTTATGAATCTTACATGAAAGCTGATTTAGACAATGTGTTTATAAAATTAAATAAAGGCGATAAGATATCTACTTTAAGCGCCAATGAAAAAATGGTATTTGATGAAATTTTTGTCGCCGTAATGAATGAATTGGGGGTGTTTTGAAATGATGCGGTATTTGCCCGGCGGGATTATGAATATCCTGAAGAATGAAGACAATTATAGTTTGGTTGAAAAAATTGACAGGGAATTATTTTCATCGTGCGTTATTGACGCGGATCGGGGAAAGAAACTGCAAGCAGCCAAACAAGAATTGATTGACGCTGGCGAATCCGAATTTGCGGAAAAGATAGACGATTATTTGTATATTTGCGCATGAGCGAGTATCGCATTAGTAACAAATAACCGCGCAAGCGCTGAAAATTAAATAATTAAAATTTATTAAAATATAATTTAACCGCCTTTATCGGCGGTTTTTTATTGCCGCCGTTTTGTATTTTGGGCGAAAAACAAAAGACGATGAGCGCGGACTGAACCGCGTAAAAATAATGTGTCGAGAGGATTTAAAAAATGAAAAAAGAAGATATTTTAAAAGTTTTGGAAACCACAAAGACAAACGACGAAAAAGCGGCCGACATTGAAAAATCATCAGCCGAGGAATTGAAGGGGTTCATTCCCAAGGCGCGATTTGATGAAGTGAACACTGAAAAAAATACGCTGGCAAATACGGTTAGAGAGCGCGATGCGCAGCTTGAGACGCTGAAAAATGCTTCCGGCGACGTCGAAGGGCTAAAAAAGCAGATAAGCGACCTGCAAGCCGCGAACGCTGAGGCCGCGAACAACCACGCGGCTGAGATATTGCGCCTGAAAATCGACGCGGCGGTCGATGCCGCGCTGACTGGCGCAAAAGCTAAAAACAATAAGGCTGTCCGGGCATTGTTGGATTTGGAAAAGGCAACATTGTCGGATGATGGCACGATAAAAGGGTTGGCGGATCAGATCAAAAAACTGGCAAGCGCGGATGAAACTAAATTTTTGTTCGACGCTGAAACAAAGCCGAAAATCAAAGGCGCGTCGCCCGCAGCAGGGGGCAAGGAAGAACCAGACGGGAAACCCGATTTTTCGAAAATGTCATATGAAGAAATGGTGGCATATTTGGAAGAAAACCCGGACGCAAAGATTTAAAAATTCAAAAAATTAGGAGAATCAATAAATGGCAAAATTTGATTTAAAAACATTCAACCCGCAAGCATTTGGGCGGTATATGGAAACGATACCCCGCGTCAGGTTGAACGAGCTGAGGAGATCGCGGGCATTGCAGCCGAATAGCGAGATTCGCAACGCTTTTCAGGCGTCGACCGGGGTGCAGTACGCGACGCTGCCAATGTATGGGCGGCTGGACGGTGAACCCGTCAACTATGACGGAGCGACAAACATTGTCGCGCAAAACACAACGACATATGAGCGCAGCGTTGTTGTAGTAGGCCGCGCAAATGCGTGGGTGGAGCGCGATTTTAGCGAAGATATTACAGGCGGCGCGGGCTTTATGTCCAACGTCGCGAGGCAGGTCGCGGACTACTGGGAAGACATCGATCAGGATACATTGATCGCGATCCTGACTGGCATGTTTTCGATGACTGGCGCGGGGAATCTGCCATTCGTCACGAATCATACATTGGATATCAGCGCGGACACCGACCCGACGGTGCAGCCGGAGACCCTGAACAACGCCATACAACAGGCAAGCGGGGACAACAAAAGCGTATATTCCATTGTCATCATGCATAGCGTTATAGCGACAAGCCTAGAAAATCAGCAATTGTTGAAGTACATGGTTGGCACTGACGCCAACGGCATTCAACGGGCGCTGCCTATCGCGACGTGGAACGGTCGCATTGTGCTGATTGATGATGGAATGCCGACCGAGGTCGTGAGCGGCGATACAAAATACACAACGTTCGTTTTAGGCGTCGGGGCGTTCGACTATGAAGATATTGGCGCGGAGACGCCGATCAGCATGAGCAGGGACGAGGCGGCGAACGGGGGTCAGACATACCTCTGGTCAAGGCAACGCAAAGTCTTTGCGCCGTATGGGATCGGCTTTACAAAAGCCGCTATGGTAACCGCGTCGCCGACGAAGGCGGAACTGGCGACTGGCACTAACTGGGCGCTGGTTAGCGATGGGAACGGGAAATATATCCCCCACAAATCGATCCCGATAGCGCGGATCATATCACTGGGATAATTAATTTTTAAACTAAAGGTTAAAACATGAGAGACGATATCATAGCGCGGTTGGAATCATTGGGTTATGTATACGATCCTGTTGACGATTGGGCGCTCAATTTTCTAATTGAAAAAGTCACGAATACAATTAAAAACGAATGCAATGTAACCGCCATACCTGACGGCCTGTATCACATTGCGGTCGACATGGTTTGCGGGGAATTTTTGGCAAACAAAAAATCATCCGGGGCGCTTGACGGGTTCACGGTTGATCTTTCAAAAATTCCAATTAAACAGGTCGCCAATGGTGATACAAACGTCGTGTTTTCGGTTGAATCTGTCACGTCGCCGGAAAAGGGGCTTGACCGATTAATTGACATATTAATCAACGCTGGTAAATCTGAATTTGTGACATATAGGAAAATAAAATGGACTTGAGCATTGCCAAAAACCCGATACGGCTATTATGGACGGACACATGCACGATAATTGGATATGCCGATTATGTTGACGCCAATGAGGCGACGCAACAAATGGAGATACCAATTATAGAAAATGAGCCGTGCAAACTGTCATACCAGTCGTTGAATACTGTCAATCAGACAGACACCGCCGCGACGATATCGCAAACCGCAAAATTGTTCATCGATGAAAATGTTATTATACCGCCGGGGTCGAAAATAATCGTAAACGGCACGCTGGAATTCAAACAGAGCGGGGAAGCGGGGAGATTCGTCAACCATCAAGAAATAATGCTGATCCCCGCCAAAGATTATGCCTAATGTCAAAGTTGATTACAGGGGGCTGAACTATTGCATCAAAAGCCACGTCAAGGCCAAGCAGGTAGATCAATTCATTATTGAATTGATCAAAGAGTTGGCGGCGCGGCTGCTTGCAAAAGTCAAGCGCCGCACCCCGGTCGGCGTGTACCCAAAAGGCGCGGGCAAGATGGGCGGGACGTTGCGCCGTGGTTGGACTATCGGCGGCGTGAGAAAAACAAATGGCGGCTATGAAATAAGCGTGATAAACCCCGTATTGTATGCGTCATATGTGGAGTTTGGCCATAGGACGCGGGGCGGCAATGGTTGGGTAATGGGTCAATTCATGCTGACAATCAGCGAAAACGAATTGAACGATGAGTTGGCCTATATGATACAGAATAAACTAGATCAATTTTTAAAAGGCGCGATATGATAATCCCTGGAATAATTAAGGCGATAAATGAAAAAATAGGGCGCTATACGTGCTATACGGAGCAAGTGAAACAGGATTTAAAAAAACCCTGTTTTTTTATTTTGCAGTTGGATGAATCTAACTTCCCGCAGGTCGGGAAGCGTGAAATAAGGCGCTATTATTTTGACGTGCATTACTTCCCGGCGTCAAATTTGGCGAATGATGAATGCTGGCAAATATCAAATAAATTGTTTAAGGTATTGCGCTGGATAGAAGTTGACGGCGGCATATGCCGGGGGATCACGATGCGCGGCGAGATTGTTGATAATGTGCTTCATTTTTTTGTTGCATATCAACTATTGTTAAATGAAATAAAAGAAGATGAACCAATGGAATCATTGGAACAAAATATTGGCCTGAAAGGATGACAAAATGGCTGAAAATAAAGAAGAAAAAGTTCTGCCAAAAAAAATTGATCCCGTATTTTCGAAGGATCAGATTATGGCGTCGCACTGGTATTCGCATAGGTATGACATGTTGTCAACGCTATTGAAAGAAGGCGAAAAATATTCGCATGCGGATGTTGACAAAATGATCAAAGAATTTATGTCCAAGGGGGTAAAATAAATGGCATTGGGCGGTGGGACTTTCACGGCGCAAAATAAAATTTTGCCCGGATCATACATCAATTTCGTTAGCGCTTCCCGCGCAAGCGCGGCGCTGTCTGACCGGGGCATTGCCGCAATCCCTATAACGGGGGATTGGGGGGAATTGGGGCTGATAGAGGTCGCGGCGGGCGATTTCCAAAAAAACACTATGAAGCTATTTGGCTATGACTATGCAGCGCCGCAGCTTAAGGGGTTGCGCGATCTGTACAGAAACATCCGGCTGGCTTACATCTTCCGGCTAGGGGCGGGCGGCACTAAGGCGTCGAACACGTGGGCGACCGCGAAATACCCCGGCACAAGGGGCAACGCGCTAATGACTGCGATTGCCGCCAACGTTGACGATCCTGCATTGTTTGATGTGTCAACGTATTTGGGCGACGCGCTGGTCGACATGCAGACAGTTGCGGCAGTGGGCGACCTGATTGCCAATGATTACGTGCAATGGGGCGCGACCGCGCTGGCGCTGGAGGCTGGCGAACCAATGACCGGGGGCGTCAACCCCACGGTCACGAATGGTGATTACCAGTCATTCCTTGACGCCGCAGAATCCGTGTCTTTCAACGCGATTGGCTGCCCGTCAGTCGACCCAACAATTAAGGGCTTGTTTGCGGCGTTCACGCGCAGGATGCGCGATGACATGGGCGTGAAATTTCAATGCGTCGTGCATGATCTGGACGCTGATTATGAAGGGGTTGTCAACGTCATGAACACCGTCAATGACGGCGTTGGGTACGAGGCGATATATTGGGTGACTGGCGTAATAGCTGGGACGCCCGTTAATCGGTCGGCATTGAACAAGCAATATGACGGGGAGTATGAGATTAATACGGCGTACACCCAAACACAGCTAGAAGCTGCAATCAAGGGCGGCAAATTTGCGTTTCATAAAGTGATGAACGCCGGGATCAGGGTTTTGGATGACATTAACAGCCTTGTCACGACTACGGTCGAAAAATCTGACGATTTTAAACAGAATCAGACGATCCGGGTTCTGGATCAGATCGGGAACGATATAGCCTATTTGTTCAATACAAAATATTTAGGCGTTATCCCTAATGATCCCGATGGGCGGGTTAGCCTGTGGGTTGATATTGTGCAACATCATACGGCGCTGCAAACCAACCGGGCGATACAGAATTTTTCGGGTGACGATCTGACGGTCGAGCAGGGAGAAACGAGGCGGGCGGTCGTCGTCAATGATGGCGTGACGCCTGTCAACGCAATGCGGCAGTTATATATGACTGTCGTAGTGCAGTAAGGGGGTAGAAAATGAGCGAACAGACGATGAGGGCTGATGACGCGGTATATGGGTCGCTGGCATCATGCTATATAACAATTGACGGGCGGCGCTGGAATTTCATGAACATCATTGATTTTGAATCTAAATATGAAATCAATGTTTCAGACGTCAAAATTTTGGGGCGCACGTCGATGGGTCACAAGCCCGCAGGGGCTAAAGGTACATGGTCGGGGACGGCGCACTACAACCAGTCGATCATGCGGACAATCGCGCTGAAATACAAGCGGACTGGCTTTATGTCACCGTTTGAAATACAGGTGACGAATGAAGACCCGAGCAGCGCGGTCGGGCGGCAGGTCATAACGCATATGGGGTGCTTGTCCGATACTTTTACGCTGGCAAAATTCGCGGCTGGCGAGGATTTGCTGGAAGAAGACATTTCCGGGACGTTCGATGATTGGGACATGCCCGAAAAATTTAAAGAATTGGCGGGTATGTAATTTATGTCAGATTTGACAAGTTTTTTAAAAAAGAATAAGAAGACCCGTACAAATACAACATATTGCTTTAAGTCTTTTTTGGACGGAAAAGGCGACCCGATCCCGTGGCAGATCAGGCCGCTGACGTCCAAGGAAAACGAGGCGATACGCGAAGAATGCACGATAGAGACGCGGGCGGCTGGGCGGCGCAACAGGGCGGCGCAATATCGGGTTGACACAAATCGCTATATGTGCAAGCTGATGGCGGCATCGGTTGTACACCCTGATTTGAACAGCGCGGAATTGCAAGATTCGTATGGCGTAAAGACGCCCGAGGATTTGATCAAAGAAATGATCGATAATCCGGGAGAATATACGGAATTCGGGTTATTCATCCAGTCGTTTAACGGGTTTGATCTTGATATCAACGATACGACAGAACAAGCAAAAAACTGATTCTTGACGGCGACTATGAGGCTAATTTTTTATATTATGCTGTAAATAAATTGCACTGGTCGCCGTCAAAAATTGATGAATTTTTGGAATCCGAAGATGAAATAAAAGCATTTTATTATGCCTGTGTGCAGATCAAGATCGAAAATGACAAAAAACAGGCGGCTGAAATAAAGCGGAAAAAGGGGAAGCGGTAATAATGGCGACAATACAATCATCAATAGTGTTGAATGACAATCTGTCAAAAACGATGAACAGTATTGTCGCCGCGCT
>JGI24702J35022_10000718_pt1 | contig 20323 bp, 16 predicted proteins | sample TergutTh196P4_FD_35022 | JGI IMG/M metagenome (IMG submission 35022)
TGCAACTGATGCAGGAATCCTTCCTGTGTCCCAAAAACATCAATGTCGTGAAACCGGATCAAGGCATTGACATTGTCTTTGCGGTACGACCATGCATTGAGGCTGTCGGCACTTGTATCCATGCGAAGATTGTAGGACGCTACACGCAACACCGGGTCGCTTTGTTGGTTGCAGGCGGAGCATACAATAATACATACCAATGCTAAAATAATATTTTTCATACGCATAAAATTTGAATCTGTTTGCCAAACAGTTTTCAGTTTTCAGTATGCAAAAAAACAAACACGATTAACTGAAAACTGAAAACTATTTACTGCAAACAATTTATTATTACCACCCGGGATTTTGCCCCAATGCAGGATTTTTAACTCTATCTGTTTCCGGTATGGGATACAGGTATTTTTTATCCAACCATTCGCGTGGTCCCGGATTCCAGACAACCTCACCTGATGTGCCATTCGACAGCACACGCAAGCCAACGCCTGCAGTTGAAACATCAACGAAGACAGCTGCCGTCGAAGCAGGTCTGGTTCCCTGATAGAAGCAGACATCCATTGTTCCGTCGCCATTCAGATCGTAATCACCTAAGGCCGGTACATACATGCCATTCATTGGTGCATCAGCCAACAAATTACCCAAACGCCAGCGAATCAGGTCATCGGGGCGCAGCCCTTCGGTAATCAACTCAACAGCACGTTCACGCAATACTTCGAGCATGACAGGATCTGTAAATTTGCCTTGATAATGTTCCATTAAATAAGGATCTGCTACGGTCGGTTTTTGGGTCAATGTAGAACCTGTTATACCTGCACGGGAACGTAATGCGCCGATGGTCGTTGCCCAATCACCGTCCGTCATACGCCCTAATTCCGCAAGCGCTTCCGCCTTGTTAAGCAGCACTTCGGCATAACGGAATATCAGATGTGCATTTTCGTTCCGGCTTTCATCATCGTATGGGAATCGTTCGTCGTAGCAACCCTTTATTATCTGATAACCTGTGTGCGTTTGATTAAAGTTTGGCGGAGCAATAATGGGTACACCATTTTCAGTACGCATATAATCACCAATGCGAATCGTCTGGCCTAAACGCGGGTCGCGGTTCTTTACCTCTTCCACAAACGGAGTAGTCTTATAATTCGGATTGTTGGTAAATGGCGTACCGTCAATATTCAGGTACATATTGACAAATTGGCGGGTCAGTGCCGGTCGGTTTCCATACGTGGGACTGATGGTCTTGCGGTTTCTTGAACTGAAAACCGACAAAGCTGAGCTAAGTCTGACAGACAATATGGTCTCATCTGCATAAGGCGCCCTTTGAAGGAACATCTCACGGTAAGCCGTAGCGCCTTGATGTAATGAGAAGCCGGTGATTGCGTCGGCCGTTCTAATCACTTCTTCATATAAGGCAGACGCTGTACTCTCCTTGCCATATTGGGTATGATACTTTCTGAAAGCAGCTTCATACAGGTAGATACGGGTCTTATAAGCCCTGGCTACGTTCTTGGTAATGCGTGTACAGGAAGCATCGGAAGTCATCGAGATATTATCGATCGCAAAATCCAGGTCTTTAAAGATTTGTTCCACCACATAAAACCTGTCATCGCGAGGCCCGTAGAGTTTTTCATCGTCATCTACTTCAATGGTACGGTCAATCCAGGGCAGATCGCCGAAACGTTTCACTTTTTCGAAATACCAATAAGCGCGGAAGAAATGTGCTAATCCTAAGTAATGATTCTTCTCTGCCACCGGACTGTTTTCACAGTTCTCAATAAAATAATTGATATTACGTAAGGCGCCCCAGTCGGCAGTCCTGGAAGAAGACCAACCATCACTTGTAATTGGACTTAATGCATTCGGCATCAACAGGGTACTTACGTTTTGACGTGCAATCAGGTCGGAATTGTCGTCAATCAGAAAAACGCCATCATAGGGTGTTGGCAACAATTCATAAAAAGAGTTGGAATAGAGTTCCAGGCCGCTGGCCGAACCAAAAATGGCTCTACTTGAAGCTGTTGATTCAGGTAATTCAATCAGGTCGCAACTACTTATACACGCCCAAAGAAAAAGCCCGCTAAAAAGATATTTGATATATTTTTTCATTATAATCATCCTTTCTTTACGTTAAAAATTAATAGATAAACCTACCGAAAGCGCACGAAGCTGAGGATATGCAAATCCATTACCATCGCCACGTGTATCGTTGCTGTCAAAGCCTGTCAATTGTGTACCGGCATTCCAGATATTGGATACGTCAATATCTCTTGTTATGCGGTAAAAAGGCGACCATGTCCAAAGATTTTCTCCAGATAAATAGACTTTTATGTCGTTAGCCATGATTTTCGAAGTAATATGCTTGGGAATCGTATAGCCGAAATTCAATGTACGCAGACGGATATAAGACACATTTTGCATGTAACGGTCGCTATTTATACCAAGTTGTCCGTCGGTTTCGCGGGCGCAATAACCTATCAGCAAAGGAAGGTAAGCATCAAAGTTTTGCAATTCCATCCTGAATTGTTGATCCTCCTGCCAGCGTGGGTACGCATTGTAGGGGCGATTATATTGACCCCAGAACGGAGATTCAGGTCCCGGACACCAGTCTTGTTTACCGACGCCCTGAAAGAATGCCGAAAAGAAAAATCCATTCCAGTCGGCGCCCAGATTAAATCCATATTTGAACCGTGGCGTTGAATTTCCGATAATTTCTTTATCGCCCGAATCACCAACACGGTTCAGGCCTTGCCAGATAACACCGTCACCATTTAAATCTTTAAACTTCAAATCACCCACATCGTACCTTCGTGTGTTGCGCGCACGGATATTGGATTGATCGGCTGAGTTCGCTATTTCTTCTGCAGACTTAAACAAACCTTCAACGCGGTATCCCCATATTTCACCCATCTTTTTTCCGATATAATGATCCGACAGGTTATATTCAGGATTATAGTAGTCGGTAATCACGGCTGAGTAGTCGGAAAGTGTAAACCTTACATTATAATTAAACCGCTTGCCGGCTAAATTCAACTTATCCATCCAATTCAACGAAATCTCCCATCCTGTTGTTTCCAACGAGGCATAATTTCCTCGGGGAACACCTATTCCAAAAACATTCGGTACACTGGGTCCGACGGTTATCATATTGGTGGTCCATCGACGATATACATCCCCCGAGAAGTTTAACCGGTTATTTAAGGCAGAGATATCCAAGCCAATATTTCCGGTCGTTGCCGTTTCCCATGTCAGACTTTTGGGTACAACACCCGGTTGGTTTGTACGTTGCGGACGAGTCTCTCCCAATATTCGTTCAGACTGGCTGATACTGAAATTTTCAGTAAAGTAATACGTTTGAACATTACCATTCCCAAGCGAACCATAAGAAGCACGGAGTTTTACATTGGAAACGACTGACGGATCAACTGTCCAGAATGATTCTTCCGAAAGGCGCCATCCGGCTGATACAGAGGGGAAGAAAGCCCATTGCTGCGTTTCGGGAAACCGTGAAGATCCATCGTAGCGGCCGTTCACTTCAAGCAGGTAGCGTTCTTTGAAGTTGTAATTCACGCGGAAAAAACCGCCGGCAACACGCCATTTGCGATACCCTCCCGAAGTGATGATATTATCTCCCAACATCAGGTTGATATCTTTAGCGTCTTCATATACAATACCATTGCGTGTCATGGTAACGGTTTTCCGGGTGTATTGTTCGTAGTTGTATCCGACTAAGATGTCGAAATTGTGTAATTTGTCAAACGACTTGGTATAATTGGCATACACATTAGTTGCTAAGTAATCGGTAGTTTCTCTTCTTTCTTGCAGGTCATTGGTATTGGTTCCTGTATAACCGATTACGCCTTCAATTCGACTGTAAGGTGTCTGTACGCGCTTGCGCTGATGACCGTATTCGGTGTTTTGAAAAGTGAAGTCAGCGCGTATCGTCAGGCTTTTATCGAAAAACTCCGCTTTAAAGGCTGTTTTGTTTTTCAATACATTTTGTTTCATATCAGCATAGTTTTTGGCCAAATACATATCACCAACCGTGTATGCCGATGAAAACGAAAGTGTACCGTCAGGGTTCAGGAGTGGAGCCAACGGATGGGCTTCATCGGCAATATTACGCCATATATTCTCTCCTTCACCCACATTGACAGGCTGGTGGTATTTCAAGGCAGAATATTCGGTATTGTTATCCACTTGCAGCCAGTTTGTCAATTGTATTGTTCCTTTGGCACGTAGGTTGAACATTGAATACGTGTCTGTATTATAGCGATACAAACCATCTTCCCCGTTATAGCGTCCTGTAATATAATACGAAGCAATATCAGAGCCTCCCGTTAGCGCAATATTATGGTCTTGCGAAAAAAACCGGTCTTTGTAGAGTTCCTTATACCAGTTTGTGCTGTAATAATATTCGTAAGCGCCTGTGGCAGGATCTACCTCTAAACGCGGCAAGCCCGGATTCTCCCACCTTCTTTTGATTTCTGCCAGATACTCAGGCGAGAAGGTAAGGGTTTTGTTTACTGCCGTAGGCATACTACCGTTGTCGTTCCATCTCGCCCAGGCATCACTGAAAGATTGCGCCCACGGATATGAATCCACAATATTGTCGGGAACGGCTGTGGGGTATTTCGACGAGAAGTTGGCCGAATAAGTAATCGATGTTTTACCCTTAGAGGCAGATTTGGTCGTGATCAGCACCACCCCGAAAGCTGCACGCGCTCCATAGATGGAAGCCGATGCCGCATCTTTCAGTACCGAAACACTTTCGATATCGTTGGGATTAAGCATACGCGGGTCGCCTTCCACACCATCAATCAGGATAAGTGCGTTACCTCCTCCTTCACCAACAGAAGTAGTACCACGGATATTGAACTCAGGCGACTGGGTCGGCTTGCCGTCGGTCATCGTAATATTCAAGTTGGGTACGGCGCCCACCAAACCTTGAGAAATATTCGTAATGGGACGGTTTTCAAAAACTTCGCTGGTAACCTGATCAACAGATCCGGTCAGATTAACTTTCCGCTGGATACCGTATCCTACTACAACTACTTCATCCAAACGTTGGGTGTCTTCCCTTAACTGAACATTGATTACTGATTGACCACCAACAGCTTGATCCTGTGGGATATATCCAATATAGGAAAAAGTCAGCACGGATTGAGCAGGCACCTGCTGGATCGAATAACGACCGTTGATATCGGTAATAGCTCCTATCGACGTGCCTTTTACTAACACATTGACGCCAATGAGTGGCTCACCGCTTGTATCCGTGACAATTCCTGTTACTGTGCCGCTTTGGCCATAAACCGCTGTGACACAAAACAAAAGAAGAATAATTGTTAACAATGAAATGAATTTTCGCATAATTTATTGTGTTTTTTTGTTAAATAATTTTATTTTTTAAAATTAAATTTTTTATAAAATAATTTGATGAAAAATACGGATGGAAACCATCCAACAAAGATTCGGAGTCGTTAATTTTCGATTTTTCTCATAGGCATATTTTTTTACAAGTTAGACATTCACAGTATATTGAGATTATTTTTCCAAAATGCAACAAAAAATCTGATTGTTAAAATTTCGCAAAATTAACATTATTTCTATAATTTCAATACAATTTTAACAGAAAAAAGTGTATTTGAAACTTAAACTTTGAACTTTGAACTTTGAACTTTGAACAATTTATTTGTACCTTTGTCGTTTCGTAAAACAATTCCATCTATGGAGGAAGATTTTGATATACGTAATACAGACCGGTTTCCTGAAACAGAACGCGAATACGAAAATGCGTTGCGGCCGCTAACGTTCCGCCATTTCAGCGGACAACAAGCCGTGGTTGAAAACCTGCAGGTTTTCGTTACCGCAGCCCGTATGCGGAAAGAAGCGCTCGACCATGTGTTGCTGCACGGGCCTCCGGGCTTGGGTAAAACAACATTGTCGAATATCATTTCGAATGAATTGAATGTCGGCTTCAAGGTGACGTCGGGACCGGTGCTCGATAAACCGGGCGATTTAGCCGGTCTGTTGACTTCGTTAGAAAAAAACGATGTCCTGTTTATTGATGAGATACACCGGTTAAGTCCCATCGTGGAGGAATATCTTTATTCGGCGATGGAAGATTTCAGGATAGATATCATGATAGATAAAGGGCCAAGCGCACGGTCTATTCAGATTGACCTGGCTCCGTTTACGCTGATTGGCGCAACGACGCGAAGCGGCTTGCTGACAGGCCCGCTACGGGCGCGGTTCGGGATAAATATGCACTTGGAATATTATGATGTCAAGACATTGACAAAAATCGTCACGCGAAGCGCCGGATTGCTGAATATAACATGCGACGCCGATGCGGCACATGAGATTGCAAGCCGGAGTCGCGGTACTCCGCGCATCGCCAACGCGCTGTTGCGCCGTGTACGTGACTTTGCCCAGGTGAAAGGAAGCGGGCAAATCGACACAGCGATAGCGCGGTATGCGTTGGAAGCATTGCATATCGACAAATACGGACTCGACCAGATAGACAACAAACTATTGACACTTATCATCGATAAATTCAGGGGAGGGCCTGTGGGATTGACAACGATTGCAACAGCATTAAGTGAAGACCCGGGAACATTGGAAGAAGTATATGAACCATTCCTGATTCAGGAAGGTTTTATCAAACGGACACCGCGAGGACGCGAAGTAACCCAACTTGCCTACGAGCATCTGGGGAAGGTGCGTTATCCGGAACAGGGAGAGTTATTTTAATTGACAATTGATAATTGACAATTGACAATTAAAAATTCAATTATGAATTAGAAATTCGCATAATCAGTTATTCAATTATTCAGTTATTCAAAACTGATTTAACATGGCATCAGGTTTAAAAAGTTTAGCTAAAGATACTGCGATTTACGGATTAAGCAGTATTATCGGACGGTTTCTGAACTGGATGTTAGTGCCGATGTATACGCGTGTGTTAGCCGGTACGGGCGAGTATGGCATTGTCACGGAACTGTACGGATGGGTGGCTTTACTGCTGATTATATTAACGTACGGGATGGAAACCGGCTTCTTCCGCTTTATCAACAAAAAAGAAGAAACGAATCCATTGCGAGTCTACGGAACTATTTTATACAGTTTAGCTTCCACTTCAATCTTCTTTGTTGCGGCAGTCTGGCTTTTTTTGAATCCTGTCAGCCATTCGTTAGGATACGCGGATCACCCCGAATTTATTGGGATCATGACTGTTACCGTAGCTATCGACGCATTTTTATGCTTACCGTTTGCCTACCTGCGCTATCAAGGCAAAGCATATCGTTTTGCGACACTCAAACTGTTGACCATCGCATTGAATATCTTCCTGAATATCTTCTTTTTATTGATTTGTCCGCGGATAAATGTTTTACATCCCGAATGGATTTTCTGGTTTTACAACGCAGATTACGGCGTAGGTTATATCTTTGTGTCTAACCTGTTATCTACCTCGTTTACGCTGTTCCTGCTGCTTCGCGATATGCTTCCCGGTTTTCGCGCCAACATGGATCTCCGGTTGCTCAGGCAAATCCTCAACTATTCGTATCCTGTTTTACTGTTAGGCATAGCCGGCATATTTAATCAGACGGCCGACAAAATCCTTTTCCGTTTTTTGTTCGACGACAAAGAATATGCCGCCGAACAGTTGGGTATCTACGGCGCATGTTTCAAGATTGCCGTTGTCATGGTGATGTTTATCCAGGCATTCCGTTATGCGTACGAACCGTTCGTTTTTGCCAAATACAAAAATGATGAAAACAGCCATCATGCATACGTCGAAGCCATGAAGTATTTTTTCATTTTTGCATTGGTCATTTTGCTGGGTGTCATGTATTACATTGATGTATGGAAATATTTTGTCGGACCGGCCTATTATGCGGGATTAATTGTTGTTCCCGTAGTCATGCTGGGCGAATTGTTTTACGGCATCTATTTCAACTTGTCTATTTGGTATAAACTGACCGACAGGACATTATGGGGCGCTTGCTTTTCAGCAACCGGATGCATCACTACGGTAGCCATTATGATTTATTTTGTGCCCCGGTACGGGTTTATAGCTTGTGCATGGGCTTCATTTGTTAGCAATCTGCTGATGATGCTGCTTTCCTATTTGGTAGGACAAAAGAAATATCCTATGGCTTACGATTTACGCTCGGCTTTATTTTATGGCGTATTGGCACTCGGATTATATGTGGCAGGAATGTATCTGACAATTGATTCTTTGATTATCAAATTGGTCTACCGCAGTGTATTATTAATTCTCTTTCTGGGGATTATTTTGAAGAAAGAGAAGATGATATTTAAAGATTTAAGAATTTAAAGATTTAATAATATGACAATTTAAGAATTTAAAGATTTAATAATTTAATAAATCAGGAAAAGTCAAGAACTGAAAACTGATGCTTCGACAAGCTCAGCAAACAAAACTAAAAACTACAAACTATCAACTAATAAAACGATAAATCAGATGAAACTAATTAAAAAAATTTGTGTTTTAATCGCCTTATGTGCAGGCATGAATCAATTGTATGCCGACGAAGGAATGTGGGTGTTAAAAGAGTTAAATGCCGAAAATCTGGCGCGGATGAAAGAATTGGGATTTCTGTTGCCCTTTGAGCATTTATACAGTGAAAAAGACCCTTGCATTGCCAATGCAGTCGTGATCTTCGGAGGGGGGTGTACGGGGATTACCGTTTCCGAAAAAGGATTGGTTTTCACGAACCACCATTGCGGATATGGCGCTATCCAACGGTTAAGCAGTGTTGAACATGATTACCTCAAAGACGGCTTTGTGTCGCAACGGTTGGAAGAAGAACTGCCGGTTCCGGGGCTGAATGTCCGTTATTTAAAGGAAACGGTCGATGTGACTGACCGGATTCTTCCNCAAATCGCTGATATCGACGATGAAATTCAGCGTATCAGGGTAGCCGATTCCATCGGACGGGTTCTTTGCGATGCTGTCGGANNANACGATTTTCTGACGGCTACCGTCTATCCCTTCTATAGTCGCAATAAGTACTACTTAGTTGTATATCAGATATACAAGGATGTACGGTTGGTCTTTACCCCTCCCAGTTCGGTGGGTAAGTTTGGNGGTGATACNGACAACTGGATGTGGCCGCGTCAGACGGGCGACTTTTCCGTTTTTCGCGTCTATGCCGGCGCTGACAATCAACCGGCTGANTACGATGCNACCAATCGTCCCTATTCGCCCAAATATGTTGCCGAAGTATCTATTCGGGGATACAACAATAATGATTATGCCATGATACTTGGTTTTCCGGGAAGTACCGACCGGTATCTCAGTTCGTGGGGCATTGAGCAACGCATCGAGAGCACCAATAAACCACGCATCGAAGTACGTGAAATCAAACAGGATATCTGGAAAGAGGCGATGCTGGCCAGCGATGCCACCCGCATCAAATATGCATCCAAATATTCAGGCAGCTCGAACTACTGGAAAAACTCCATCGGCATGAATCGCGGTATTGCCAATATGCGCTTGATAGAAAGGAGAAAAGCGGAAGAAAGCGCTTTTGCCGCCTGGGCGAACAGCAGTCCGGACCGAAAAAATAAATACGGAGAGGTCTTAAGCATATTGGAGGAAGGATATACATCGACAGATGCCGACAGAAAGTACGTGACCTACCTGTCAGAGGCCTTTACGGGCGGTGCTGAAATTGTCAGGCTGGGACGTATGGTCAGCAGTGTGGATGTGAAAGGCAGTACACCTGAAGAAATCGAAGCCATCTTGGAAGGACAGTTCAGAACGTATTATGACGACTACGAACCTGCGCTCGACGAAAAAGTGCTGGCTGCTATGATGCAAATCGTCAAGGAACGTGTACCTGCTGAGTATCTGCCGGATATCTATCCGAAAGTCGATAAAAAATACAAAGGCGATTACCGGAAATATGCGGCTGATGTATTTAAAAAATCTGCCATTCTTTCGTTCGATAAGTTAGCTGCGCTACTAAAAGATGAAAAGGCGTTTGATAAAATGATGAAAAACGATCCTGTTATCGAACTGTCGCAGTCTACGATATTGGAAATCTTAAGCCAACAGCAATTGATAAATTTCCAAACTTACAATATCGGAAAGGGCGAACGGCTTTACCAGGCCGGTCTGAAAGAAATGCATCCCCAACAAACATTCTATTCCGACGCCAACTTTACGATGCGCCTGAGTTATGGCAGCATTGGAGGGTATCGGCCTTACGATGCGGCCTGGTACGATTATTATTCGACCGAAAAAGGCGTTTTTGAAAAGGAAGACCCGGCAAGCGACGAATTCTGGGTACAGCAGGAGATATTGGATATGCTGAAAAGCAAGGACTTTGGTCCTTATGCCAATGCCAAAGGAGAACTCCAAATCTGCTTCCTGACCAATAACGACATTACCGGCGGCAATTCGGGAAGCCCTGTGTTCGACAAAAACGGCCGTGTCATCGGATTAGCCTTCGACGGAAACTGGGAAGCTATGAGTGGCGACATCGCCTTTGAACCTGACTTGCAACGAAGTATCGCGGTCGATATCCGTTATCTGCTCTATATGATTGACAAATGGGGGAAATGTCCGCGATTGATTGAGGAACTGAAGATAGCCAGATGAGATTTTCCATTATCGTCCCCATCTACAACCGTCCTGACGAGGCAAGGGAGTTGTTGGAGAGCCTGTCGCACCAGACATTCAAGGACTTTGAATTGGTGTTGGTCGAAGACGGCTCCACCAAACCATGTCGGGACGAAGTAGAGACTTATCGGGCATCTTTCCTTATTCAATATATTGATAAGGAAAACACGGGACGCAGCGATTCCCGCAATGTGGGTATGCAACATGCAGAGGGCGATTATTTTATCTTTTTCGACTCCGACTGTATCATTCCCGCACCCTACTTGGAGACGGTCGATCGGTTGCTTCGTGAGGATTACGCCGATTGCTATGGTGGTCCCGACAGCGAACACCCTTCGTTTACGACAATGCAAAAAGCCGTTAATTATGCCATGACATCTTTCTGGACAACAGGAGGCATACGGGGTGGTAAAATGACGATGGAGAAGTTCAAACCCAGGACATTTAACATGGGCTTTTCGCGCTCTGTGTATGAGAAAGTTGGAGGATTCAGGGATATGTACGGCGAAGATATCGACCTCAGTATCCGTATCGAACGGGCAGGTTTTACGACCAAACGCTACCGCGAAGCCTTTGTGTATCATAAGCGAAGGGTAAACCTGAAGAAATTCTATAAACAGGTCAATATCTTCGGACAAGCCCGGATAAACCTGTACAAACGCTACCCCGACTCCTTGAAATTGGTACATACCCTGCCTGCTTTATTTATCGTGGGGTGTATCACCATACTTTTTCTGGCAATATTTCATTCCCCTTACTGGCTGTTTTTTCCGGCTTTCTATGTGTTGATTCTTAGTTGCGACGCCCTGATCAAAACAGGAAGTTTGAAAATAGCCGGCCTATCCGTCGTCACCTCGTTGATTCAACTTACCGGATATGGAACCGGTTTTATCAAGTCTTTCGTCGAAAAGATTATCTTGCGGCACGGATTGGAAGATATTGAGACATTGAAGAAAGTCTATAAATAACTCATAACATCTATCATCAATAAAATTTAAACAGTTTCTGAATTTTTTACTACTTTTGCACTTTCAAAATTATGTAGAGATGAAATATGCTTTGGTGACAGGTGGTTCAAGGGGAATCGGGAGGGCTATTTGCGTCGAATTGGCGGCACAAGGTATTCCGATTATTATCAATTATGTGTCAAACGAAGAAGCAGCCTGCGAGACAAAACGGTTGGTTGAGGCAAAAGGGGGAACAGCCGAATTGCTGCCTTTCGATGTGGCTCACGGCGAAGCAGTCGATCAAGCGATGGAAGAATGGAGTACGGCACACCCCGACGATTATATCGCGATATTAATCAATAATGCAGGCATCCGGCAGGATACGATGATGATTTTTATGCAGGATTCGCAATGGCATGATGTGCTAAACACTAACCTGAACGGCTTTTTCTATATTACCCGCCGCGTATTGAAAGACATGTTGATGAAACGTTATGGCCGTATCATCAACGTTGTTTCACTTTCGGGGCAGAAAGGATTACCCGGACAAACCAACTATTCGGCTGCCAAAGCCGCAGTGATCGGCGCAACCAAAGCGTTGGCACAGGAAGTAGCGCCCCGCAAGGTGACGGTTAATGCCGTGGCTCCCGGTTTTATAACTACCGATATGACCAAAGACTTGGACGAAGCTTCTCTCAAAGCTACTATTCCGCTGAAACGCTTTGGCCAACCCGAAGAGGTAGCCGCTTTAGTCGGCTTCTTAGCATCCGATAAAGCCGCTTATATCACCGGAGAAGTGATATCAATTAATGGAGGAATTTATTAATTGACAATTGACAATTGATAATGGACAATTATTTTGAAAGTCTTACGGTCTTCCCATGAATAGACGCGTCGTAATCACAGGCATAGGTATTTACTCCTGCATCGGAAAAAACAGGCAGGAGGTGACCGACTCGTTGTATCATGGAAAATCGGGGATCGGATTAGACCCTGCCAGGTTGGAATATGGGTATCGTTCACCCTTGACAGGTATTGTCGAAAGACCTTCCCTGAAAGGAATGCTCGACCGCCGGTTGCGGATAGCCCTGCCAGAAGAAGGCGAGTTTGCCTACGTGGCTACCTTGGAAGCCTTACAAACGGCAGGTATTGATATGGATTATATCGAGAAAAATGAGATGGGAATCTTCTATGGAAATGACACATCGGCCAAAGCCGTCATCGAATCACACGAAATCATGCAGCTAAAAAAAGACTCTCAGCTAATCGGTTCGAGCGGCGTATTTCAATCCATGACGTCGACCGTTTCGATGAATCTATCCACCATATTCAAACTTCGCGGCATCAATATGACGGTCAGCGCTGCCTGTGCAAGCAGTTCACATGCCATCGGTTTAGGGTATATGTTTATACGCAACGGACTGCAAGACATCGTTTTATGCGGTGGGGCACAAGAGGTGAATGTGTTTTCCATGGCAGGCTTTGACGGGTTAAGCGCTTTTTCAATGCGCACCAATGAACCGACAAAAGCATCCCGCCCTTTCGATATCAACCGCGACGGATTAATCCCAAGCGGAGGCGCTGCAAGCCTGATTTTGGAAGATTTAGATCATGCACTCAAGCGAGGCGCTCCTGTCTTTGGCGAAGTCAAAGGGTATGGTTTTTCGTCCAACGGCAAACAAATATCACAGCCCTGCGAAAAAGGGGCACTGATTGCCATGAACCGCGCATTGAAAGATGCGGCGATGACTGTCGACGAATTAGACTATATCAATGCGCACGCTACATCCACCATACAGGGTGACGTCTGTGAGGCAATAGCGCTCGATCAACTGTTGGACAACAGACGGACACCCGTCAGCTCTACCAAATCAATGACCGGCCATGAATCGTGGATGGCAGGAGCCAGCGAAATCGTTTATTCCATCCTGATGATGCAAAACAATTTTCTGGCGCCCAACATCAACCTCGAGACACCCGACCCCGCTGCCCGAAACTTGAATATCATTACGCAAACACTGCAACAACCTGTCAATTCGTTTCTGTCGAACTCCTTCGGTTTTGGCGGAACAAACAGTACGTTAATTGTAACTCAATATAAACAATAATCAACCATCCCGTAAGGGATTTAAGCCCGATAAAAAATGGATAGAAAAGAAATCGAATCACTTGTCAACAATTTCCTGATCGAAGAAATGGAGATTGAGGCTGATATTATTAACGATGTAGCCCGACTCAAGGAAGACCTTGGATTGGATAGCCTCGACTATGTCGATATTGTCGTGATTGTGGAGAAAAATTTCGGATTCAAAATCAAGACTGAAGAAATGGCTAATGTACTAACAGTCAAAGATTTTTACGATTATATCGACACGAATGTCAATCATCAACCCTAACAGGATTTGAAACCCTGTTAGGGTTAAGGTGTTGTGTTTAAGCGGAGTGATTGAAAGAAATCGCAAATATATGACAAGCAAAGGACAGGACTGGGAAGGCGTAACAGGAGGGCGCACATTCGGACAAAAGGCATTAAAAGTCCTTTTTACTGTTGTTAATGTGCGTGTCGGTTATTTTTTGCTGGCTTTCATTATTCCTTTCTATATGCTTTTCGGGCGGAAAGGTTACTTGGCTATTTACAGTTATTTCCGCGAACAGCATGGCTATCCGCCGTTGAAGTCGTTTTGGAAAACGTATCAAAATCACTATCTCTTCGGACAGGCGCTGATGGACCGTTTTGCTGTCTATGCAGGCCAACACCGTATCTTTCAGGTGGATAATCCCGATGATGCTGTTTTTTGGGCTATGGTTGACGATCCGCGCGGTTGTATCATCGCAGGCTCACATATCGGCAATCCCGAATTGTGCGGATACCTGTTGAGCCAACAAAAAAAACGCATCAACAGCCTGATCTTCGGAGGAGAAGCCAAAGAAGTCCAGCAAAATCGCTCCAAGATATTGGAAGAGAACAATGTCCGGTTGATTCCCGTTTCAAATGATATGTCACATGTTTTTTATATCAACGAAGCATTGACGAACGGCGAATTTGTAAGTATGCCATGCGACCGCAGTTTCGGCAGCGAAAAGTGTGTCGAATGTGATTTTCTGAACGGCAAAGCCTCTTTTCCCATCGGCGCTTTCGTGCTGGCCATCCAGTTCAGGGCGCCGGTCATTGCACTTTTTGTGCTGAAACGATCAGCCACACGCTATCGTATCCATGTGATACCCATACCGTTTCCACCCGACAGACTTTCCAAACGCGAACAAATCAACGAAATGACGCGTTCGTTTGTAGGCGAATTAGAACGTATCACCCGACAATATCCCGAACAATGGTTTAACTTTTATAAATTCTGGAAAAAATGAAAATGTTTCCCCCCCTTGAACAAAAGTATTCAAAAGAAAGAATGCGAGTCCTCGAAGCCATGCGACGTGCGTATGAAATCTCATTTGCTCCCATCACATTTCAGGTTTCGCGCCTGATGGTGAAGTTTGGTATCCTGCAACTGTTAGTCGATTCAAAAGACGGACTGACCATGGATGAGATTGCTGCCAAAACCAACCTGTCACATTATGCCGTACAAGTCTTGCTCGAAGCGTCGCTCACGATTGGATCCGTTTTATGCACCGGTGATCGCTTTGTCATATCCAAAATCGGCTGGTTTCTGCTTTCCGACCCGATGGTTACTGTCAATTTCGATTTCAATCATTTAGTTACCTACCAGGGAATGTACCACCTCGAAGAAGCACTCCTGAATGGAAAACCGGAAGGGTTGAAAGTTTTCGGACAGTGGAAGACTATCTACGAAGGATTGTCTTCACTACCGGAAAAGATACAGAAAAGTTGGCTGCAATTCGACCATTTCTTTTCGGATAATGCGTTCGACGAAGCCTTACAAATCGTCTTTTCATACAAACCCGGGACACTGCTCGACGTAGGAGGAAATACAGGCCGTTGGGCAATGCGCTGTGTGGAATACGACGAACACGTAAACGTCACCATCATGGATCTGCCTCAACAATTAGAGATGATGCGAGCGCAGGTGGCCGGTAAAAAGGGAGCGGAACGCATCGCCGGACATGGCGCCAATCTGTTAGACCCCGACGTACCTTTCCCCAAAGGCTTTGACAGTATCTGGATGAGTCAGTTTCTCGACTGTTTCTCGGAAGAAGAAATCGTAAGCATTCTCCGGCGGGCAGCCGCATCCATGGACCACGAATCATCACTTTTCATCATGGAAACATTATGGGACAGGCAACCGAATGTGACAGCCGCTTTTACGCTAACCCATATCAGTATTTACTTTACGGCGATGGCGAACGGAAACAGCAAGATGTATCACTCCGACGACCTGATACGCTGCGTAGAAGATGCCGGACTAACCGTCGAAACAATCCACGACGGTTTGGGCGACGGACATTCCATCTTGGTATGTAAACTACCCATATTGAACTCCTAACGGAGGTTGTTTGTAAAGCATCAGCACTATCATTAAATTTTTAATTTTTTAAATCTTTAAATATTGTACCTCCAATGCAATTAACCGATATCGACCTATTGGATTTGATCCCGCAACGCGCACCGCTGCTTATGGTGGACAAGTTGACTTATTATGATCCGCAAAAGGCTCAAACGCTTTTCACGGTTCGGGACGACAATATTTTCTGTACCGCCGACGGACGGTTGGAAGAAGCCGGTTTGATTGAAAATATCGCCCAGACCTGCGCCGCACGTATGGGTTATCAGGAAAAAACGGAAGCTCATCGAAGCGGTGTTATCAAAATAGGCTTTATCGGCATGATAAAAAAGATGGAATTTTTACGCAATCCCATTGTTGGCGAACAGTTGGAAACAACCACCCTGATCGTTGAAGAATTTTTTAATACTTCTTTGGTCGAAGCAAAAGTCGAAGTAGCCGGCGAAACGATTGCCGTTTGCGAGATGAAAATTTATTTAACAGATATCAAAAGTCACGCCAATGAAAATTAATAAACATATCCAATTGAAAACATCGAAAGAATTTGAAGTCCGGTTCAGTGAGGTGGACTCCATGAATATTGTCTGGCACGGCTCGTATGTTTTGTATTTCGAAGATGCAAGAGAGCAGTTCGGCAAAGAATTCGGATTAAGTTATATGCATTATTTCAACAACGGATATTATGCGCCGTTAGTCGAATTGAGTTTCAACTATAAAAAACCATTGCTGTATGAGCAGAAGGCGCGTATCGATATTATTTACCGCAACGTACCCGCCGCCAAAGTGATGTTTGATTACGAAATACGTTTGGTGTCGGACAACAGCCTAATTGCAACAGGCTCATCCACCCAGGTGTTTTTAGACCGCGAATATAATTTGGTTTTATCCAATCCGGCATTTTATGAAGCATGGAAAAGAAACCATGATTTGTTGTGATATTGACAAAAGTATGTTAAAATTGCTGGATTTCATACGCGATAATAATGATTGGGAAGAGCGCCTTTCCGATGCCCCATACCTCATTCGCATCAAACGGTCTGAGGGTTTTATCATGTTTTGTTATGAAGTGAACGCCGATTTTCACATCGACATAGTCAGGGAATGCAGGGGGATTATTTTAGACGAAACGGACGGTTATAAACCTGTGTGTGTGCCGTTTTTCAAATTCGGGAATTATGGCGAACCTTATGCAGATGATATTGACTGGACAACGGCTAAGGTACAGGAAAAAATTGACGGATCGCTGATCAAGGTTTGGCATCATCAAGGTGTTTGGCATGTATCAACAAATAACACCATCGACGCCGGGAGCGCCAAGACAAATAACAATGAAGACACATTCCTGCACGTTTTTGAAAAGGCGTGGGCAAATACAGGCAAACATTTCAGCGAATTAAATCCTGATTATACCTATCTATTCGAACTTGTTTCGCCCCAAACGCGGGTTGTTATCCCGTATGCCGAAACGAAACTCTACCATACAGGAACCCGCGATATCAATACGTTGCAGGAATTGAACATGGATATCGGCATTGAGAAGCCGAAAGAATTCAGCATATCCACCATTGAAGCGTGCGTTGAGGCTGCCAAAAATCTTGACAAATACCACGAAGGATTTGTGGTGGTTGATAGCCGTTGGCGACGCATCAAAGTGAAATCGCCTATCTATATCGCTATTCATCATTTATTAAACAATATCGTATCGGAGAAACGTATTTTGGAGATATTCCTTTCGGGTGAATATAAGGAAGTTATCTCGTATTTCCCTGAATACGAAGGTACGTTTCAAACCGTGCATGAACAGATTGACCGCTTTATAGCCTACAATGAGCAAGAGCTTGAAACGGTGAAAAACACCGGATATGCTACCCAAAAAGAACTTGCCGGATATGTAACACAAACGATATGCCCTTCCTGTTTGTTTTTTGTCCTGAACGGCAAATCGCCATCGATCAGGGAATTTGTTTACAATATGTCGACAAATTCACTTATTTTTTATCTTGAGAAGTATCAATCATTTTAAAATGACTACAATAGTAAGCGACAATATCATCTCGTCCCTCGGATTTTCGGCCGACGAAAATTTCCAACATGTAAAACAGGGAATGACAGGCCTCTCTAATTATGACGGACTTTTCGACTTACCCGAACCTTTCGTGGCTTCGATGATTGATGAGGCGAAGTTGGATGATGCGTTCAATAAACTCCCAAAACCTGTATACGCAACCCCGAACCCGAAACCCGCAAGGTACACCAAACTCGAAAAAGCAGCCATCCTGTCCGTTTCCGAAGCATTGAAAAATACAACCATCAATCCCTCCGGCGATAAGGTCTTGTTTATTCTTTCAACCACCAAAGGGAACATTTTCTTGTTAGACCCCTCACAACAAGAAGGTTACGAACCTGAACAAATCTTTCTCTGGCGTTCGGCCGCATTGATAGCCGGCTATTTCGGCAACGTCAACCTACCCGTCATCGTTTCCAACGCATGTATTTCAGGTGCGAATGCCCTGATTGCCGCTCAACGTGCACTCTTATCAGGTAAATACGACTATGCCATTGTCATTGGCACAGATATGCTTTCACGGTTTATCATTTCGGGATTTCAATCGTTTAAAGCATTGTCGCAACAAATTTGTAAACCGTTCGATGTGAGTCGCGACGGACTGAATATCGGCGAAGCGGCTGCCACTATCATCCTGACCAACAAGCATCAGGATGACTTACGACGCGGTGAAGTCGTATTAGCAACAGGCGCTATCCGCAACGATGCCAATCATATTTCCGGCCCTTCACGAACCGGTGAAGGCGCTTACTTGGCCTTGCGATATGTTTGTTCCGGTATTGAACCAAACGAGTTGGCGTTTATCAACGCCCATGGTACGGCCACGCCGTATAATGACGAGATGGAAGCCATAGCCATCACACGTGCTTCATTGCAACACGTTCCTGTGACCTGCCAGAAAGGCTATTTTGGTCATACGCTGGGCGCTGCAGGCGTAGTCGAAAGCATCATTTCAACGCGCGCACTGAAAGAACATATCGTGTTGAAAACGTTGGGCTTTAAGACTTCAGGCGTTTCGCATCAACTTCGGATTGTCAAACAAACACAGCCTGTGAGCGGCAATCGCTGTATCAATATGTTATCCGGCTTCGGCGGATGTAATGCTGCATTGTCATGGCGTTTGATATAAAATCAACCACAAAGAACACAAAGATTGTTCACGAAGAACACAAAAATTGTGACCTTTGCGTATTCCTTTGTGCCCTTTGTGGTAAAACAAATAAAAAATGAAGACTCAGATTACACATTTTTGCAGGATATTTTCCAATAAAGTACTGTTGAACGATCAATTACTTTATGAATCCGCTGATAAACAGATTGAAATGCTTGATTTCCTGTCAGCTATATACAACCGACTTGGCATTGATTACCGCAAATTCTTTAAAATGGATACCTTGTCCAAAGCAGGATTTCTGGCCGCCGAACTATTGTTGCAAGATTTCGACAGAGAACAGCCCAAAGAAGATATGGGAATTATCCTGTTCAACCACAGCAGTTCGTTGGAAGCCGACAAAGCCTATCANCAAACTATTCAGGATAAGGATAATTATTATCCCAGCCCGGCCGTGTTCGTTTATACGCTGCCCAATATCGTGACGGGCGANATCGCGATCCGCCATAAGATACATGGCGAAACCGCATTTTATATCACATCCCGGTTTCAGCCCGCATTAATCGAAGAATTNGGCAAAAGTGCATTTGCCGGTTCCGGTTTAAAACATCTGCTGACCGGCTGGATTGATGTGTCTAATGATGAGATAGATGTCTGTATAATGCACTGCGAAGTCAACGGCAAAAGAAAGATGGCATTCAATGCGAAAAATATCGAAAAAATATATACAAACCCATTCCTGTAAAAAGCAAACTTTTTGTTANGTTGAATTTGTAATTCNGTTTTGTATATCGAATTTTTTCGTACTTTTGCACCTCAACTTTATCAACCCTAACAGGGTTCAAAACCCTGTTAGGGTTATGAATGTGAAACCGAATGATTGAATAAATTTTATTTATATGTATAATTTGCTATGGATGAATTGATTGTAGAACTAAAGAAAGAAATTATTAAAGTATTGAACTTAGAAGGAATGACCCCGGAAGATATTGCCGATGACGGCGAACTTTTTGGTGAAGGTTTGGGGCTCGATTCTATTGACGCCCTCGAACTGATTGTTTTACTTGAAAAAAATTACGG
>JGI24702J35022_10000719_pt1 | contig 20299 bp, 16 predicted proteins | sample TergutTh196P4_FD_35022 | JGI IMG/M metagenome (IMG submission 35022)
GAGNTTCAAATGGTGGTCTGTTAATTGGTGCTGTAATGACGCAAAGACCAGAATTATTCAAGGTAGCCTTGCCTGATGTGGGTGTTTTGGACATGCTACGCTATCACAAGTTTACCGCTGGTAGAGGTTGGGTAGTAGAATATGGAAGTAGTGATCAGCAAAGGGATTTTACCTATCTTTACCAATATTCACCACTCCACAATATAAAAAGCGGTGTCTCTTATCCCGCCACATTGGTAACTACGGCTGACCATGACGACCGGGTTGTCCCAGCCCATTCCTTTAAATTTACCGCAACCTTGCAAGAATCAAATAAAGATAACGGAAATAACCCCATTTTGATCAGAGTAGCCACTAAAACAGGCCATGGGCAAGGAACACCACTCTCCAGAATAATTGCAGAGTCAACAGATAAATGGAGTTTTGTGTTTTATCATTTAGGAATCAGGGAAATCATTTAGTTCCCAAAAATAATTTGACTCCAAACAGTGAATTCATAAGAAAAGGGTTAATACCCCTAAAAAAGAAAGCATCTCTATTTTTCTTACCATTTAAGTCTCTTGATAATCATGTTATAATTGTTATTTCCGAACTATAAAAGCATGGTATATCTACATCATGAGCTGGTACACAAAGCAGATATATTCATTAATATCAATGTATTACGCAACTATTCGTTTTTTGTTGTTATTGACATCTACCTCAACTATTTTATCTATGTAGTCTCTATTAAAGAATTCTTCTATAAAATCATCATACAGAGGTATTAGCTCCTCTAAATGAACATATTTTTTATTCTTTACATCATTGATAAACTCTCTAAAGGTTTTCTTCATCAGGTATTTGACGAACATTTCTATGCAATAGTCTTCGATTTGTCTATTAAATTCAAAGATAAGCTGACCTATCGACTTTTCTGGAGTTCGCTCTTTCAGCGAGCATATCATTATATAAAATATACATTTGATAGTCATGTCGTTAATAGGTTAAACCAACTTGTAAATATTAGTCATTATCACACCGATATAAACGAAATGCTTAATTAAGTTATGATGTTTTTGGGTAATAACCCCATAATCATTAGAGGAAAAAACTTTTTTGGGGAAATTTTTTGTTAAAAAAAGTAGTTGACAAAAAAAATAGTTTTATAATACTAGTTGAAAATAAATGTTTAGGAGGTTTCTAATGAAGAAACTCGTTTTTATCGGTTTAATTTTGTTAACAGCCATTACTAGCCTTAGTGCCCAAATTATTATCAATGGAGAAATTGTTGTTTCTGGGCTTATATCGGGAAACTTAAATCATCCCCAAGCTAATTCACCAATCCATGTTGAAGTTTATATGTTAATTGGAGGTTCTGAAATGCATGTAACTACACTAACCGGGATGAAAGGAACAATAAATGGGAATAGCTGGCCATATGCTGTTGATTCTTACCCATTAACAGAAGAAGCCTTACCCAATATAACAAAAATCATTGTCAAATATGCTGGTAAGACTCATGAATTTAACCCATATTTAGGTGAACATCTCTTGAATTTTTATCTCGATTATAATAATCAAATTAATGATAAATACAAGGATTAAACATTTTCGATTTCAAAAATTTAATATAGGAATTGAAAAATAATTAAATCCTTCGCGGAAAAAACTATTTTTGCTACCTTTGTTTAAACTAAAGTCAATCATATCTAGCTAGTTATCAACTAGTATAATAATCGCTAGTGCTAAATACGAAATTAGTTGTTCTTGGATTGATACTATAAATTAGCATTTTTGGATAACACCCAAATGCACCTCATATGGAGTTGATAGTGAAAAAATTATTCTTTATAATACTGTGCTTAATTGCGTTCTCTTTATTTTCTCAAGACATAGGACAAATCACCTCTATTTCATATAATCGTCTTCTCTTAGAATCTTCTCTGTATCAAGGGACAACAGCTCGATATGAGAATAGATTATTCGTTAATTGCAGCTATAAAATATTTGAATATTTAATCCTCGATAGTGGACGATTGGAACAAATCAGTTCCATGGAAACTGGTTTAATCTTTACTCCATCTCTTGTGCACGAAACGCGTCTTTATTCTTTTTACTCGATGTTCAATAAGCAATACTTGTTAATTCATGATTTAACTTCGATACCGATGACTCTGCTCACCACCGTAGAGATCCCTACAACTAACCAAACCGAGATAAAGAACGCTGAAATGATCGGCGATTATCTTTATATCTATAATTGGAATGGTAACTACATCAAATTCAACAAGCGGACACTAACCTTTGAAGGGCAGATAAATCTAGCCTCTTTATACTCATTTACAACCACAGACTCATTGTTAATCTCACCGTACCGTATTTATGCAGAAAACAATTTGATTGATTGGGGAATTAGATTTTATAACACTTCTCTGTCCGACGAGAATAATCCAATTGGTATACCATTCTTATCTTTTCCCTTAGGTGTCGGGTATACCTCGTTTCGCTCCATTTATACCAAAGATAATTACCTTATTATCATTTTTGACAGTATGTTAGTACTGTATGATCTCCATGATCGCGACTTTATTAGTCAAATAGCTGTTATACCAGGGTATTTCATCGATGCTGCCTATTATGAGAATTATCTCATTTTGTGTCCTGATCATGGTTTTCTAGTTCTTGATATAACTGATCCTGTGTTTCCCCAAGACGTTTTCCATATTCCTTTAGCAATGCCTAATCTTTTGCAAAATAATCTGCTTGTCTATAATGGGATTCTTTATATCAACGAATTTCACCATTTTAGTGTTTATGATTTACGTAATAATTTTCAAAAAATTGGGCAATACGGAATTTCAACTTGGGATATCATTAGTAATTATATGACTAAACCAGGTCCCTATTTTATTCTTAAATATTGGGAAACTCCTCTTCTTGAAATTAGTAATATCCACGATTCCCAACAACCGATAATAACTATTGATACTCAAATCGTTGAGAGTTGGATCTTAGGTTATGAGATTCGTGATAATCTCATGTACACCGTAGATTTTGGTTCTGTATTTAGTATTTATGACCTTGATCAAGCATCTCTTCTCTACCGTTTTACTATTCCATATTTTTCCGCAACTTCTGTACGTTTTTTTGATAATTATGTGATTTTAGGAGATCGTCGAACTGGGTTAGTTGGTGAGCAAAGAATCTATCACTTTAGTGAAATAGGTTTGCAACAAATCGGTTTTTTTTATGGTGACCTTGGGAGAGTTCATGGTTATGACCCGGAGGATTATTTTTTTTCTCAAAACAATACCACAATTGAATTTCGCAATAAAGCGAATCCTTTGGAAGTACTTTATTCAAGTCCCTTATTTCACTCTACCATGTATGATTTAGAGTTTGTTGCTAGGAACACCTTGGCTTATAAGGTTGCTGTATCTGATCAAAAGTTTTTCACTTATTATCAAGATGAATTCCAAAATTTTAATGAAACCTTTTCTTTTACCGAGAGGGCAACTTTTTATCAAGAATTGATGACAACTCTTGGTGGAGCTAACGATAATTTAACTAATTTTTATGTGATTTTTGAAGGTTATCCTTGGTTAGTAGGTGAGTTCGATGCTATTCAAGTAGAACATAGTGCTTGGGTATATTGCGATCAACGCCAGATATTGATAATGACAAATTCAAGCCATCACCTATTTAATTTTGAGTATTCTCTTACCGAACAAGGTTTACAAACGCTTGCTCCTCTCCAAAGCCAATTATATGGAAATTACCCGAACCCGTTTAATCCAGAAACAACAATTAATTATTCTCTCGAGAATAAAAACGTCGTGAATCTGGCAATTTATAACATCAAAGGACAAAAAATAAGGACTCTCCTAGATAATTATGTGCTACCAGGGAAACACCATATTATCTGGAATGGTAAAGACGAAAATAACCATGAAGTGGCGAGTGGAATTTATTTTATCCAAATGAAAGTAGAAGGAAATGTAAACACCCATAAAATGCTCTTAATAAAGTAATGATTAAAGAAACCTTTGTTTCAACTACTAAAAAGAAAACTAGAAAATATGTACCGTGGGTCTTGATACTCCAGCACGAATTTGAGTATATGGTCGAAGCATTAAGTGATGATGATGATGATTGCGGAAAAATTCATTGTTATCACTTTCAGTAGTCTCTGCAAACCCCTTAAGAATAATTAAAGAAAAAGGTATATTTTCATTACCTGTTAGAACAACCCCAATATCCTTTCCTAAGAATAATTTTAATATTGAATAAGAAATTGTGTCACAGATTAAACCATTGATATTTTTTTGAGCAAAATCTTGAAGAGTTTTATAGGTTATTGGATAAGCATAATAAATTATTTTATTGTCTAGCAGCTCATCTCTGAAATCTCTCTCTAGACAGACTAATTTACCACTTATTTCTCTTCCAAAACCAATTTTCCCCTCTAGGGTCTTCGCTTTTGTAGAGACGGAAAGATACTGATGATCATCTATTTTTTCTACTTCACCATAACAATGAGCTACTAGTTGAAAAGGTTTATGGTCATAACAAATGGTTACAGTCCCTTTTTGGAGATCAATTTTTTGAATTGTTCCTGTATATGGAGAATGTACACTAACAAAAGCAGAAAGTGGATAAGAATTTTGTGCTAGAATTGAACCGGCATATATAAAATCATTTTCTTTCACCTTTAAATATGATTTTATTTCCTTGGGCTTTATAATGTAGGAAGGAGAAACATTGAGCTTTTTTATAACATCAAAAATAATAGGAGTAAGAGGATAATCCTGTATTTCTCGAACCAAAATTGTACCCGTTTGATAATTGATTTCTTCTATTATTCCCCGGAGGGGTGAAAAAATTTTTGCAGAACTAAAAAGATTCGTATTGTGAGATTCTTCCCTTGTCTTGGGAAACATTTTGCTCTTAGGTTTATGATAAATCAAATCTCCATTTGCAATAGTATCATTGATTTTAATGCATAGTCCTTCTCTAATATCACTTTCCGACAAAACTTTGTGGAGCATATTACAAAGAGAAAGGACAAATATTTTGGGTGGTTCAAAAAGGTTTTCTCCCAGAACCGTGTTAGGTGTAACAATGTCATTTATCTTCACGAAAAGTGTACCTGGGTAAGGTAATGAATAAAAAAGTTTTGTTTCTTGAATTGTTGGTAATAATTTGTTTTTTCCTCGAAAGAAATTGGAATCTGTACAATTTTGGAGGTTAAAATGGTACGGACTCATCGCTTCTAATAGCTTAGTACTAGATCCTTCTTGCTTCACTCGATTATCAATAATGAGAGGATAATCTGGTTCAATAGTGAAAACCTTTTCTTTAACCTGTACCCGACTCTTTTGTTTGGGACAAAAATAAAAAACTTCATTATACTTACATTCATAGATAGTTTCGTCTATTTTGACTTGGAGAAAGATTTGGTTTTGGCGCTGCTTATTGATTGGAGGTTTATAATAGGTAGCTAACTTTTCAAAACAATTATTTTCCATCAGAAATTCCGCCTGATTTTCATCAAGATTTGCTAAAACTCCTAAATGGGGAGATATGAAATACTTATCTCGCCAAAGAACCGTAAGACCCTCTGGATTAATACTTTCAATAAGCATAAAAATTGCTTGTTGTGGTGTAGCATGGCTAATCACTCCTCCAGCTCCAATCACATCATCAAGGTCAGCTAAAGAAAAAACTAAACTTTGATCATAATGTGGATAATACATCGTTTCTTTCCACTTATCACGAGTTGTTAATTGTTTTATAGTATCTAAAAAACCAATTCTTTGAGTGTTGAAGTGCATTTTAAAATGTTGTTTTAAAGATAATTTAATATTAGTAATCGCTAAGCAGTGTTCTAAAAATAAATCAAGATCATTTTTGGGATTATGATCTGGGTTTAAAACTTTATTTCCAATGTAGTTAGTAAAATAGTTATGTCTTTCTTGCTCTGTCCATTGAGAATCTCCCCAAGCATGTTTGAAGTAGCTCTGGTAGTTTTGTTGATAGTCACTTTCGGCAAGAGTGTTTCCAAGACTATAACTCATACCAAAATTAGCACTCACAGAACGAAAAAAACGTCCACTGATATTGGAATAAACATCAGTAGTTGCTCCACCAATATCAAAAGCAATAAGAGATGAATGCTTCTTCCCCATCATTTTTAATGTATTTAAAACACCAACTGGAGTAGGAAGAATATTTGTTCGCACCAATTTTTTTAGTTCGGCATAACCTGGAGCTTGTTCCATGACATTCTCCATGAATAACTCATGAATTTTTTCTTTTGTAGGTAGCAAATTTTCACAAGTCATGGAAGGTCTGAGATTAGGAACAATACTTAGTTCATATTTCTGTGCAAGTGTTGTTTTAATGAAATCTACAGCATCTTGATTTCCAGCATACACAAGAGGAATATTTGATTTTTGGGAAAATTTTTGGGTTGGTTGTGAAATTTTTAAAATTTCTGCCATCCGGTATACACTAAATAATGCTCCTCCATCTACCCCTCCACAGAAGAGAATTATATCTGGATGAGAAGAATTAATCAACTTGATTTTTTCCATCGAAGACCTACGGTCATCAACAGCCAAAACTTCAACCAAAACTCCACCAACCCCATAAGAAGCTCTTTCAGCAGAAGCCGCTGATTCTGCTAGTGCTAAACCAACCACAAGGATTTGTAATCCTCCACCAGCACTACTTGTTGTGAGGTAAGTATATTCAGGGTAAAAATTAAGACATTGAGGTGTGGACTGCTCATGTAATATTTTTAGGTTATGATTTTTTTCTAATCTTTTAATCGCTTGATACACACCTATTTTAACATCTTCCTCCGGCTTTTCTACAGTGGTTGAAGCAGATTCATACCCCTTAATGGTATAAAAATTTTTCTTTTTTTCCAGTAACAGAGCCTTGGTTGTAGTGCTCCCAATATCTGTAATAATGACATTATTCGTCAGTAGCAAAATTTAGTCTCCTAAACTTATATCAAGCCCTCTTGCGGTCCTGATTAAGTCAGAATCCAAACTAATAAAATTATATTTTTCTATAGCTTCGTGAATTGGTACAGAAATGATGTGATTGTCTTTATGCGCAATCATATGCCCAAATTTACCTTGGAGAATAAGTTCAAAAGCTGCTACCCCGAACTGTGAAGCAAGAACACGATCAAAGGCACAAGGTGAGCCTCCTCTTTGTAAATGACCAAGGTTAGTAACGCGAATATCCACTCCTAGATCAAGAGTTTTTATTTCTTTCATTAAACGATTGGCAACCCCACCTAAGCGTACATTTTCATTGCCAATTTCTTCAGGTGTTGTGTATGTCATACTACCTTCTTTCGGCATTGCTCCCTCTGCGACAACAATAATGGCAAACCCTCTTCCACGACTAATACGACTTTCAAGTTTCTCCTTAATTTTTGCTATGTCATATGGTATTTCTGGAATAACGCAAACTTCTGCCCCACCGGCTATAGCCGAATGAAGTGCTATCCATCCAGCGTAGCGCCCCATAACTTCGAGCAATAGAATACGATTATGACTTGTAGCCGTGGTAACTAATTTATCAACCCCATCTGTTGCAACATCAACAGCAGTTTGAAAGCCAAAAGTAAAATCTGTACTACTTAAATCATTATCGATTGTTTTAGGGACACCAATAATATTTAAGCCTTTTTCATATAGAATTTGGGATATTTTTTGCGACCCATCTCCACCAATATTGATCACAGCGTCAATACCGAGTATTTGGAGTCTTCGAATGAGTTCATCAGTTCGATCAATTGTTGACCATTTACCCTGATTATCCTTGATAGGCCAAGCTAGGGGACCACCTTTATTGGTTGTGCCAATAACTGTTCCTCCCTTAACATGAATACCAGCAACGCTTTTCATATCCAAAATGATTATTTCCTGGGGTTCGTTCAGAATACCATCGAAGGCATTAATACTCCCTAAAACTTCCCAATCTTTAGCTTGATTAGCTCTTTTCACAATTGCACGAATAACAGCGTTAAGACCTGGACAATCTCCGCCACCGGTTAGAACTAAAACACGTTTTTTCATTAGTTCTCCTTTATATTTATTTTTTTACAAGAATTCCTTTCTTTGCATGATAGTATGGTTCAGAGTAAAGCATCGTCTTCATTCTTTCTTCGGGAACAGTAACCGTACCTCCGATAAAATCAACGCGGTTGGATAGGAGAGCTGGTATTAGCCCGTAAAAATCTAAACTGACAACTTCTAATTCCATTTCAAGTGCTTGGGCGATAAAATAGGCGATTTCTATATCATAACCAATGCTCTGCTCTTCTTTATTAAAGTAAGAAAATGGTTCATTGGGAAAAACTGTACCGAATCTTAAAACTCCATTTTTACTTGATAACTTAAGATTTGTTATTTTTTCTGGTTGCCCTTGATCGGGAAACCACCGTTTGATCATATCATTATGAATTCCAGAAATAGCTAGTAAATGTATTGTTTTATCAATATTATTTTTTAAATCGGAGTTATGTGATCGCATAACAAAGACATATTCTTCTTCCCAGAGCAAGTTGTCTAATAATTGTAATTTATGGGAAGAAGATACAAACTTTTTAAGTATCAAAATATCTCCAATAATGGCACTAATTTTATTTTTTTTTAAAGCATTAACTGCTTCATAAACATTTGTATATGCTTCAAAATTTGCTCCTGGAAAATATGAGTTTGCTTGTTGATCTCCGCCCAAATAGTTAATCAATCCAATTCTTTTCTCCTGTAAGTCAGATATTTCATTTATTGGCTGGCTTTTGTGGCATGAAGTAAGAATAATAATTAATAAACAGATTAATCTTAAATAACTTAATACTTTTATCATTTAACTTCCTTATGGATAAATTCAACTAATTCATTGATAATTAAAGCAAAATCGAATACTATTTTCTTACTAATACTCCAATACCACCTTGATAATTTGGTTCTGAAAATAAAACATTATTCGCTCGTTCATCAGTAATTGTTATACACCCACCAATCATATCTACATTATGAGAAATCAAAGATGGAATCATAGCAGCAAACGGCATCTCTACTATTTCTAAATTCATATCTAATTCTTTAGCGACATAATGAGCTAATTCAATATCAAATCCAATAATATTTTTCTCTTCATCTAGAAAAGAGAAGGGTTCAGTGATAGCAGATGTACCAAATAATAATAAAGGTTTATTTTCATCAAAAGTAAAACTAGGCATTCTAACAGCTTCATTATCCATGGAAAACCATCGATCTTCTATTTCTTGATAAATCCCTTCTCTTTTAAGCTTATCTATTGTTGTATCAATTGTTTTTTTCAAAGCAAGATTGTAGATTGATACCGCAAAGGCATACTTTTCCTCAGTAATTTTTTCATCTAACAAACGAAAATTATCATGACGGGCAACATAAATTCTTAAAAAAGGTTCATCCTCTAAAACAGCATCCACTTTTTTCATCTGTAAAGCAAAAATTGCGTCTTCTGTACTAGTAAAAAATTTCAGTTTTGCTGCCGGAAATACTTCAATGAACTGGTTATCAATCGAAGTCCCAATCAATACTCCGATATTTTTTTTTTTTAAATCTTGCAAGGATTGGATCTTCTTTGAGCATGAATTAATACTGAATATGGCAAGTAATAACAAAATGGTATAACTAATTTTTATTCTGTACATGAATAGCCTCTCTTCCAAGTAACCGACATTCTAGAAAATGAACTTTTTCTGTCAAGAAGATTTTAAAGAAGAAAAAAAGAGTGTTATATAATGTTTTTTTATGTGGTTTTAGCACTTTCATTATTGTAATGATCATCTCGACAAAGTAATCCTGAAAAACATAACACATGATAATACTTGATAATATAAAACTTTTAACCTTCTGGATTACTTCGTCATTCGCTATGCTCCTATCCTCGTTATAAATAGAAGCACAACTATGCGGCAGCTTTAAACAATACCGATAGAGAAATGGTTCTACTATTCCAGAAAATCAGTAAAATATCAAATTAGCAGAACAAATATCACAATAGAATTGGTTGTAACAAATAAATGTCAATAAAGTTGTAATCGATATATAGCCTTTTTCTTAGTAAGGTTTATAGATCAGTAGTATTATCTATTATCTATCAAGTATTTACAGTTTAATAGAAAGTGACTGGAGGAATAAGGTAAAAAGAGAAGTAATGATTATAAGAAGTAAATTTTTTTATTATCTATTAGCTGTAATTAATTTTTGTATTCCCGGTTGTCTTTGTCGAACACAAAAAACAAAAATACTCAAGAAAGCAAGATTAAGACCGGATTATTACTCAATTTTGGAAAGAGTTGACTATTATAACAAAATATGTACAAAATTTACTCTTTCCTCCCCAGAGTTCGTAAAAAATTTTATATTTAAAAGTAAGAAGTGGGGATCAACTTATTTTTTTGATACCTTAGAAATCATTAAATATTTCCCGCTAGAGCAAAAATTTCGTTATTATTTTGGTGATATTAACCATACTTTGCCTCAGGCTACTATTGTTAAAGCACGCCCAATCAACAAAGCTAACGAAAATTCTATTTTACTTAAACTTAATAAATATCGCCATTTTATTTTTGTTGATGATCACCTTCCTTTCTCCCAAAAGGAAAACAAGTTAATCTTCTATTCGGCATCTACCTATTTACCACATCGTATAGATTTTATGCAAAAGTTTTTCGATCATGAAATGTGTATTTGTCGATGTTTTAAGAAAAATCCTCGTATTCCAGATCAATGGGTAGCCCCCAAAATTAAAATCGAAGACCATTTAAAATATAAGTTTATCCTCTCCCTTGAGGGCGCTGATGTTGCAAGTAACTTAAAATGGATCATGTCATCAAATTCACTTGCGGTAATGCCCAAACCTTCTTGTGAAACTTGGTTTATGGAAGGTAAATTAATACCTAATTACCATTATGTCTTAATCAAAGATGATTATTCTGATGTTATTGAAAGGCTTAATTATTATATTGATAATCCAGAAGAAGCAGAAAAAATTATCAAAAACGCTCATGACTGGGTTAATCAATTCAAAGACCAAGAAAAAGAAAAGATCATTTCATTATTGGTTGTACAAAAATATTTTGATTATCTAGCTTAATTCTCCATATGAGGGCGTTGTCTCCTCAATATTCTTCTCTTTATTTGGCATAAAAATTGCTTTAAAATATTACACGGAGGAATAAATATGGTACGCGGGATTTATTATGGTTCTTCAGCAATGCAATACCTAGATGAGAAAATGGATATTGTAGCTAATAACCTTGCTAATGTCGAAACAAACGGCTTTAAAAGATCAAATGTCGCCTTTAATATGCATATGGTTGCTGAACAAGCTAAACAACGAGACCAGATTAAAAATGAATTACCACAAGGGAAAATATTTTCTTATCTTGAAGATACTCCCGGAGTGATTAAACAAACATCAAACCCTTTTAATTTTGCACTTGAAGGTAAAGGGTTTTTCACTATCCAAACTCCTGAAGGTATAGCTTTTACACGTGATGGAGCTTTTTCGATGAACGAAGAAGGCTATCTAACTACAATGGATGGTAACTATGTTCTTGGAGGGTATGGTCCAATTCGTTTAGAAGGAAAAAAATTTTCTCTTAGCGATCAGGGTGATATTTTAGCTGATAACCTTATTTTAGATAAATTTTTGCTTGCAGATTTCCATATGGACGATTTAGTCTCGAAAGGTAAAAATTTGTTAGTTCCCAAGATGCCAGGTTTAGAAATAAATGAAGCTCAGCCGCTAGTCAAACAAGGTTATTTAGAATTGTCTAATGTTTCCATAGTGAATGAAATGATCAACATGATAGCAATTAATCGCCAATATCAGGCAAATGATAAAGCCATCAAAACAAATGATGACGCTTTGCAAAAAGCAGTATCACAAATAGCTAAATAAAGGAGAGTTAAATGGTTCGTTCTTTATACACAGGAGCAACAGGAATGTATGCTCAGCAACTTAACATCGATAATATTTCCCATAATTTATCGAATGTTAGCACTACAGGTTTTAAAAAAACACAATTACAATTTCAAGACTTATTGTACCAAACAATTGATGAAGCAGGGACTCTAACAACAAGTTTAACCTCTAGACCAGTTGAACTAACTATTGGTAACGGAGTAAAACCAGTTTCTACATATAAAGTATTTACTCCCGGAAACTTAGAAAATACAGGTAATCCTTTAGATCTTAGTATAGATGGAGAAGGTTTTTTTCAAATTCGCAGAGGAGATGGAGAAATGTTTTATACCCGAACAGGTTCTTTGCGGGTAAATGATACTGGACAAATTGTTACTAATGACGGATATTTTTTTGAACCAAGCCTCACTTTGCCGGTCGATACAGAATCGATCAATATTTCAATGGAAGGTATTGTTCAAGTAAAGCTGTATAACCAGACAGAATTAATGGAATTAGGTCAAATAGAATTAGCTCGCTTTATTAATCCAGCTGGTTTGAAGAGCGTTGGTGGCAACCGTTATCAAGAAACAGTTTCTTCTGGACAACCCATGATAGGACCTGCTGGAAATAATGACATGGGATCCATCCAACAACGTTATCTTGAAACAAGTAATGTGGAAATTGTGGAAGAAATGGTCAATATGATTGTTGCACAAAGAGGATATGAAATAAATTCGAAAACTGTTCGAACAGCTGAATCCATGCTAGAAATTGCTGTAAATCTGAAAAGGTAGTAAAACATGAAAACTACCAAGTTACTTTTTTTCATCTTGATGCTTTTTTCGCATCTCTATTCACTTACCATTACCATGAAAAAAGTAGCAAAAATTAATCAAGAAGAAATTCTACTTATTGATTTAGTTGAGTCTTTTCAAGACGAAAATGAGTCTTTCGAAAAAATTCAGAACCTTATAATTGCAACTTTACCGTACCAAAACAGAATGATGAATATTGCTAGTCAAGAAGTGTTAAACATCATCAAACTTTCCCAGCCTAATTTTCAGGTATCGATTCCTAATATGATTACAGCTGTCCGGTGGGAAGAACTAACACTAAAACTTGAGCGAATCCAAATAGAAGCTAAAGAATATATAAATAATAGTTTTCATCTGCCAACTCAAGTTGAAATTAATTTCATCAATACTCCGAAAGTAAGTATACCTTCAGAAGATGTGCTATTAGTATTTTCTATAAACCCAGCACTAACCCAACCTAGTCATACTCGCCTTGATGCATCTGTTTTTTACGGCAACAAAAAGGTTAACACTTTCTCCTTGAATGTAAAAATTGAAGCTGAAATAGCAGTATTACAAGCGAAAAGAAGCATCAAAAAAGGCGAACAAATAGATAAGCAAGATTTTAGAATAATTACCTTGAAGACTAATCCCATAAATGTTTTCGTCGATGTTCTCGAAGATGATGTTGAACTAATTGCCAATAATTTTATTGGTCAAGGAGCTTATCTCAAGAGAACAGATTTGCTTACCAAACCACCTGTGAAAATAAATAGTCTCGTTAATGTAGTAGTAAAAAGTAATACTATCTCTTTAACTCAAACAGCTTTGTCAAGGAATAATGGATGGATTGGAGACCTTATTTGGCTCCAAAATATAGACTCGAAACAAAATTTTCAAGCTGTGGTGATTGACTATAACAAAGTATTAATTAATTTGGAGGATTAAATGAAAAAAATACTTTTTGTTTTTTTAGTGATTGGAGTCTCATCGCTTATAGCCGCTCCTTTTACTTCTCTGTTTTCTGATCATAAAAGTTTTTCCATTGGAGATATTTTAACCGTGTATATTGCAGAATCAAGCAAAGCTAGTAGCTCCTCACAAACTAATACTGGCAAGTCGGCAGCCCATAATATGAGCATTAGCAAAGGACAAGGTCCTCTAAGCATTATTCCTAATGCGGGCATGGGAGGCGATATGAGTAGCAATTATCGTGGTGATGCTAATACTAGCCGCGATGCAAGTTTGAATTCACGGATGACTGTAATGATTATTGATATTGACGATAATGGCAACCTTATAATCGAAGGAACAAGAATTGTAAACATTAATGGAGAGGACGAAGTTACTACTATTACTGGTCTAGTTCGATCACAAGATGTTAGTGCAGATAATGCTGTTCAATCATATAATATTGCCGATGCGAAAATTTCTTATAAAGGAAAAGGGGTTGTGAATGAAGGCTCTAGACCCGGAATCCTTTCCCGTATGTGGAATTTTATTTTTTAGAAGACTGTTACTAAGCAATAATTATTTTCTCGTGTTACGATTGATAAAACAACTTAAATGACAAGATATTTTAATAAAAAGTTGACGCAGGACGGCTCTAATATAGAGCTCTATTATAAGGTCGTCGTATAGTAATAATTTTCGTCATTGTATTAAGAGGAGCATAGCCACTGACGAAGTAATCCAGAAGGCAATATTTTTTATAACATTTATGTATTATAATATATTAAATTTTCTGGATTACTGTATTGCACTGCCTGTCGCCATATTAATATGCTAAAGTCGCATAAAAAGCCATTATGCGACAGCTTTTATTGTTGTATTTTTATTTATATGTAAAAAAGAGCAGGATTAATAACCCTGCTCTTGATAATGTGTAAAGAAAAAATTATGGTTCAAAAAGCTTAAAGCTTGATTTATCTTTCGTTACGAGAATATTAATGTTGTCTGTTTCGATGTTCCGAAAAATAAAATATCCATCTTCTGAAGAAGATAGTTTTTCTATTGCCTCATCAATAGACATAGTATCGGCAATCATTCTTTTGGTTTTAACAACTCTTTTTGTATTTGTATGCCCATTTTGGTCGTAAAGATTGGCATATACATATTTGGGGTCTTCCTTGAGTACTCTCTTTTTTTGATGATAAGTAACTTTGTCTTTGAGTTTTTTTATTTGGGCTTCCATATTATCTACTGCTTCGTTAATAGCAAGATACATATCCATAGCTTCAGCTTGTGCCTGGAGACTAAATTTTGATGCTTGCAAGGACATGTCGCATAAATTTCGGCTATTTTCAAGCGTTAGGGTAATATGAATATTTACAATCTGGTCAAAATACCTAACCAATTTTTCACAAGCATCTTCCACAGCACTACGAATGGCTTTGGTTAGATCAAAGTGGCGAGCGGTAATGGTGATTTGCATAAATCAACCTCCTGATTAATTGTTATTAATAAAACTATCATCGAACAGATTTGTTACTTTTTTTTACCAATGAAAATAAGAAAACATTTTGAACAAAAAACTAATCATCTATATAATTACTCTTTCTGTTTACTCAGGCAATAAGCTTTTCAAGGAGTGCCAAAATGTTAAAAAATTCTTTCTATATTCTCATGGTACATTAATCTAATAAAAATCTGACAATAATTTCAAATAACATGAATTGCTTTATTATAGGCGTCTTCAGCGGATTCCATAATACATTCAGAAAGAGTAGGATGCGCAAATACAATGTTGGCAAGATCATTTATCGTGGATCCAGTATTAATGAGGATGCTGGCCTGGGCAATTAATTCCGTTGCTAAATACCCAATTATATGCATTCCCACAATGACATTAGTTTGAGCGTTAAAAATAGTTTTTACTAGTCCAAATGTATTACCAGAGCAAACAGCTTTTCCATTTGCTTGATAAGGAAACTTCCCGATATTAACCTCGTGGTATTGTTCTCTAGCTTGTTTTTCAGTTAAACCACACGATGCGACTTCTGGAGAGGTAAAGATACAACGCGGTATATTTTGAAATATAATTGGTCTAATATGTGAGGGAATATTATTTATTATGTCATTAATCATTTCAGCGACAAACAAACCTTGTTTACTTGCGGAATGGGCTAGCATCAACTTACCTGTTACATCACCAATAGCAAAAATCTTTTTTTCGTTTGTACAACAATAATCGTCAATCACTAGATATTCATTTTGTTGGTTAAGATAAAAACCCTCAGTTTCAATATCAAAAATTGGTTTTCTTCCCACAGCCACTAAAACATAATCAGTAATAAGAGTTTTCCCGTTGGATAGCTCTAATTCGACTTGTTGTGTAGACTGGGGAGCCATTCCCATACCTGATTCGATATGTTTTACACTTTCAACTTTTGTTTTAGTGAGAATCTTCACTCCTAATTTTCTCATAGCTTGGATAAGTTTTTTTGCTATTTCATCATCTTCCGTAGGTATGATTTCTGGTAGAAATTCGATGATGGTTACATCAGCACCTAATTTTTGAAAAAGACAAGCAAATTCACAACCGATTACTCCTCCTCCTACAATTGCCAGGCTAGAAGGTAATTGTGGAAGAGCAATGATGTGATCAGAGGTTAAAATTTTTTTCCCATCGATAGGTAATGCTGATAAAGTTTTAGGTTCAGAGCCTGTGGCAATAATAACGAACTCTGCGGTACAATACTCTGTCTGTTCAGCAAAAAGATGATAATAACCCTTTTTCTGGATCTTAGTGATTTTTATTTTTTCGTATGTAATGGCGTGTTTATGAAAGATAAATTNGATGCCTAATGCTAATTTCTCTATATTTTCCTTTATTTTGGGAGAAATTTTCATAAAATTTAGTGGAAAAGTATAATTTTCCAAACCATATTGCTCGGCTTGCTGAAATTCATAGTAAAGATTCGCAATGTTAACTAAAGATTTTGTCGGTATGCATCCTTTATGTAAACAAACTCCACCTAATCTTTCTTTTTCCAAGCAAATAACAGAAATATTAAGTTGTTTTAAGCGGATAGCTGTTTCATAGCCACCAGGACCGCCCCCAATAATAGCAACTTGATAATGCATCATTATTCTCCTCCTGATATATTCATTTTTTTCTGAACCGACTGTTTGGAATCTTCAGGGCTTCACGATATTTAGTGATTACTCGTCTAGACAAACTGATCCCCCTTTCTTTGAAAATATCAACAACGTCTTGGTCGGAAAGCGGTCGATTTTTATCTTCTTTGTCAATCAGTTCTTGAATTTGTTGGTGGACACTTTTTTTCGAAACTGCATCATAATTTTTATCTTTCGCGGCATTTGAGCAAAAAAAATCTTTTAAACAGATTATTCCAAATCTAGAATCAGCATATTTATTTTTTACCACTCGAGATATTGTCGATTCATTTACTCCAATATCATTGGCAATAGTGGCATAATTTAGTGGTTCTAAGATTCCACTATGGTGATAAAAGAAGTTTTTTTGATGCTTTATAATTGAACGCATGACCTTTTCAAGGGTTTTATTCCGCATAAAAATTGATCTGATAATAAATTTCGCAGAATTTATTTTTCCTCGCACATAGTTTACTGCCTCTCGGTCTTGCTTTGATTCTTTTATTATATTCATATAACGAGCATTTAATTGAATTTTAGGAATATAAAAATCATTAATAATCACTTCATACTCATTATCTATTTGGGTAACTATGAGATCTGGAACAATATATTTCGGTTTTCCCGAATTAATCCTTAATCCTGGTTTGGGATCTAATAAACCAATTCGTTCTTTTATTTCCCAAATTTCATCTTCACTCACCTGGTATTTAGAGGCAATTAGTTTGTATCGTCCATATAATAAATCCTGAAAATCATGCAAAATAATGTTAGCTATTAAACCTTTCTGTTCATATGGTTCTAATTGGTAGTAAAGACTTTCACTAATGTTATGAGCAGTAATTCCGCGTGGACTGGCAGTCATGATTGTTTGGTGTAAAAAATCAGCCCGTTGTGGTGATATTTGATATTCTCCAGCTAGTTGGTAGATAAGGAAATCTTTGGGTAAGAATCCGTAATTATCAATCATTTGCACGAGATCATAAATAAAAAAATATTCGTTTTCTTGGAAATGAAATTTATCAAATTGGCTTAAGAATTCGAGTTTTAGTGTCGATTCAGGGGCTATAAAATTATCATACACTGGTTCATCTTCAACATTTGCATATTCACTTTTATCTACCAAATCACCGTTATATTCATTCCACTCCCTAATAATATCTGATAATTCTTGAATATCACTGACGGTGTCTGAAATATCATTATCATTATTAATCTCATTTTCACTAGAAGATTCTTGCTCATTTGTTTCAGGTTCAGTTTCATGCTCAAAAATCTCTTCTTCAAAAGGGTCAATTTCTTCTAATAATGGATTCTGAATGATTTCTTGTTTTAAAATAGTTTCCAATTCTAGCATGGGAAATGATAAAATCTTTAGTGATTCAATCATTTGAGGCTTAAGAGTAGTTTCAATCGAAGATCTTAATGTATTATTTATTTGTAGTCTTGTTGCCATATATAACAAATACTCCTCTTAATCGAAACCTTGTTTTAAGAAACGATCTCCCAAATAAACTTTTCGCGCTTCGGGGTCGTTGATGAGCTCACGAGAACTTCCAGAGATAAGTATTTTCCCTCTAAACACAATATAGGCTCTCTGGACAATAGATAGTGTATCGGAAACATTATGGTCAGTTATTAAAATGCCAATATTTTTTTCGTTCCGCAATTTAATAATGATATCTTGAATGTCAGCTATTGCTAACGGATCAACACCAGCAAATGGTTCGTCTAAGAGTAAGAAAGAGGGTTTAGTAACTAAAGAGCGGGTGATTTCGAGTTTTCTTCTTTCACCACCAGAGAGTGTGTAAGCTTTTTGTTTGGCGAGAGGAGTAAGATTTAATTCTGCAAGGTATTCTTCGAGTAGTTGGATTCGTTCATTTTTACTTAGGTCTAAAGTTTCCAATATGGCAAGAATATTTTGTTCTACAGTTAATTTATGAAAAATTGAGGGAGCTTGGGCAAGGTAAGCAATTCCAAGCTGAGCTCTTTTATACATTGGAAGCTTTGTTATTTTTTGCTCATTAAAAAAAACATTACCCTCATTTGGCTTTTGTAAACCAAGAATCATATAAAAAGTGGTAGATTTACCGGCTCCATTTGGTCCAAGAATACCTACTATCTCTCCTTGTTTCAATTCAAAACTAACTCCATCAACAACTTTCCGCTTACCATAAATTTTAACCAAACCATCAACAACAATTCTGTTTTCCATTCCGTCATTTTTTCTTTTACATTAATTTTGTCAACCATATTCTTGCCATTTTAGTATTTTTTAATTGTTAATGAAATAAATAGTTATTTATAGCTAGTCTTTCCTTATTAACAATAAAGATGACTAACAACTATAGAAGTAGAGAGAAAAGGAGTTTTCGGCGATGATTATTAGCTCAAGATCAATCCTTGACTTTTTTTAGGTATTTATGAAAATAGCATAATGAACTTTATTCTTCCAACTGTTGTACATCAATTACTTAACTATTATCAAGAACATGGTTTTGAATCATATCTCGTCGGAGGAAGTGTCCGTGATCTATTATTGGGTAAAACTCCACAAGATTGGGATATTTGTACAAATGCTCTCCCCAAAGAGTCTTTAATTATATTTAATAATTATACACTTCCTTGTGAATGGGGAAAAGTAGAATGTTCAGAGTTAGGGATTAAATTTGGGACAATAAAACTGTTAATCAATGGTATTCGCTATGAAGTAACAACATTTCGTACAGAGGAAGTTTTTACCAATCACAGGCATCCAGAGCATTTGCTGTTTATTCTGGAACTTGAAAAAGACCTTGAACGGAGGGATTTTACTATTAATGCTATGGCTTTTCGTCCTGACCAAGGTTTAATTGATTTCTTTCAAGGGCAAAGAGATCTAAATCTCCAATTGATTCGTTGTGTCGGAAACCCTGAGCAAAGATTCCAAGAAGATGCTCTACGCATTTTACGAGCAATACGATTTGCTTCTAAATTAGGTTTCCAAATTGAAATCGAAACTGCTCAAGCACTGATTAACCAGAAAAATTTAATAATGAATATTTCTTCTGAAAGAATAGTTAGTGAGTTTTCTCAAATACTCTTAACAGATAATGTACTCCCTATATTCCTGACCTATTTCGATATCTTTCTTGTGTTTATCCCTGAATTAGCCATATTAAAGAATTTCCACTCCCATACCCCTGGTCATTCATTTGATTTATTAATCCACACTCTAAAAAGTATAGACCATGCCCCAAAAGATTTGATCATTCGCCTCACCATGTTATTTCACGATCTTGGGAAATCTCAATGTAGAATAATAAATAATGATTTTGACCATGATAATGGTCATCAGGAGATAAGTATGGAGATCGCAGAAAGGGTACTTAAGAGACTAAAATATCCTAACTACATAACAGAAAGAATAATAATTC